>Ga0210409_10000041_pt1 | contig 292026 bp, 222 predicted proteins | sample IncBWH17MmetaG_FD_161649 | JGI IMG/M metagenome (GOLD analysis project Ga0210409, IMG submission 161649) | Forest soil microbial communities from Barre Woods Harvard Forest LTER site, Petersham, Massachusetts, United States - Inc-BW-H-17-M | ecosystem: Environmental > Terrestrial > Soil >...
GGCGGCAACGTAGTCTTCCAAACACGGCGGCAGTAGCTGAGTCTGGGAACGATCCGGGCCCTTGCGGTAGTTCATGTCAAACCGACATTGAACCCTCCGCAGCGTTCAAAAGTTTTCACACAGCCTCTCGGAAGCTTCGGCGGGACAGGCGAGGTCCTCCAATAGTGGGTTGTCGCTCTCGCGACAGGTGGTCACCACGAGGAGTTCGAGAAATTGGCTGCCGCTGCTGGTGATGCTCCAGCCCTCCCTGTTTCAGAGACAGGTGTGCAGACTTCCATACTCAACGGCAAATGGTCGCTCGGGAAGGTGCTGCCCCTCCGACTGCTGGGTGTAGGCCAGCCGTGATTCTGTTTCACTACCGAGCGGGTCGAAGCTCGACTTGCCAAAATTGGCTGCCGGGGTTGGATTCGCACCAACATGGCCGCCTTCAAAGGGCGGTGTCCTACTAATTAGACGACCCGGCAGGCAGAAGTGGGGTAATGGATTAGTGGAGTGATGGATTAATGGGTACGAAAGGGCGACGGCGCTTTCAGGCAATAATCCAATAATCCAATAATCCACCAATCCAAGCCGAACCTGATGGAGCCGGAGGTAGTTGCAACCTCACCATACCCGATTAAAAGTCGGGTGCCGGTCTGCTGTGGCTTCAGCTCCGTGAAAATGGCTCGCCCAGCCGAAGCTCAGCGAGCGAAGGCTGGTGCTCGCGGCAGGATTCGCACCTGCACTGTCGACGCTCTCAACGTCGTGTCTCTTCTGTTGGACTACGCGAGCAAGATGAAAATGGAGCCTCCAGCCGGTGTTGCACCGGCTGGATAACACCAATTGCCAAACACCGCCAGAACTCCGAGCAGACGGCAAAATCGGGATTCACTGACACAGTCCTTGGGCCGGAGGGCCAGGTCTTTCCGTTCGTTAGAGCCCCCTACATTGGTCCATATAATACAGAACGAATGGTGGGCCCGCCACACTTTGCCCCCCGCCCCAGCCGCAGGATTTGCTCCTGCACCTCCACCTTCCCAAAGGTGGTCCACCACTTTACTTTTTTTTAAGGTGCTCGCTGGCTTGGGGATTTTGGGTTCGCGCCTGCTCCAGGCTTTGTTGCGCGACGAGTTCTGCGGCGACAACAAAGCAGCCATCATGCAAAATCAGATGTCACAGGACCAAAGGTAGGGGCCGGTTACTGGCAGATTGGGGCGACGAGGCAAGACGTCATCAGAATTGCTCCACCCGGTAGAATCGTTGGGGGACGCCGGTCACGGCATCGGTGATTGGGATGGAGTTCGAGCTGGCGATCACCTGAGCTCCCCAAGCCTGCCACTGCGCGTCGGGAAGATTGGTCTTGTAGAGCACGCCATAGTGAATGCCGGGCGTGACGCTGAAACTGAAGGCCACCGTCCCGTTTGTGATGAGCAGCGAGCTTATCTTCGGTGGCCCCGTGGAAATCGGGAGGTTTACCGTAAATGAATTGTTGTTCTCATTGCTCTCAGGGATGCGGTTGACGTCGTCGGCCGTCGCAGTAAAGGTGTGGAAGCCGGCAGTGGCTCTCCAGGTGCTGCTTCCGGTGGGTCCGCCGTCGGCGGTTAAGGTGACCGAAGTGCCCGGTGCCAGCGAGGCAGTGTAACTTCCGGACCAGCTCACGTTCGGCCCCCCGTCGAGGCTGAAGCCAACACCCAAAACCACGCCCGAGGGCGTGGGTGCGGTTCCCTGGTTCTTTACCGTCGCGCGGAAGGTGACGTTGCTGTTGGCGAACACTGGGTTGGGCGTCCAACCGACACTGGTGACGATAAGGTCCGGCAGGTTCACGTTAGGCATCGTGAGGGAGACTTGGCTTGAATTTGGGCCTTCACCCGCAGCATTCACGGCGGACACGACGTAATAATAAGTGCCGCCGTTCGTAACGTTGCCGTCGGTAAACGCGGTGGTGGTGACTCCTTCGGTGACGCCAGTGGCAATCGCCGAATACGGGCCGCCGCTGACAAAAGAGCGTTTTACGGTGAATGTGGTCGGATTTAAAGGGGCCGAAGTCCAAGTTAGCAGAGCGGTCGCATTCGTAGCGACCGCGGACAGACCTGCCGGAGTCGCAGGCGGGTTGGTCGGTGTGATCAGATAATTACCCAGCCAGGCTCCAATGGGCTCGAGGTCGAACGAAGGCCAGCCGCTGGGGTTGCCAATTTCAAAGAGTGTACACCCGAGCACATAACCATCCAGTGAGAGCTGACGGTCGAACCAATTGAGCCAGCGCTCGTAATCCGCCGCGGTGCCGCGCGCCTGCCAGCCGGAAGTCGAGGGGGTGCCGCTTTGGTCCACTCCACCTTCGCTAAGGATGAGTGGCATGTTCGTAAGATCGGGGTATTGGGACGCGAACTGGTTGTAAAATTGGCGATACCTTAACGAATAATAGTACTCCACCCCGGTGTCGGTATCGTAATTAAGCGTGTAGGCATGATAACTCCACGCGCCTCCAAGGTTCTTGGCCTGGCGAAGGGCGGGAACGAACGCAGAGATGTAACTTTGAATCTGATCCGGGGTCCCGGGGGGATTACCGACTGCAATGCTGCCGATGCAGGGCTTGAAGCCGGCCGCGGCGATTAACGGGGATAAATTTTGCCAAAACGTGCTGAACCACTGAGCGGATTGCAACGACTGCCAGGTCGGCGTGCTATCTCCCTCGTTGGGGCCCTCGAGGTAGTCAATCAACGCGCGGTCGGACACAGACAGAGCGGTCAACGGCGGCTGAAGAACGGTCGTCCAAAAGTTCGTTGCACTCGCTGCCGGGTTGGCCGTCAACGGGTAGCTCGTGGTCGTGTAGATGCGGAGGACAACCTGGCCTCCCGGGGTTGCAGCTTTGTAAGCCCGTATTCCCTGCAACATGTCCGAGCCCAGGTCCAGCACCTTGAGCACCTGGGGATGACCGGCGACGATATTGGACGCACCGGTGGTGTAGGCATTGATGAGATGCGCGCTGAGCTTGCTTGAGCTGACGCTTTGCGCGGGAAGTGAGAACCCGGCCATGAGCCACAGCAAAACCGTAGCAAGCGTGGATTCGGTGGACCGAACGGAGTTCATCTTCGGAACGCTGTGCTTGGCATTGTAGGTTCGGCAACGCTGGGAGCAAATCTAAAAACAGTTCTATTGGCTCCTCATCGCTTACACCGGATCCCCTGAATGCCCACCCTTTACACACGTGTCATAGTCCCTTTCACTCCTGCTGGGCCGCCTGGCGGCTCCTCCTGGTGGGCTGGCCGTTTGAGAATTACCCAACGAGAACCTCAAAATTGGCCAAGAATTGGCCAAGCACGTTTTGCCTGTTTGCGTAAGTGGCGTGGGCCCAGCAGGATTTGAACCTGCGACCAAGCGATTATGAGTCAGGTGAGTCTGCTATTCCCGTGAACCACGCGCCGGGCAGCGTGGAAATGGATTTTTGGATTAATGGAGTGGTGGATTGATGGGGAATAAGCGTCCGACGCTCGTCGGCAGTCTCATTAGTGCAATAATCCAGCACTCCATTACTCCATTGTCTGAACTGGAGTCCCCAGCCGGACTCTCACCAGCAACCTGGAGTTTAGGAAACTCCCGCTCTGTGTTTTGAGCTATGGGGACGTTTAAATGAAGAATGTAGAATGCAGAGTGCAGAACCGAAGGCCACCATTCTGCGGCCTTCATTCTGCATTCTCAATTTGAACGAACCCCTGGCTGGTCTCTTCCACCAGCTCACACCCAGCGCGGCAGAAATGGATTGGTGGAGTAGTGGATTTGTGGATTGATGGGGAAGACGTCCACCAGCACGCTGGCGCACAATCATCCAACAATCCAGTTATCCAATAATCCATTCCGCGCGGCTGGGCCGCTCGAGCTGCTTCGCGTTCAGGGGTTCGAAATGGCACGCGCGTCCGGCCTGCCGTCCGAAGGTCCAGAGCGAAGGACGGTAACGCTCCCGCCTCCGTCAAAAGCACTGCGGCGGGGCCGGCCGGATCCAGGCACTGATCTAGTGCGACTCCGTTTATAAGACGGACGGTTCTCTTTGAACTACGCGCGCGAAGGTCGCTAACATCTCCGACTGCACTTTTCAAAAGACGCACTCTCGGATAGGCTCGGTCCATCAACACCGTATCGTCCCAAGACTCAGTTGCGGAGCCGGGCGAAACCCGTGCTCCAGGCGTCAGGTGGATGGCCGCCGCCGGCATGGCCAGCCTCATTACAGGGACTCTGCTGGCGCACTTTATCGAACCGGGCGTGGGGATTGAGAAAGTGATTCTCGCTGGAAACACCCCGACGATTCATCTATTTCCAAAAACATCCGGGTCACACCCGGTGGCGCTACTCGCCCATGGGGTCACGGCATCAAAGGAAACCATGTTTCGTTTTGGCGAAGCCCTGGCCGCGGCCGGCTTTGATTGTTACGCAGTGGATTTGGCGGGACATGGGGAGTCACGACTGCGATGTTCTGGCGCCGAAATGATGGCTCAAATGAGCGACATCACACGGGCGCTTGGCCGGGTGGATGTTTTCGTCGGCCACTCGATGGGGGCGGGCGCCGGCCAGGCGAGCGTTCAGCATAGCGACTTGAGTCCGAAGCTGTTTATTGCCGCAGGGGCAAATCCGAGCCTGGGCAAGCGGGAGCCACCGCTGCTTCTATTGGCGGGCGAGCTTGAGGAATTGGTTTCCCTGGCCGGCCTCAAGGCGCGCTCCGACGCGCGTTTAGTACTATCTCCCTGGTCTGATCATGTCCTCGAAATATTTGACCCGCGACTAGTGAATGCCGGCGTCGAAGCCGCCTGCGCCGCAGTCGGAAAAACACCGCCTCCGGCTCCGCGGTTCTGGCTGTGGCGCCTGGCAGGGGTGGTTTGCGGAATGGCGGGCGCGCTCGGATTGATCTGGAGTCTGCCGGAACTCGATCCCCGGTTGGCGCGGGCGCACGGCATTCTAGTCCCGGCCGCCATTCTCATGGCGGTCGTGCTCACGACGGGCCGGTGGTTTGGCGCGAGCCCGCACCTTCATCGCATGCCTTTGCAGCTCTCGATTGGGGTCTTCGTCTGGCTGGCGCTCGCAGGCCTCGGCAAGCTGGGTCTGCCACGATGGAGCCTGGCCGCCGGCGTGGCAGCATTCACGCTTCTCTGCATTATTGTTCAAATCATCCCGGTTGTTGCTACCGGAGATTGGAGAATTCCGTTCCGCATTCTGGCCGTTATTGGAACGCTGTGCACCTTGTTCGCAGGCGCCGGATTGGTTTTTGGCAGAATGGCGTCGCGTGGCTCTCGGCGCGACGGTGATCTGGCGGTTGCGATTTTCTTAGGCTATGCCATTGGCCAGTGGATGCCGAAGTTTCTCTAAATGGTGGGCCGCCACGGATTCGCACACCTTGCGGTGCGCCAGCACTTCTCGCCGGGTAAGAGCCGGGACCTTACTGCCAAGGTTTGCAGCCCGAAAACCTTTTGCGGGATGGAAATTCTTCCAAACTATCACTGGCGCTGTGATCAAACCGATTATAGAGTTCAGCGTTCGGGACTACATCAACCAGGAGCCTATATGCCGACAACGAACACGCCTCAACCGGGTAATGCGGAACTGGCCGAGCAGGCTGCAAATCTTTTTCTTCAAGCGTTCGGAAATCATCCAGGCTTCCGATTGGCGCATGCGAAGGGAATCGTGTGTGAAGGCACTTTTCAACCCGCACCCGGCGCTTCGGAGCTGAGTCGCGCGGAGCACCTCAACAGCAACGCCAAGCCTGTCCCTGTGATCGTGCGTTTCTCCAACGCTACCGGCGTGCCCCATATTCCCGACGGCGATCCACATTCCAACCCCAAGGGCATGGCCGTCCGCTTCAAGCTGCCCGGCGGCCGCATTACGGACATCGTCGCCAACGGCCAGAACGGGTTCCCCGCAGGAACACCGGCTGATTTCGTGGACTTTTTTGACAGTTTCCTGGCCACCAGTCCGGACAGTCCGAAACCGACGCCGTTCGACCAATTCCTGGCCACGCATCCCAACACGATGCGATTTCTTGCCACCCCCAACCCCCAACCGGCGAGTTTCGCCACCTACTCGTACTTCGGGAACAACTGCTTCATTTTCGTCAACGCCCGCGGTCAGCGCCAGGCGGTCCGCTACGAAATCGTTCCGGTGGCCGGGGAACAGCATTTAGAGCCGGCAGTGGCGGCGGCCAAGGGACCGGACTTCCTGGTTGAGGAACTTCGGAACCGAATCGCTCAGACGCCGGTGGAGTTTCGACTCCAGGTCCAAATCGCCAACCCAACCGATCCGACGGCTGATGCCACCCTCGTTTGGCCTGAGGATCGCAAAAAGGTTGTGCTCGGGACGATTCGGTTGACTTCTGTTGATCCCAAAAGCGCGGAAACCGAAAAGAGCCTGACTTATGACCCGACGCACTTGGAGGACGGGATTGAACTGTCAGATGACCCTCTGCCGGCATTTCGCGCGCAGGTTTATTCCATCTCCATCGCGCGCCGCCAGAGTGCGTGAACTGGAGCTTTCAGGCTGCGCTCTGAAGAACTCCCCAGCGCAGTGAACTCGATACCCGCTGTGATCTCCATTCTTATGAAAATAAACTCAGCTATGCATGGTCTGCGGCAGAACCCCCTTCTCTTGCAAGGGCTGAAGTGGAGCCCGGGGGCGGGCCCAATGGGCGTTTTCGGACTTTTTTTGACGGCCCGTCTTTTTGCCTCTGAATTCGCGGGGGAATGGGAGCTCGCAGTTAATTACATGGGTGACACGAATTTCAGCCGGCTGATTCTCAAGGTAGAGGATGCAAAAGTTTCGGGCACGTTGCTCAATGTTCTGCCGGTAGAAGGCACCACAACCAACGACCTTTTGACATTCACCGCCAAACGCTCCAACGGCACCTTTTTCGCAGAGTTCCTGGGCAAGGCACGCGGTGACATTCTGGAAGGGACCGGCAAACAAGGACAGCGGAAGGTGACGTGGTTGGCTAAGCGCACGATCACTCCACCCGCGGCGCCGCGGGTTCACGACTTCGAGCCGAACGTGTTTCACCGGTTTTTCTCGGACGCCATTCCGCCGGCTCTGCGCATTTTCCCCGGTGATACCGTTCGCACCTGGACCGTGGATGCTGGCGGGTTTGACAGCAAGGGGGTTCAACACTGTCCGGGCGGCAATCCGGAAACCGGTCCCTTTTATGTCGAGGGTGCCTTACCCGGGGACACGTTGGCGGTGACGTTGACGCGCCTTCGCCTGGACCGGGATACGGCGCGGTCCGGCAGCCAGGTTGCCGGCACAGCGGTGACTCCCGACTATCTTCAGGAAACTAAATACAACGACAAATTTGATAGCACCTGGAGTCTGGACCTTGAATACGGTTTCGCGCGCCTAAAGCAACCAAGCACGCACCTAACGAACTACATGGTCAAGTTGCGTCCGATGCTTGGCTGCGTCGGCGTCGCGCCGCCCGGACATCAATCCTTTCGCACCGGATGGCTCGGCTACTACGGTGGCAACATGGACTGCAACGAGGTCTACGAGGGAACCACGGTATATTTGCCGGTGAGTGTCCCGGGGGCGCTATTGTTTATTGGCGATGGACACGCTGCTCAGGGCGATGGTGAATTGACAGGTGATGCGCTAGAGACATCCGAGCACGTCGAGTTTACGGTGAAGGTGGTCCGAGGCGAACCCGGAGTTGGCCCACATGCTGAAAATGACCAGTATTTCATGTTTTTTGGCATCGCCAACTCGTATCCCGAGGCGGTGCAATCGGCGACCACTGGATTGGCGAACTGGCTGAAGCGTGAGCATAAGCTGGAACCTAATGAGATTGCGATGGTCCTGGGCACGGCTCTCCAGTATAACATCGCCGAGTTGGTCGACCCCCAGATACACGTTGTCGCGCGAATCCGAAAAGAAGCTTTGGCTGGCCTGAAATAGCCAACGCGATGGGGTGACTGGACGAACGGACCGCGACACGAAGGCGGAGTTGAACCGCCGCAGCCAGGCCTGTGAGGGTCCTGGCCGGCACCGGTGTTCGCGTCGCGTGAATTGAACCGCTAATCATCGCTAATCGGCGCTGATGAGAAGATCACCGCCTGCTGTTCGGAAATTAGCGGAGAGGACCGCGGATTAGCGGTTTGAAATGGTCGAGGCGTTAGCACGCGGCCACCAGGGTATCGCTCCCAGTATTCCTGCTTGGAAGGTGCTTGCGCACTGCCACCATTGCGGACGGCCACCAGCGTGTATCTCTTAACACCGATGCTCCAAAAATGGCCTGCCAACCGCAGAACGCAGAACGCGATCATGGGCCCACCTACGCTCTTCGAGCTACGGTGGGCAACCTTCGGCCTCGCTTCGCTCGGCAAAGGTTGGAGTCCCGTGTGAGAGTCGCACTCACCTGCGCGGTTTTGCGGACCATTGCCTGGGCTGCTCGGCCAACGGGACCTTTAGATGCAGACTGAAGAATGCAAAGTGTAGAATGCCGGGCGGAAGCTTTCGCCTCCGCCCGCCTGTGATTACTCATTTTCTTCTGATTCAGGTGAACACCGTTGCTGCTTCGCTTTTCGAAAAAGCGTTAGTCAGGAAGTTGTCCACGTGCTCGTTTTCCACAAGCCCGAAGTCGCGCAGGACGCCAACGTTGACGACCCGACCGGCAAATTCCTTAACTGGAAGGAATTCGTCGATCAATTGAAGCATACGCGCGTAATCCGCGTCCTCGGGATCGACGGACGAATACGAATCTTTGTATTTCTGTTCGGCTTCGCCCAAACCCGCATAGACTTCCACGGGGTCTTCATCGGCCAATGGATTGCGTTTGAAAAACACTCGAGCATCATCGCGAATCAAGCGTTTGTCTCCCAGCAGCCACACGAGCACCGAACCTCCCTGCAAACTGGAGCGTGCGTTCGTGACAAATTGCGTTCCGGGCAAACGTTTCATCAGTATCGAGCGAAGGAGCAGCGCAGTGTCCGCCGGAATTTCGCCTTCGCCGATCATCTCCAGATGAAGGACTTTAGGCTTTGTCGCCAGGGCCCTTTCCAATTTCAGGGCTTTCCTGGTAAAGTATGAACCTCCGTAAGCAGGAAGCTTGAGCCGGAAATTGCAAATGCGTTTCGCATGTGATGTTTTCATAATTTTGCCTTTCATTTGCCAAGTGTTTTGCCATTTGCATGGCCCATTAGATACGGGCGGGAGCTTTTGCCTCCGCCCGTATTGTATTCCACCCTCTTGTGGGTCCTTGAACCGTTCTGGCGAACTGCCGTGGCGGCGGCTGGCTGGTTCAAATTGGAAAAATTGGTCAGGGCGACGGGATTCGCACCCGCACAGTCCGCGTCACAGGCGGAGATGCTAACTGTTACATCACGACCCTGCTAAATGGCTTGCCGAGCCGTAGCTCGGAGAGGGAAAATGGTGTCCACGACAGGAATCGCACCTGTGACCTCCGGCTTCGCACGCCGGCGCTCTGGTCTAACTGAGCTACGCGGACCTTCTGAATGCAAAATGAAGAGTGCAAAGTCCAGAATGAAGAAACCAATCACGGACCGGCCGGTTTTCGTTTTGCATTCTTCATTCTTCACTATGCATTTGAAGTGTCCGTGGCCGGACTCGCACCGGCTAGGGCCGGGTTGAAGACCCGGCTGCTCGAGCTGCTTTGCATTCACGGACGGAAGAAATGGGGTGCTGGAGTATTGGAGTGTTGGAGCGCTGGTTTTCCAGCACTCCACCACTCCGCCACTCCATTACCCCGAGTAGTCCTTGGCTCTTGTTTTGTAAGTGAGCAGCGGACGGAAGGTCGCGATGACCGAGACGAGCCCGGCATCCACCAGATCCTGAATCACTGCCTCAATGTTTTTGTAGGCGGCAGGCGCCTCTTCGTAGAGCAGGTCGCGCTCCCCACAGATCACGCGGCTGCCTAGTGAAGTCTGCACAAGCTGCTCCTTTCCGAATCGCTCGCGCATGCGCAGACGCGCCTCGCTCCGGGCCCATTTGCGGCCCGCACCGTGAGCCAGCGACCAGGCATGGCTTGCGCCATCGCCCAGCGGCTTGACCAGGTAACTGAGTGAACCGCGCGAACCCGGGATGACCACAGCTTCGGTTTCGGCTGCCACGGCTCCCTTGCGGTGAACCCAGGCAGGAGTCGACGCGAGGAGAATCAGATCCGCATTAAGCAACGGCATGAGGTCAACGGAACGGTATGGAGGCGTTCCACCGCGTCCCCGATCCCTGCCGGAAACAATGGGGACGCGGTGGAACGCGTCCCTACCGTTCGTTGGCAGGGTTACCTCTTCTGCTCCAGTTCCAACACCATGCGTTCCCGATTTTATTAGAGCCTCCTCACGTCGGCTCCTACATGGTGCTGGAGTGATGCTGTTGTGGCAGCCGTCCCAGAGCAGGTCAGCCTCGGCACCGAGCTGTTGCACGAAGCGCTGAGCGATGAGCTCTCGGTTCACCTTGGCCCACCGTACGGCAAGGTCGTGGCCTTGCAGGTAAGCCGTGGCGGCGAAGGAATGCGCGTCCGAGCCACGGGCCGGATGTTCATCCACATAGTCGCGCAGGATGGATTCACCCAAACCACGCGAACCGCTGTGGACCAGCACAACGAGTTGCTGCTTGCCCAGGCCGAAGAGCTTGAATGCACTTGCATCAAGCACCTCATCGACCCTCTGCAACTCCGCGAAGTGGTTGCCGCCGCCAAGGGTTCCCAAAGCTTGGTCGAATTCAGTGGTTTCAAGCCCCGCTGCAGCGAGGACTTCTTGCACGTCACCCTCCCACGGATGTTCCAGGTCGAAGCGCAGATCGGCCCAGCGATTGAGCTTAATATCGCGTTGAACCAAGTCGGTCTTGAACAGGGCCATGCCGCAACCGATGTCCCCGCCGATCAAGTATGGATAAATGGCTCCTTCTGTTACGAAGGCTGCGCCGACCGGGCCGCCTTTGCCCGGATGCAAATCCGGGAAGCCGGCCGCCAGGCGCATTCCATCAAGCTTTGCCGCCGCATAGAGTTGGCGGAGCGCCTCTCCCTCAATCCAGCTTTTCGACGAGGCGAAAACGCGCACGGCGGCAACTGGAGTGTTGGAGTGCTGGAGTAATGGGGTTTTGGTGTTCATGGGAGCAAAGGGATTGATGGATTAATGGAGTAGTGAGCAGCCAGTCAGGCGTGCATTCGCCAAACCAGTCACCCAAGGTGATCGTCTGGTTTCACGCCGAAACGCACTGGTCGAAATATCGCTTTGATTCTCGCCGGCTTGATTCGGAGGATGCGCTCTGGCTGGAAGCTCCTGCGAAAGAGCAATTTGCTTTGATATCGGATCACCGGTTTCATTGGCGGCTCCTTTCTCTGCAAGAACGGCTGCCTGGATTTACAGGCGCCACAGCACTCGATATCCGGCAGGACTGTCGTCCTGGGAAAAGATCACTGAGCGCGTCTGGTTCGGCAGCGTCGGCAGAAGCTGTCGCTTCTTTTTGTTTATGATTGTTGGCTTCTGCGGTGTGGGCTTTTGCAGCCTCGCTCGCAGCCACTTCGGCACGTATTGAACTATGGTCATAAATGTCTCGTGAGGTTAAGGGTTAAAGTGGCGGATGGTGTAGGACTTGCACCCACGCAGCCCGGAGGCTCACTCGGTTTTCGGGACCGGGGCATTACTGCTCTGCCAACCATCCGAAATGGTCAGGGTGACAGGAGTTGCACCCTCAACCCTCCCGCAGACAATCAAGCTTTCGGGACTGATTGAGCTACGAGTCCGAAATGGTGGGAAGTGCCGGTAATGCTCCAGTTCGTCGCTTCCGACACATATTTTGTGACACTCGATTTACAGTCGAGCAGCCGGATCACTTTCCAAATTGGTAGCGGGGGTGGGAGTCGCGCTCACGGAGGCTGAGCTTATGAGGCTCGCCTGAACCTCATTCTCCCCGCAATAAATCTGGCAGAAATCGGATTAGGCTTTTACGCTTCCAATCTGAAATGCGTACGTTGGCCATCGGAGATATTCATGGTTGCGATGTCGCGCTGACGACGCTCTTGGAGCGGGTCGCACCGCGGGCCGAGGACCGAATTGTTTTCCTGGGTGACTATATTGATCGTGGGCCCGCGTCACGCGAGGTGGTCGAATCACTTTTGGAACTGAGTACCAAATGCGCGCCTGTTTATCTGCGTGGAAACCATGAAGCCATGATCCTCGATGCGCGTGATGATGCTCTTAAAGCCAATGTTTGGCAGAGCTACGGAGGCTTCGAAGCGCTCATTTCCTACCGCGCAGAATATAATCAGAATTGGGCCTCAATAATCCCGGATTCCCACTGGAAGTTTTTCGAGCGCACGGCTCGACACTTCGAAACCGAAGATCACATTTTCGTTCACGCATGTCTGGACGCTGAAGCTGACATGGACGAACAACCCGATTGGCTGCTGTATTGGGAATCGTTGGACCGTCTCAAACCTCACAAATCGGGCAAACGCATCGTGTGCGGCCATTCGCCTCAACGATCCGGTCAAATACTGGATCTTGGTTTCGCTCTGTGCATTGATACAGGGGCCGTCAACGGCGGTTGGTTGACTTGCCTGGACGTGAGTAGTGGCGGTTGGTGGCAATCGAATGAGAAGCACCAAACAAGACTTGGCTCAATTGCCAACCACTCTTGAAATGGTGGAGTCGATGGGTACCGCCCCCATATGAGCTTGCTTGCAGGGCAAGTGCATTACTTGTCTGCCACGACCCCGATGAATATTGGCAGGCCGTCTCGGTGCCGCCCCGAGCAACCTGAGTTTTGGAGGCTCTGTAGCGCAAGCTGGCGCACGGCCGGTGGAAAATTGGTGCGGTTGACGGGAGTTGCACCCGGACAAGCTCCCTGGCGAGGAGCCATTCTGCTGTTAAATCACAACCGCGGAAATTGAAGGGCCAGAAGGATTTTGCACTATTCACTTTTCATTGTGCATTTAATCCTCCCGGCCCGTTGCCATTTCAACAAAGAACAAACACCTCTTGCTATCTTGCGATACCAACCCACGGTTTCACGGTGGTTCTTTCGGTGTTTTGGGGCACACCTCCTGCGAAGCCCTTAAATTGTAAAATCCGGCTTAACTCATCCGGCGCGCTTAGTCGCGACCCGTGGGCAGATCCCACCAGCGGAGAACCTCGGCTCTCCCGCGCCTTCTTTTGTTTTGTGCCAGGTGACATCATCAAGACGTCGGTTTCTTTCTATTCACAGTGCTATGCCTTTCGTTATCCAGTTCACTTCAGTCGTTTGCGGGCAATAAAAAACCCTGCTTCCATTCCGGTAAGCAGGGTATAGAAATCCTTAATGGTTCGTTTACCTGCTCACCTTTCTATCCAAATTGGCTTCGGGCATCTGCCCTTGATATGCCAGGGATAGTCCAAGGCTGAACGCACAGCCCCGGGTTGGCTCGCTATGACGTGTCGCTTTCACGACGCACGTCGTCGGCCAAATCGAGACTAATATATTCATGCAAGTTTTCATCGAACGTGCGTGAATCTTACACTAGTCCTCTTATCTTGTCCACTTATATTTTTAGGGGTGCCAATATATTGAATTCAAATATCTGGATGAGTTGATGGAAGTTGGGCACCCGCATCGCCTCCCTTAATCGAAGAGCCCTTTCTCTGCCCCGAAACCGTTCTTCACCGCATCACTTCTGTCTGCATGCGCCCATGCCCGAGCCGGCCATTGTGCATGATCAAAAAGGATCATACGGTGGCGGTGGCCTCCGCCTGCTCGGGCATCAAAAACCCGACTTTACTCGTTAACGTGACACTAGTTGCGGCGGGAAGGCTCCCGGCATCTGGAAAAGGTGCTCCACCCTTTGCTCGTTTCCCGAGTCTCGGTAACGCACAAGCCGCTCCGAATTGCGGGTTGATGAGAATTAAAGGGCTTAACCATTAACGGCCACCGCGCTCCCCGTGAAAGCCTTCATGGCGCTCGGCACGATATGCATGCTCCCAATCCTTATCAACCGGCGCCCACGGAAGCTCCTGGCGCTTCCGCACGAGTTCGTCGGTTCGCCGTGTCGGTTCCTTTTCGGCGTTGAGCAGCTCCACCCGCGCCGCAAGCCATTCTTTTCGTGTTTTAGTTTTACGGTTTTTCATCGTTTTTTTCCCTTCACCTGGTTGGTTTGTACTTGTTGTGATTTCGGCCTGTGAGCAGGCGGATGAACGCGATCGCTTCGCTTAAGCAGCGCGGATAAAATAGCTTGCAGCGAAAGCGGGCCCACTGCCTTGTCTCGCAGCGTGCCCGCCTGATTTACTTTGCGCTCACCTGATCATCCCAACTCTCGGCGCAGCGGTGCCGTTCAGGAACGGCAGAGCGGTGTCTGCCAGCTCTGGCGCGGTGCCGATTTCGTAGTGCGTTAGATTCGGCAGGATCGCCAGACGATTCTGCGACATATGCTCGCGCTGCCAGCCGGCATCCTTCAGTCCGCCGCCGAGCAACTGGTAGAACTTCACGATGTGCTCCGGCCGGAACATGTCGCTGTCGCCATAGATGAGCATCACCGGCATGGACAGCTTTTTGACGTCCGCCGACCAATCATACGGCTTGCGCATGTACGCACCCATCTGGTCGAGCAGCTTCGGAAATTCTTCCGGATGCGGCGCGATTGCCGCGTATGACTTATACATCGGTGTTTCCTTCATCTGCTCTGCCATCGCGGCACCGAGAGCCGCCTGCTGCGGCAGCATTTCCGGATAGAACCCGTCCTGCGAGAACGGGGTGGAAACCAGCACCAGGCGGCGAACCATTTCCGGATGCTGAACGGCGAATTGGAACGCAACGCCGCCCCCCATCGAATAACCGAGCACATCGACCTTGTCGTAGCTGAGCTTCTTCAGCACGCCAGCCATGTCGTTGCCCATGTCGACCAGGCTAAGTTCGCGATTGCCCAGTGCGGTGCGACCGTGACCCTGCAGATCGACGCCAATCACCTGCCGGCTCTGTGCCAGCTTGGTCAGGGTGAGACCGAACATCTCGGTGTGGAACATTCCACCGTGGAGCAGCAACAGCGGCTCGCCGGCGCCATAGATGGCATAGTAGTAGTTCAGACCATTGACTGCGGCATGGCCGCTCTTGCTGGGCTTTGGAATGTCGGCTTGCATGGCCGGTTTCTCCTGTGCTGCTTGAACTATCCTTTGAGCCGCAAAGCTGGCAGCAACAGCCGCGAACATTGTGAGGAACGTTGTAACGGACATAGCTTGCGTTTCCTTTCTTCGTGTGTCTCTTTCATTACACTTTGCTTTTCATAATTACGACGAACGGAGCCGAGGTTTCGGGACACCGTTCCAATGTTTTGATCGGCAGTCGATTCAATCGGCACGTTCGATGCGTTCGTCGACACTTGTGTCGAATAGAGTCGCATACTCGGCGTCAATTTCCCTATTCTTTGCGCCGATGCTTATGAACTGTTCACACCAGGTTTCCCGCCGGGAATTTTTGCGTCATTCTTCCCTCGCGCTGGGCGCGGCGCTTGCCGGGCCCGCGCTCATTCCGGCCGCGGCGCTCGGACGGAACGGAGCCACTCCTCCGAGCGAGCGGGTCAACATGGGGTTCATTGGGATTGGCGGCCAGGGAGGGGGCCACTTGCTGGGTGGCGCCTGGACTTATGTGCCCGGCGGGTATGTTGCACGGGATGATGTCCAGGTGCTGGCCGTTTGCGATGTGCGGGAGGAGCGCCGCAAGCACGCGCAGCAGCGGTGCAACGAGATTTATGCGCAGAAGTTTGGCCGGCCGGGGTACAACGGAGTTCAGGCCTACAATGACTTTCGCGAGGTGCTCGCCCGGCCGGATATCGATGCCGTCCTAGTGGCGGTTCCTTACCACTGGGCTGCCACCATGGCCGCCATGGCCATGCGAGCGGGTAAGGACATCTACTGCGAGAAGCCCATCGCCCTGACCGTGCGTGAAGGGCTCAACATGGTGGAGACCAGCAAGCGTTACGCCCGCATCTACCAGGCCGGCATGCAGCAGCGCTCGGAGTATGGCGGCAAGTTCCGCCAGGCTTGCGAGTTAATCCGCAACGGCCGCATCGGCCGCCTGAAGGAGGTCTATGCCTACTGCTTGCCGGGGGCGTTCTGGCCCAACCATTGGACCTCGGACCAAAGTGTTCCTGTGCCCGAGGAGCTCGATTGGGATCTGTGGCTCGGGCCACTTTCCTGGAGGCCTTACACCGGCCAGACCGGCCAGGAGCTGCCCGGGGTCATCGTGGGCGATGTCAACTGGGGTCCGCATCATTACGACATCATTCAATGGACGGTCAACCCTGACCCCACCGCCCCAATCGAGGTGAATTATGACGGCGGCGCCATCCACTATCGCTATTCCAATGGGGTCGTGGTCCACTCGGCAAAGTACCCCGGCGAGAAGGTCGGCGATGATGGTGGCGCGGTTTTTGTCGGCACGGATGGCCGTATTGCTGTGGACCGCGGGAGCATTGTTTCCTATCCGGCCAGTATTTTGAACGAACCGTTGCGTCCGGACGACTCGCGGGTGTACCACGCCAACAGTCATTCCGGCAACTTCCTCGATTGCATTCGCAGCCGGCGTCTAACTATTTGCAATCCCGAGACAGCCTTATACACCATGAACGCCGTCCTTATCGGGGGCATCTCCCTTATCTTGAGACGCTCGCTGAAATGGGATCCGGTGAAAGCCGAATTCCCAGGCGATGCCGAGGCCAATCGCCTGCTTTCCTACACCCCGCGTCCCCCGTGGAGGCTCTGAATCGACTCGCGACCACCCTCACCTGCGTACAAATCCAATGAAGACCAACCTTCTTAGCCGCCTCTTGGTTGCCGGTTTTCTCGCGCTGGCCCCAGCCATCGCCTTTGCCGATGAAGAACAGGACCTGCTTAACGTTCTCAATTCCAATACCGGCGCGCCCCAGAAATGCGATGCCTGCCAAAAGCTCAGGCTGGTTGGCACCGTCAAATCCGTCCCTGCGCTGGCCGCCCTGCTGACCGATGCACCTACTGCTCACCCCGCGCGCTATGCGTTGGAAGGAATGCCATTCCCGGAAGCGGTCGCCGCACTGCGTGAGGCATTCGCCAAGGCTTCCGGCGAGATCAAAGCCGGCCTGATTGACTCACTGGGTTGGCGGCGCGATGCCGCCGCCGTGCCGCTGCTCAGCAAATCGCTTTCCGATTCGGACCGCATCGTTGCCTCGGCGGCCGCCTCGGCGTTGGGCCGGATTGGTGGCAAAAAGGCAATTGACGCGCTCACGGCCGCCAGCAAAACCGCGCCACCTGCTGTCCAACCGGCGGTGCTCGATGGGTTGTCCCGCTGCGCCGACCAGCTTTTGGCTGGCGGTGACACCAAGGCGGCTGCGGCTCTCTATCGAATGGTTTTCGTCGCGGAATCCCCGGAGTCCATCCGTGTCGCCGCCTGGCGCGGGCTGGCCCTGGCGGATACCAAGGGGCGGGTGCAGCTTGTCGTGCAAGCGCTCACATCCCAGGAGCGCGCGATGCACCTCGCGGCGCTCAAGGTGCTGCGCGAACTAAATGATCCCGCTGTCGTCGAGGAATGCCTGCATCAATGGGCTGTCCTTCCCGCCGATGGTCAACTCGCCGTGCTCGACGCCCGGGTTGAGCAGGGCGGTGATCTTCTGGTCTGGCTCCGTACGGCCAGTCAGAGTCCTCACCTGGCTGTCCGTGTGGCCGCGTGGCAGGCGCTAGCCAACTCGGGCGACCCGGCGGCCATTCCGGCGCTCGCCCGGGCCGCGTCCACGGGCGAGCCCGAGGAACGCGCAGCGGTTCGCGATTCTTTGACCCGGTTGCGTGGACCGCGAATGCACGACGCTTTCCTACAGGCCATTGCCAGCTCGGAACCGAAGGACAAAGTCGAACTGTTGCGCGCTTTGGGCGAGCGCTTCGACACCAATGCCACCGCCGCGCTGCTCGACAACGCGGGTGCCGGCCCCGACGCTGTGCGTTCAGCCGCCCTGGAGTCGCTTCGAAAAATCGCCGACCCCGCTTCGACCGGGCCCCTCATCGCTCTGGTGGCCAAATCCCCATCCGATGCCGACCGCGATCACATTCTAAGCGCGCTCTACGCCGTGTGTGAGTCCAGCCGCGACAAAGATCGGACCACCGCGACTGTTTTGGGTGCCATGAAATCACTGCCGCCTGACCAAAGCCGCCTCGTGCTGCCTGTCCTGTCCGAGTTGGCCACGCCTGCTGCCTTGGATGCGGTGTTGTCAGCCAGCCGGGAAAAGGATCCCGAGTCCGTCAAACAGGCGGTAAGCGTTCTGACGCAGTGGCCCAACGCGGCGCCTGCCACGAGCCTGCTCCAATTGGCCAGTATCACGACCGACCCTGTCCTGCAGGTGCTTGCCATGCGGGGCTGCATCAACGTCAGCGCCTTGGAACCGGATCTCGCCAAACGCCTCGCGTTGCTCCAGAACGTGTTGGCTGCGGCGAAGCGCACCGACGAAAAGAAACAAGCGCTGAGCCAAATCGGCCAGGTCCCGACCCTTGACGCCCTGCAGGTAGCCATGGGCTATTTGGCTGATGACCAGCTATCCCACGAGGCGGGGCTCGCCGCCCTCGACATTGCCGAGAAACTGGCCCCCTTCGCTCCTGACTTGGCGCGTGAAACCGCCGACAAGGTCCTTGCCCAATCCAAGACTCCGGACCTCGTCACGCGCGCGTGGGCCATTCGCGGCAAGAAGGCCGGCAGCGGCCCGTTCATTGAAGATTGGCTCGTCTCCGGTCCTTACAGCAAGCCTGGCGTTATTGGAGCCCAGGCCCTCTTCGACATCGCGTTTCCTCCGGAAACGCCGGATGCAAGCGTGCCATGGAAGGCCTTGCCACGCGCCAAAATCGCGGACCTGGCGTCCTTTTTTCCGGGGCAGTTCAATTGTGTCGCCTATCTCAAGACCCGGATCATTGCGCCACGAAATTGCGACGCGGCTTTGCTGCTGGGCAGCGACGATGGTGTGAAGGCCTGGTTGAACGGCGCCGTCGTGCACAGCAACAATGTGGACCGCGGGTTGGTCGTCGACCAGGACATGGCTCCCATTCAACTGAAGGAGGGTGGGAATGAATTGCTGCTTAAGATTACACAGGGCGGCGGCGGTTGGGGGGCCTGCGCCAGGATTCTCGGGAGCGACGGCCGGCCGCTCCAAGGCCTTAAGGCTCAAGTCGAGCCCTAGTAAAACCTAGACCCCGTGCTCCACAACGTGGAGGCGACGCCCGAGAACACATGATGTAAGAGTGGACTTCACCTTTGGGGAGAAGGCCATCTCTTGAAGGGTTGACGTTATGTGAAGTTAAACTGCAGTATCCCATTTAGAGAGGGGCGGATCTATCCGTGTTAATCGGTGGTTAGCCGTTCCCCTCGAATCAAAACTCAGAATTCAAGAATGCCCCTCGGTCCTCGTCGCGTCTCTTCGCGCCTTTTCGCGGCAATCACTTCCCCCCTTCCTCCCTTGGGCACGATTCTTCGTGCGTTCAATATTCCGTCCCTTTAACCTCCCGGTCGTCAGATTTGTATAAGATTACCACACAACGTCTTAGGCTTCGCTTTGTATGAAGCACATCCTCCAGCCCTTGTCCCTGCTACTGGCCGCGACGCTTTTCACTTCCTGTTCCCGCAACCAGCCACCGGCCGCAGCGCCAATCAAGGTCACTGTGAGCCGGCCGCAAATGGAAACCGTTACCAACTGGGACGAGTACCCCGGCCATCTTGAAGCCGTGGAGATGGTGGAAATCCGCCCGCGTCTTTCCGGCTACATCGATTCCATCCATTTCGAGGACGGCACGGAAGTGAGGGCCGGCGACTTGCTGTTCGTTATCGATCCCCGGCCCTACCAAGCTGAACTGGACCGGGCGCGGGCGCAGCGACTCCAGTCCGAAACACGGCTGGCTCTGGCCCGGAATGATCTCAGCCGCGCCGAGACCCTGCGCGGCACCAAAGCGATTTCGGAAGAAGAGTATGACAGCCGGAACAAGGCGGCACGCGAAGCCGAAGGCGGCCTCGGCGCGGCTAAGGCGGCGGAAGCCGCGGCGCAACTCAACCTGGATTACACGCGGATCACCGCCCCGATCAACGGCAAGATTGGCCGGCGCCTCGTCACCGCGGGCAATCTGGTTCAGGGCGGCGGCAGCGGTTCAAGCGGGACGGTCCTCGCCACGCTGGTCACGATGGACCCGGTTTACTGCTATTTCGACGTCGCCGAGGAGCCTTACACCAGGTACCGCACCCAGCGCGACGTCCAGAACATCGCGGGGCAAGCCGACGGCCCGTTAGCTTGCGAACTAGGCCTGGTAGGCGAGCCAGGCTTTCCCCGCGCCGGTCACGTCGATTTCTTCGACAACCAGGTGGATGAGAAAACCGGCACCATCCGCGTTCGCGGCGTGTTTGCCAATCCGAAACGAGCGCTGACGCCAGGCATGTTTGCCAGGGTGCGGGTTCCGGCCGGCCCGGCCGCGCAGACGCTCCTCATCCCCGATGTGGCAGTCGGCTTCGACCAGAATTACAAGTTCGTCTATGTCGTTAATTCGACCAACACCGTTGAAACCCGAACGATTGAAACCGGCCGTTCCCAGGGGCCGCTGCGCGCGGTACTCAAAGGGCTGACGCCCCAGGACAGGGTCGTCGTCAACGGGCTGGTCACCCTGCGTGTGGGCGCGAAAGTCGAAGCGCAGGAAGCCTCCGCCGGGGGCGCCCTGCCGGGCGGCACCGCCGCCGCCGGTGATGCCTCCGGCCGGCCATGAGCCCTCCTTCCCACTTCAACCTCTCGCGCCTGTGAAATTCTCCCACTTCTTCATACGCCGGCCGATCTTTGCGGCCGTCCTCTCGATCTTCATCCTTCTGCTGGGTGCGATTGCCCTGTTCAAGCTGCCCATCGCCCAGTATCCCGAAATCACGCCCCCAACCATTTTTGTGCTGGCGAATTACCCGGGCGCCAGCGCCAAAACCGTCGCGGACACCGTCGCCACTCCGCTCGAACAGGAGATCAACGGCGTCGAGAACATGCTCTACATGTCGGCCCAATGCAGCAGCGACGGGCAATTGCGGCTGGCGGTCACTTTCAAAGTGGGCACCGACCCGAACGTGGCGCAGGTGCTGGTTCAAAACCGCGTGGGCGTGGCCGAGGCCAAGCTCCCGGATGATGTGCGCCGCCTGGGGGTGACCGTCCGTAAGCGCTCCCCTACCATCGCGATGATCGTAAGCCTCGTGTCACCCAGCGGCAAATACGACCCCGTGTATCTGAGCAACTACGCGTATCTGCGCGTGCGGGACGTTTTGGGCCGGCTGCCGGGCGTCGGTGATACCATCATTTTCGGCGCCCGGGACTATGCCATGCGAATCTGGGTGAACCCGGACAAGGCCTCGGCGCGCGGTCTGACTGCGGGTGACATTGCCGATGCCATCCGCCGCCAAAACGTCGAGGTGGCCGCAGGTACGTTCGGACAATCCCCGCAACCGCCCGATAATCTCTTCCAACTGACCGCCCAAACCCGGGGACGCCTGGTGACGCCGGAGGAATTTGGGGACATCATCTTGAAGGCGGACGTCAACGGGCAGCTTACCCGCTTGCGGGACGTCGCGCGCGTTGAACTGGCCGGCGGTGACTACAGCATCAACAGCCTCCTCGATGGCCGGCCGGCCGCCGCCGTCGCCGTTTTCCAACAACCCGGCTCCAACGCCATCGAAACCGCGGACGCCATCGGCCGAACCATGGCCGAACTGAAAAAGCAGTTTCCCGAAGGACTCGACTATCGCATCGCGTTCGACACTTCCGCGTTTATCCGCGAGTCCATTCACGAGGTCATCAAGACGCTCATCGAGGCCATGCTGCTGGTGGTGTTCGTGGTGATATTGTTCCTGCAAAACTGGCGTGCTTCGCTCATCCCCCTGCTGGCGGTGCCCGTTTCTTTGATCGGCACCTTCGCGGTGATGTCCGCGATGGGCTTTTCGCTCAATAACCTGACACTCTTCGGGCTGGTGCTGGCGATTGGGATTGTCGTGGACGACGCCATCGTTGTGGTCGAAAACGTCGAGCGGCATATCGGCGAGGGCCTCAGCCCGGTGGAAGCGGCCAGGAAAGCGATGGACGAGGTCAGCGGGGCCGTGGTCGCCATCGCCCTGGTGCTGAGCGCGGTCTTCATTCCAACCGCGTTTATTGCGGGTATCACCGGCAAGTTCTACCAGCAGTTCGCCTTGACCGTCGCGGTCTCGACCCTGATCTCCGCCTTCAACTCGCTCACCCTCAGCCCTGCCCTCTCCGCGCTCCTGTTGCGGCCCCATCACGAGGAAAAGGATTTCCTCGGCCAACTGATGCACTATTCGGTGGGCTGGCTGTTCAGAGGCTTCAACCATGTCTTCGACTCGGGCCGCCGCGGATATGCCGCCGCCCTCCGCAAAGTCGTCCTCCGTCATTGCGGCATCAGTCTCTTTATTTACGCGGGGTTGCTTGGCCTGACCTGGCTGGGTTTCCACAACGTGCCCGGCGGCTTTATCCCGCCGCAGGACAAAGGCAGCATGTTTTGTTACATGCAACTTCCCGACGGCGCCTCGTTGCAGCGGACGGCTGCCGTCAGCAAACGCGTGGCCGAGTTGATCCGGGAAAACCCCGGCATCGCGGCGGTGACGGAAATCCAGGGGTTATCGCTGGTGTCGCTGGGCAACACCGCCAATGCCAGCACTCTTTTCATTCGTCTGGCCCCATTCGACGAGCGCGGCAAACACGGATTGACCGCCAACACCATTATGAGCCAATTGCGCGACAAAATCGCACTGGCCAACATTCAGGAGGCCTACATCGGGGTCTTTGGCGCGCCGCCCGTGGACGGCTTGGGCACTCTGGGCGGGTTTAAGCTCCAAGTCGAGGACCGCAGCGGCGCTGGTTTTAATGTGTTGCAGGAGGCGACGACCAAGCTGGCCGCAGCCGCCATGCGGGACCCGCGCGTGGCCTTGGCCTTGACCACCTTCCGCGCCAATGTGCCGCAAGTGAATCTGGATGTGGACCGCGCCAAGGCTGGAGCCATGCGCGTGCCGTTGAACAACGTCTGGGAGACGCTCCAGGTCTATCTCGGTTCGCTGTATGTCAACGACTTCACCTACCTGGGCCGCCCCTACCACGTAACGCTCCAGGCCGACGCGCCGTTCCGGGCAAAACCTGATGACGTGAAGAATCTCAAGACCCGCAACGCGGATGGGCAAATGGTCCCGCTCGGAACGCTGGCGGCGGTGCGCGACATCACCGCGCCAACTCTGGTCGGGCATTATAACATGTATCCCACGGCGGAAATCACCGGCAGCACGGCGCCGGGCGCCAGCACGGGCGAGGTAATCCAGCTCCTTAACGAGCTGGCCGGCAAGGTGCTCCCGCCCGGGATGGGGATCGAATGGACCGAACTGAACCTCCTGCAAATCCAGGCTGGCAATACCGCCCTCTATATCCTGCCGCTGTGCGTGCTGATGGTGTTCCTGGTGCTCGCAGCCCAGTACGAAAGCTGGTCCCTGCCACTGGCCATCATCCTGGTGGTCCCGATGAGCCTGCTCTTCGCCATCCTGGGCGTCTGGGCCCGTGGCCTGGACAACAATTTATTCACCCAAATTGGCCTGGTGGTGCTCATTGGGTTGGCGTGCAAGAATGCTATCCTGATCGTGGAATTCGCCCGCCAGTTGCAGCAAGCCGGACAAAGCCGGCTGGACGCCGTAATTGAAGCCAGCCGCCTCCGCCTGAGGCCGATCCTGATGACCTCGTTCGCGTTCACGTTCGGCGTTCTGCCGCTCATGCTCTCACACGGCGCCGGCGCTGAGATGCGCGTAGCCATCGGCACCGCCGTATTCTTCGGTATGTTGGGCGTGACCTTCTTCGGCATCTTCTTAACCCCGGTGTTCTATCTCGTCATCCGCCGCGTGCTGGAACGGAAAAAACCAGCCGGCGGCCAGGCCTCGACCGGCGCTGCCACTGCCGGTGCCGCGGCTGGTTTGCTTTTGCTGGGCCTGGCCTCCGTGCTGTGCGTGAACGGTTGCGCTGCCGGCCCGGATTACAAACCGCCTCGGACTCAAGTCAGCGAAACCTTCGCCAACGCCGGGCAAACCAATTTGTCCGTCGCGGCCACCGAAACCAATTGGTGGCGTAGTTTCGACGACCCGCTCCTCAATCGCCTCGTCGGAGGTGCAGTCGCCGCTAACCATGATCTCCGCATCGCCACCGCCCGGGTGCGCGAGGCGCGTGCGCTCCGGATGGCAAACGTGCTCGATCTGTTCCCCACGATTACGGCGACCAGCGGCTACACCAAATCACTCTCCAGCCAGGACTCCATCGCGTTCCCGCTGCCGCGCAGTCAACGCGAGCTCCAGCTCTACGATGCCGGGTTCGACGCCACCTGGGAAGTGGACCTCTTCGGCCGAGTACGCCGCTCGGTGCAGGCCAGCACGGCCGAAGTGGCGGCGCTGGAGTCTTCCCGGCGCGATATATTCGTCACGCTCATCTCCGAAATCGCGCGGAACTACTTCGAACTGCGCGGGGCGCAGATGGCGTTGGATGTGGCTCGCCGCAACGTGACGAACCAAACCGAGACTCTGGACATCACCCTCACCAAACTCCGAGCCGGCCGCGGCACCGATCTAGACGCGGCCCGCGCGCAAGCGCAGCTCCAGGCGACGCTCGCCATCATCCCTCCGCTCGAAAGCGCCATCCAGCGCACCATCTACAGGCTGAGCGTGCTCAGCGGCCTGCCACCGACGGCCCTCGAGGCGGAGCTTTCTGAGCCGGCCCAGCTGCCGGCTTTGCCCGCGCTCGTGAATATCGGCAAACCCGAGGACCTGTTGCGCCGCCGCCCGGATATTCGCGCCGCCGAACGGTCGCTCGCTGCCGCCACCGCCCGCATCGGTGTTGCCACTGCTGACCTGTTCCCGCGTGTGACCTTCAACGGCAATCTGGGAGTATCGGCGAACGAGGTCTCTCGCCTCTTCAAGGCCGGGGCCGACACGTATTCCTTTGGCCCGCGCATTTCCTGGGCCGCCCTGGACCTGGGCCGCGTCCGGGCGCGGATCAAGGCCGCCGACGCTCGAACCGAAGCCGAACTGGCCTCCTATGAGAAGACCGTCCTCACCGCGCTCGAAGAAACCGAAGGCGCCTTGGTTGAGTTCAGCCGCGTCCAGGTCCGCCGCGACTACCTGGCGGCATCCGCGAAATCCGCAGCAGATGCGGTCGCCCTGGCGACGCAACGTTACCACAGTGGTATTGATGACTTCCTTGTGGTGCTCGACGCCCAGCGGACTCTGCTGTCCATTCAGGAACAACTGGCTCAGAGTGAAACCCGCACCGCGACGGCGCTGGTCGCCGTTTACAAGGCTCTGGGCGGTGGCTGGGAATCGGCTCCCCTCGCGAGCGCCAGCGACCCGCCCGGCAACCTAAGAAAGAGCGGACAGAAAAATTGACGGCAGGGAAATTTTTCCGTCACTAATTTTTCTGTCAGGGTTTTTTCGGCTCGAACGCTGAACATATTCGCGGTGGACGCGAACGCTGCGATACCCCATGACAATTCACCTGCTCCCGAAACGCGCTGCTTCCTGGCCAGGCCGCTCAACCGGCGTGCTCGAGCATCGCCGCGATCGTGCCCGGAGAATTGCCTTCGAGGCGATTGCTCACGAAAATGAAAGTCTTCTTTTTCGGCCCAGCTGCGATCCCATCAGCAATCAGGGTCTTGCCGGCCGCACGCGCCCCAGGGTTCTCCTCTTTGATGCTGTCGTAGGGCTCGAATGCTTTCACCGCCTGCTCGAATTTTCGGCCCGGCTTTAGCTGAAAACGGGCGGCGGTCAGCTCTGGGTTCGTCCGGCTGCCCGGCAGAGCCATTTGTTCGCTCACGGGCGGCATCGCTTCCCACGAATTGAAGACATGAGTGATCTGGTGCCGCGAGAGGCACTCGAAATACTCGGGCTTCAGCCAGTTCCCGTTTCTCAGCTCGACCGCGTACGGCCAGCCCTTTGGCAGTCGGCCGAGAAATCGATCCAAATCAGCAATGAAGTCGCGGCCGCGCTCATAATCGGCAGGCCAAAACCGCGAGAACTCGAATATCAACACCCCTACGCTGGAGCGGACCGATTCGCAGGGCTGGAGGAAGGCCTTCGCGAAAAGCTCGGCATTCAGGAATTGTTCGTTTGGTTTTCCGGCAAGCTGGCCAAAGCGTTCCAGTTTGGGGAACTTTTTGATCGTGATCGTGTCGGTCACTTTGAGCCCGAACAGAAAATCATCCGGCGTCTGGTTGACCATGTTTTCCAGCGATTGCCGGCTCGGAAAAGTGTAGTAAGCCGCATCGACGCAAACGGTTTTGAAGACCTCGGCGTATTCGGCCAGGCACTCCCGGTTGAACCGGGTTTGGGCGAACCTGCCGCGATATTCATAGCGGGCGCGGTCATAGAGCGACCTGAACCAGCCGGGATATCTCCACGAGGAGGTGCCGATAAAAACACCCTGTGTCGCGAGGTTCAACGCCTGTTGCTGAACGCGTGCCCGGTTGAATTCCACGGGGCGATTATGTCGCCGGCGGCCGCTCGGAGCAAACCCACAAGCGGGACCCGGGCGCTACGCATCCGGGAACAACCCTATCACGAAAGACTCGAAACAAACGAAATCAGGTTCCGTCCTTGACGTGTTTCATGTGGTTTCTCGTGCGGGCCCCTTAAGCGCGGTCTTCCACGCCGGGCTCCATTTGACCGCGCAGCGACCTTGGCGTTAAGATTCGTCTGTGGACTGGCACGCCTCAGCGGAAACGGACGCGGTCATGCCGGCAGTGGTCGAACCGGCGCTGGGATCCCGTACCGCAACCTGCGACGCTGCGGGCGACTGGCTCTGTGCCTGGTGCCTGAACCATGTGGCGCATGACAGGGCTCGCTTCAAGTATAAGGGAAAGGACGAATTCGCTTTCTCCAACGCGGAAGCAATCCGTTTTGAAATCATCACCTTCTCCGAGACGCTCGGGTGCCGGCAGACCGGTGTGCCGACTCTTCAGCACACTTGGTTTCCTGGTCATGCCTGGTCGTTCTGCCAATGTGCCGGCTGCGGCCACCACTTAGGCTGGTATTATGCCGGACCGCGCGATTTCGCCGGATTAATCAAACCGCGCATCGTGCGCGGGCTTTGCGTAAGGAACTGAGGTGCGCCTGGATCAACACATGACATTCTGTGGGCGCGATGCCTCAATGGAGGCGGGCCGGTTACCCTGTGCCAAACCGCCGGATGGAGTTTTCGCATGACATCGTCTATGCTCTTCGAATAAAGCAAACGTTCCCCGGCGTGGTTCGGTTATTCTTGCTGGAGGCGTTGTTGGCAGGCGGAGCGGAGCACGGACCAGCATTCGCCGCCGACCCGTCGCCGTCAGGCCCGGCAGAGTTGAAGTACGAGGAGCCTACATACCTGGCGGCCGCAATTTACGGCCAGGGCGCTGACAGCAAGAAACTGCTTTTCAATTTCAAGCGCGTCGCGACCCGCTCCGGCTCCACCCTGAAGGTTCAACGTGATTTCACGTATCCGGGTGGCAAGCCGGCGGCCCGCGAGCGCGTCGTCTATGAGGGGGACGACCTGGTTTCGTATGAATTGGAAGAACTTCAGATCGGCGCGGCGGGCAGCGCCAGGCTCCGCCACGCCCCGGGCAGCCCAGCCAAGCACAGCATCGAGTTCGAGTACCGCAGCGAAGCCGGCGGCCGGACAAAGAAGGCGACTGAGGCCCTGAAGGGGAGCGCCATCATCGGTGACATGATTGGGCCGTTCCTGGCATCAAATTGGAACGCGCTCGCGCGAGGGGAAGACGTGAAACGCAGGTACATCGTTGTGCCCCGAAGGGAAACGGTGGGATTCACTTTCGTTAAGAGCGGTGAGTCCACCTGGCAAGGCAAGCAGGTGCTGCTCGTTAAAATGGAGGTCAGCAGCGTCTTGCTTGCCGCGCTGGTCGATCCCTTGTTGTTCACGATCGAGAAAGCTGCTCCTCATCGCATCTTCCAGTATGTCGGGCGCACCACACCGAAGGTCCAGGCGGGAACGAAATGGAAAGACCTCGACACAGTAACCGTTTTTGATTGGGCCACGGCGAGGTAAGAACCTGGTTTGGGCTTTCTCAGGCCATCAGGCGCTCGAGGTCCTGGCGTTCGGTCAGCCCCATCGGCATGGCCTCACGCACTACGGAAATATTTGCCTTTAACTGGTCAACTGACGCTACGCCCACAACGGCCACAGAGACCGGCAGGGCCAGGGTGTACCGGAGCAAAAGTGGCGGGGTCACCTGGTGGGGCGTTTGGTCGTGATAAGGGCGGAGAACTTTTTGCAGTGGGTTCCCGGTCGCCAGGCAACCGTTCCCGCCGCCCATGACTTTCATGGCGATCACACCCATCTGTTTCCGGTTCGCCACCGGCAGCAGGTCTTCACGGAACGGTTGCCGGCGAGGCACGGGGTTGAGGGTCGTCAAAAGCGTATCGAACTCGTGCATCTCGATGGCCTCGCGCAACCTTGCGGCACTGTCGTGCCCGGTGAGGCCGATGAACCTGATGACTTTCTGGTCGCGAAGCTTGTGCAGAGCGGTCAGGACGCCGTCGGGCTTGCCCCAGGAAGCGGGGTCGTCTTTGGCAGAGACGCCATGAATTTGGAGCAAGTCCACGTGGTCGGTGCGGAGGCGTTTAAGGCTTTGCTCGATACTGCGGAGCGTGCCGTCATAATTCCGGTCATTGGTTTTGGTGGCCAGGAACACCTCCTTGCGGCGGCGGGCCATGACCTCGCCGTAGTTGGTCTCCGATTGGCCATTGTTGTAATCCGGGGACGTATCGAAGTAAGTGATGCCCAGGTCGAGCGCGGCGTCGGCAATCGCAACCGGATCGTGTTCCGGGGAAGGCGGGAGTTGCATGCCGATCACTCCGCCCAAGGCCAGCGCGCTGACCATAACGCCGGTCTTGCCCAGGAGCCGACGGGGCAGTTTGAGGTTGAGTTGCGCGGAGGTCGTATCGACTGCGCCCAGGTTGGGCACCTGGCTGCTCGCGGCACAAGCGACGGCTAATGATTTGAGGAACTCGCGTCTATTCATATGGTGAGCGTTCGTTTTTGGACTCGAATTTCACTTGCTTCAGGTCACGACGGCCACTTCATGGTCCAGGAGCGAGTCCAGTTCGAAGCGGCACCAGCCCTTCGCCCCGGTAACGGATACCTTCCGCCCAGACACCAGCAGGCGCAAGTTTTTAGCGTGCACGTCATCGGGCAGTCGAACCCGCACGCGCAGCGGGCCAACGGGGATGAACTCGTGTACTGGCTGGCGCCAGGTTCCTGCGCTGGTCAGGTTAACCAGGTGGAGAATGGCCCGGCCTGGCTGGCGGTAGAGATGGCAATCGATGAGGCCGGCACCTTCCACGGCCAGGGGCAAATCGACTTTGACAGCCCAACGAACGAGGTTCGCCAGCAAATTGCCGTGGTCAGGGAGGTTGTCGCGCCCGAAGCGGCGATCGAGGTCCGCCGGCAGAAAGGCAACCCGGCTGCCCCGGCCTGTGGTGTTCAGAATCAAACCTGGCAGGTCAGTTTTTGCCACGCGCATCCACGCCGTCTCCGGAGGATAAATGGGGAACGGCGGCACGAAGGTCATCAGCACTTGCGAGCCGCTGTCCACCTTAAGTGGTTCCAACATGCCGCCAAAGGGCAGAATATCGGTTTCGTCGAATCCGCGAAGAACCTGAGGACGCACGCCTGAAACGGGCGGTTCGGCATCGACGTGTGGCCCGTCCACCCGGGAGCGCAACTCGGGCGCCAGACGCAGATAGGAGTGAAGCGTTTCGGCGGCCCAACCGCGACGGGTGGCCTCGCTGTCGGCTTGTAGCGGCGGCACCGCGTGCGTCCCAAACAAGTCGCCGAGGGCGAAGTCCGAGCGTGGCTCGCCCCACTCATTAAAGCGGCTGGTCTGCCCGGTGGCCAGCAAGCCGCCACCACGGTCAACGAAGCGCCGCACGGCCGCGACCTGGGCGTCGGACATCGCCGCCAGATTCGGCAGCACCAACAGCGAAAACTGCGCAGCGTCTCGCTCGAGGTCATCGATGTGAACCGGCAGATAAGGAATGCGAGAGCGAATCAGCGCCTGTGTCATGCCGCGCCAGGGCAGTTCCACCAAACCATCGGCATCATCACGGCCATAAAAATCCGTATTCTGCTGGGACCAGACCACGCCTACATTTGCAACCGGACGACGGTTGAACAGGAATTCCTGGTTGGCCTGGTGCCAGCGATACAGCGGCTCGGCGGTGTGATACATGCGCCGGTCTTCATGATAGGCGCCGACATGATGCCACCAGGGTTGGATGCCCCCGGCGATGCCCTCGAGCATCCATAGACGCGCTTCGGGTTCCGGCTTGCTCGCGAGACGAAAGGTCGGTTTGCCCGCCTGGTAGAGCGCCATGCTTTCGGGAGCGAGCTTATCCCAGCCCAGGAGGCCGTGGATGAGTTTGCCGGTCTCGCCGTTTTGCTGGAAGCCGGCGGCATCACTGCGCGATTGATGGTCGAGCATGATGATTCCAGCGCGACGGCAAATCGCCCGGTAATCGCGGAAACTTTGCGCCTGGCCGGTGATCGAGCCGCTGTTCATGCCGGCCCAAATGCAGTCCGGGCCACCGGCGGTCTTCGTGACACGATTGTTCAGGTCCCAAAGTTCGAGCCGGCGCTCGTAATTCCATTGAATCCATTGGCGGTAGAGCGGGTCGTTCCAGTTTTTCTCACGGGGAATCGCCCGGCCGGTCCGCTCGCGGAATCTCTTTTGGCAGCTTTCGCAGAAACAGGGGCTGCCGCGGCCCAGGCCGCTCCAACTGTTGTCGGTAAAACCTTCCGGGTGGTATCGCTCGATGATTTCGCGCAGGATGGACGGAATGTGCTCTTCGTAATAGGGGCTGTTGACGCAGGTCACGAACAGGTCGCCGGCCTTGTGTGCGCGGCCGGAGCCCTCCAACGCGAACCAATCGGGGTGGGCCTGGTAGAGTTCTTCGTGGGCGCGATTCGAATCCATGCGAGCAAACACCACCAAGCCGTCCTCATGGGCTGCGCGGCACAAGTCGCCGAACAGGTCGCGGCCGCTCAGGTGCTGCGCCGGGCGATGGAAGGGCACGCGGCTGGGATAGTAGGCGACGATACCGCCGGCATTGATGATCACCCCCTGGGTCCGGGTTTGCTTCCAATACTTGCGCCACCAGGGGATGTCATAGCGCTCGGGGTCCATTTCGGTGATGTTCGTCTGGCCCCAGCGCAGCGTGCGGCGATACCATGGGCCTTCCGCACGGTTTTGGCGCGGCGCCTCAGCAGCAGTGCTCCATCGCGGGTTGCGTGCGGCTAGCGCGGTGGTGGCGAGCGCGGTTTGTTTCAGGAAAGTGCGCCGGGTTTCCAGGTTAGGCATGGGATGGCGCAGGTGTGATGCGTGAAAAGGGACGAGTGATGCGAGCGCAACTGTCCAACTTTGTAGCGGTGTGGAGGACGATCATAAATCAATAGCCACTACCTCATGATCGACGATGGAGGGAACGGTGAGGCTCAGACTTTGACCGTCGCGCTGGATTCGCGGGTTGGTCGAAGCCGCGAGCAGCCGCACTTGCTTTGCCTTGGCGCCATCCGGCAGCCGCACTCGGACCTTTTGGGCTCCCACCGGGAGCAACTCGCGCACCGGCCCCTTCATCATCATCGGATTGGTCAGATTCACCAGGTGGACGGTTATCGACTCTTTCTGGCGCCAGAGGGTCACATCGAGCATTCCTGGACCCGACACCGTCACGACCGGCCCCTCGTTGGTCGCCCACTCGACCGAATTGCGCAACAGCTTGAAATGGTCCACCGACAGCACTTCCCAAAAGGTGCGGTCGATGTCCCCAGGAAAATAAACCACTCGGCCGTTGCCGGCCTCACGCAGAAAGACCTGCGGCACGTCGGTCTTCGCCACCCGCGGAAACACCTTTTCCATCGGCAGATCAGGATAGGACGGGATTAAGGTCAGCGGGGGGTTTGGGAACGGTCGCGTGGCTTCCATAACGACGCGACGAGCGCTGTTGATGATGCGCGGCGCCTCCTCCAGTCCCGCCAGCAGTGCGTGCCGCTTGCCGGTAGCCGGATCGGTTTCCAGCTGAAGGTATGAGTTCTGCATCGGGCCTTCGATTCGGCCTTTGTAGGTGACGCCAAACAGTCCGGCCAAGCCAAACTCTTTTCGCGGCGCGCCCCATTCATCGTAGAGACTCGTCTCGAAGGTGGCGACGAGACCGCCGCCGCGATCTACGAACTCACCGAGTTGCCGGCATTGCTCCTCCGAGAGGGCGGCGACGCTCGGCAGGATGAGGGTCTTGAACTGACCGAGCCGCACGCGGTCGAGCAACCGATCATGCACCATCTCGAAGGGGATACGGGCTTCGATCAGCGCCTGGTACCAGCCGAGGGTGTGGTCCTCAAATCTCGAGCCGCAGAACCACGCCGTCTGCTGGGAATAGACCAACCCGACGCGCGCGAGCGGAGATTCGTTGCGCAGGTACTTTTCCCACCCGGCGTAGCGGCGATAGATGTCCGCCACCGGCTCGAGCCAGCGTTCGTCATGCAGCACGCCGGAGAACTTGGTGAACCAGGGACGCAAACCATTCGCCACGCCGTCGGCGACCCACAGGCGAATTTCCGCCGGGCTCTGCACGCTATCCTTCCATCGGTAAGGCTCCTCGACGCCGACGCTGAAGATGCCGACGATCGGTTTGGGCCCCATGGTGGCACGGAATTCCTTGCCGTTCTTGCCATTCCCCCATGGGGCGGTCAGGCCGCGACGCGCCTGCCGGTCGGCGATGAGGGTCGGCGCGAGTTCGCCAATGCGCCGCATATCCAAGGTGCTGGTGGCGCCGCCGCCGGTGTTGGGAATGACGCAGGAGTCGGGATTGAGTTTGCGGACCTCAGTGTCCCAGAGACGCCACAGTTCGAACAACCGTTCCTGCCGCCAGAGAATGTAAGCGCGGCGGGCAGGCTGCTGCGGATCATTCGTGCGCGGCAGTTCCTGGCCTGTGGCCTGGTGGAAGTTGTTTCGGCAATGTTCGCAAAAACACATTCCCGAGCCGTCCCAGCGATTAATAAAAATCCCATCCACTTTGTAACGGGACATAATCTCCCTCTTCACTTCGGTCATGAACTCGAAATTGTAGGGACCCAGGCCACAAGTGACCCACATTTCCGGGGAAGCCCAGTGGCGGCGGGGACGGCCTTCGGAGTCGGCAGCGATCCAATCCGGGTGCGCTGTCTGGACATCGTCATAGGTCGCGTGCGGGTCGGTGCGGGCGATGACGACCATGCCCAGCTTGCGGCAGCCGGCGACCAGGTGCCCGAACACGTCGCGGTCGCCCAGCCAGTCGCTGCGGTGATGAAACGGAACCTTGGTCGGGTAATACGCGACGCAACCGCCCGCGCTGAGGCAGACCGCGTCGGACCGTGTGCGCTGAAAGTAATCGAGCCAGAATCGCGGGTCGAACTTGCCCGGGTCATCCTCGACCAGCGTGAGTTGGGCCCAGCGCATCGGCTTGACCACCCAGTTCGGAGCCGGGGGTACGACGAGAGGATTTTCCGCGGCGCCGAGCGGCGACCACGGCAGCTTCCCGCTACCGATGGCGATGGCCGCGCCGGTGCAACCAGCCGCTTTTAAGAACGCCCGGCGACTCAAATCAGTCTCCAAGTTCATAACATGCGAATTTCTTCCGCGGTCAGGCAGGCCGTTCGCTTTTCAGGTACGCTGCTTTTTCGAGCCAGCGGGGATTGATGGTCACTCCCCAACCCGGACCGTCCGGGAGTTTAACTTTGCCGTCGCGAACTTTCAGCGCCGGGCTGTAGAGAAGTTCACCCGCGTTGGCGTCCTCCTCGATGCTAAACTCGACGAATGGCCCGGCATTCGGAATGGCCGCCATGAAATGGAGGGAGAAGAGGGTAACCAGCGACAGGTGGGAAGAGTGAGGCACGAGCAATTTACGCGCTTTCTGCCCCATTTTCGCCACTCGCCAGGCGCGGGTAAAGCCCCCGATGTAGCACAGGTCCGGCTGCAGGACGTCCACGGCGTTCATGGCGATCAGGCGGCGCCATTGGGCGAGGTCGTTGTCCTGTTCGCCGCCCGCGACATGCATCTTGAGCGCGGCTGCGACCTCCGCCGTCCATTCCAGTTCCCAGTAGGGGCAAGGCTCTTCGAACCAGAAGTAATGGTCGGCCTCCAGGCGGCGCCCGACCTCGATGGCTTTGGGCGGCGTGAAACAACTGTTCCCGTCGCCCATAAGCTGGATGTCGTCGCCGACCGCCTTGCGGACTGTCGGGATCAACTTCTCGGTGCGGCCCGGCGACGCATCGCGGTCGTGGCCCGTCGGCACGCCCAGGCGGACTTTGAAGGCCTTGAAGCCGAGGGTGTCACGGAGCTTGACCAGCCGCGCCGCTTCGTCTTCGGGTGAAATGTCGCGGCGCATGCTGGAGCCGTACACCGGAAAGGGGGCGGTCTTTCCTCCCAGCAGCTCGCAAACCGGCTTGCCCTTTACTTTGCCGTAAAGGTCCCAAAGCGCGGTATCGACGCCTGCCAGAGCGCGGCAGACGTAGGTCCACGGGAACTTCATATTGGCGTCGATAACACGGTCCGCGAGGGCGTCGATATGCGCCGGGTCACTTCCGAGCACGTGCCGGGCCACCTGCCGGTGCAGCACGGTGGCGGTGATGTCCGGCTCACATGAGGAAAGCTGGCCGTAGCCTTCGCGACCGTCGCGGGTCGCGACGCGGACAATGCCGAACTGCCCCTGGGTCCACGACTCGACTTTTGCGACAGCAAGGCCCGGCTCGATAATCCGGAAGTCGTTGTAGTCGTCGGTGCGTCCCAGATAGGGATAGGACCTGGGGGCGGGTGCTGCCAGTGTCAGGCTGCCGGGCACGGTGGAAAATGCCGCCAGGGCGGCGGTGCGTTTGAGGAATTGGCGTCGTTTGATTTTCATACGGAGAGTCGCGGGCCGGGAGTCAGGCCTGGCACTCGATCAAGAATTGCCGCGAGCGCAATCACGGCGCGATTCAATCACAACGCTGAAGGGTGCGCGAGCAATAGTGTTAGACAGCCCCAAGTCCCAGGTCCCATACGGATGGAGAGCTTTGATGGAGACGGGGAGGTTTACCGTTTGTTTACCGATTTGACCGCTGAAAAGGATGGGAAGATATTCTTTTGAGGTTCGATTGGGTTCGGATGGGTTCGGTGGTGTGCATGGGTGGCAGGAGACGCGAGGCTCCGTGCGGCGAGGAACGTGAAGGGTGACGTTCATGCACGCCGAGGCCGGCTGGTAGCGCATACTCAGTCTTTCAGATTCTCAAGTCTGCGGCTGCGTGCCGCGGGGCGGCGATTTTGTCTAAACTCTTTTTGTAATCAGGCTGCATATCTCGTTTCTTTTTTCAGGCCGGTCGTACGTGACACTGGCTTCTACTAATACGCGGGGGTTTCGGGTTCGGGAAAATCAGAATGTGGAAGTTGCTGGTGGAGTGCTGGTTGTGGCTGAGAAAGTCTTTCAAGTTCGTTTCAAGTTCGTGGTGGAAATGGCTGGAGCACAAATTGTAACGTTCAGAAAGTTGATCAACATGCTCCGAATGTCTGAAAACGGGCCTAAATTCACAGGAATTGAAAAGTTTTTTTGACCACGGATGGATCCAGCGCAGCAAAGCCGCAACCAACAGCAGGAGAAAACAACGGCGGAATACCCGGAACATGCGGACGGCAGAGAGGGAGAGAATTGCGCACTTTCAGCCGTGCAAATCGCAGGGTTGACCGTGTGAACAGGTGGAGGATAGTTGTGAACAGGTGGTGAATAACTCCCGGTTGCCGCAACCGAAGGCCATCTGTACCGTCAATCGGACCGAGTCTGCAGGAGTTTCAGGCGGCGTTTGCTTCCTGACACTTTCGCAAGGACATTACGAGGTCGAAGAATATGAGCGCGCCTGAATTTTCGCAGTCAAACGTGGCCAGTCTTCCGCCGCCGGACGCGGAGATCGCTACGCTGATGGAACCGGTGCCCGAACCCTCATTACTAACGAACTTCGAACGTCTCACTCCCCTAACGCCAGCCCCAGCGGCGATGAGGCCCGCGCAGCCTCTAAGCCCTGCCCCGTGGCATCTGCCCTCGACCGTCGGTCCCTTCCTCGCCAATGCATTGCGCAGCCGCTGGGAGTCTTACCGCGCGCAGCTTCGAAGCTGCCAGGATGAATTTTCCGAAAGGACCGTGCACGAGTTACGGGTGGCGACCCGAAGGCTGATGGCCCAGCTGGTCATGCTGGGTTGCGTCACGCCCGGGGAGACAGCCGAGAAAGCGCGCCGGGTTTTGAAACGCCGGCTGAAGGCCCTCGGCGAACTTCGAGATACCCACGTCCAGCGCTTATTCATCGAACGCCAATTGTCCCGGTTTCCCCAGTTGATTCTCGTCCAGGATTCCCTCAAGCGCCGCGAGCGCCGGCTGGAAAAGGCAACGGCGGCGAAAGTGAACGCCTTCAAGACCCGGAAACTGGAAACGTCGATTTTAGCCCTGGGCGAGCTGCTGGCCAGGAAGCCGGCGCGGCCGAGCCGCCCGGAACGCCTGGCCACCATTGTTGCCCGTGCAACAGCCGAGGCCTTTGCCGAGGTGGTCCGCCGTCGCGATGCCATCGATCCAGCGAACCCCGGCACCATCCACCGAACACGAATCGCTTTCAAAAAGTTCCGCTACATGGTCGAGGCATTATCTTCAGACGGTACCGGGCTGAACAAACGCGATCTGCGCGCGCTGGCTCATTATCAGCGGCGGATGGGAAACCTCCAGGACTTGGAAGTGATGCAGCAGTGCATTACGGGGTTCCTGCGGAAGCACCTGGGAATGGAGGCCTTGCTCAGGCCGTTCATCGGCTACCTAAAAGGAAGACGCGCGCGCGCGCTGCGGGGCTTCCTAAGATCGGCCAACGAACTCTACGAGTTCTGGCCGCCGGGCCGCGCGGGCACCAGCGCGCCGTTCCCCTTTGCCTACGATGCGGCGTGCTGAATGACTATATGCAGAAATGTCGTTTTTCTGCGCAGATCCTTGCGTTTCCAAGGTGCAAGTTAAAGGTTGAAAGTTGGTTGCGCTGGCGAGCGTCAACTTTCAACCTGCAACGTTCAGCCGTTCCCACAATGAGTTTGGTTTCGGCTATGCCGGCCTAAGGACAGCACGCCCTACCCTGAGGCGGGGACGGCCCTATTCCCGCCGGCTTCCTCTTTCTCGGGCAGCTACGGGGACGTGGCCGTCTCCGCCCCGGCCTAAGGTTCATCCAACCTTAACACGTCCGCCACCTTTCCGTAACAAGCCCGGGCCAGGTTTGGCCTGATGGCGGCTAAAAGCATTCTCATCCTGACGGCAGGTTTCGGGGACGGCCACAACGCAGCCGCCCGCAATCTGTGTGAAGCACTGGAACAAATCTCACCGGAGGCGGAGGTGACGGTGGCGGATTTGTATGAACGCAGCTACAAGCGCCTGAACCAATTGGCGCGCAAGGCTTACCTGGGGGCGGTGCGCTATGCGCCTGGGTTGTGGGCCGGAGTTTTTAAGGTGGTGGATAAAGCACCGTGGCTAACCGACGGTGGGTACGGTCTGGGCCGGATGCGCCGATCCCTGACCGAGTTGCTGGACACCACGAAGCCGGACTGCGTCGTAAGCACTTACCCAACTTACGCGCAATTGCTGAACTCTCTTTTCCACGACCATTGCGAAAAGCCCTTCCGCCTGGTGACGGTGGTCACCGACGCGCGCTCCATTAACTCGATCTGGTATCGGCACTCCAGCGATCGTTATATGGTTTGTGACAAGCAGACGTCCGACGTGTTGCAAAAGGCCGGTGTGCCGGCAGACAAAATCCGGGCGCTTGGCTTTCCTGTCAGCCCACGGTTTGCGCTGCCGGTGGCCGACGCGCCACGCCCGCCGCGAGCAGGCCAGCGCCTCCGGGTGCTTTACGTTATTAACACCGGCAAGAAGAAGCTCGGCAAAGCCATCGACCGCCTGCTGGAAATCCCTGAGGTTGAGCTGACCGTGACCGTTGGCCGGCACGCGGAGCTTAAGGAAAAGCTCGTCAAACGCGAGCAACGGTATGGCCGCCGCCTGCACGTGCTCGGTTGGACGAACCAGATGCCGGAGTTAATGATGCGCAGTCACCTCGTCGTCGGCAAAGCGGGCGGCGCCGCAGTGCAGGAGGCGATGGCGGCTCGCTGCCCCATGATTATCAACCAGGTCATCCCGGGACAGGAAGAGGGCAACGCTCGATTGGTGGAGGAACTGGGCGTCGGCGTAATCGCGCAGAAAAACAAGAAAGTTGCGCGCTGGGTCGGGCGGGCGCTCGAAGGGAATGGCGCCTTGTGGCAACAATGGCGAGAACGTTTGGAGAAAGAGAGCCGGCCGGACTCTTCGTTACGCATCGCCCGGTTGGTGCTCGAGGAATGCGAGATCGCGAATCACTCTCACCGCCCACCGGAGACGCTTCCGGCGCGGCGCAACGGGGCGGCGGGCGCGGTCTCCTCGCCAGCGCCCGTGTTGCCCGCTCGCCAAAGCCGCCGCCCCTTGCTTTGCGATTTTCACATCCACACCAATTATTCGGATGGGCGCCTCACCGTGCCCGAAGTGGTGGATTTTTATGGCATCCGCGGGTTCGATTGCATCTGCATCACCGATCACTGGACCGACCCGCGGCGGCTGATCGGCAAGTTTTCCCGGCTAACGCCCTTCACGTTGAGCTACGCTCAGGTTGAGGAATATTTCGAAGTGATCGGGCGCGAAGCCCGGCGCGCCCGTCGGCGATACGGGATGCTCGTCCTCACCGGCCTTGAGTTCAACAAGGACGGCCCGACGAGCAAATCCTCCGCCCATCTCCTCGGCGTGGATCTGAAAGAGCCGATCAGCCCGCGGCTGGACCTGCTGCGCACCATCGAGCGCATCCACGCCCAGGGCGGTCTCGCCGTCGCCTCGCACCCGCATCGCATGAAATCGGAATGGGCCAAGGACACGCTGTACCTTTGGGAAAACCAGAAGCGCTTCGCGCCGGTCATCGATGCCTGGGAGATTGCCAACCGCAACAATCTCTTCGCTCCCGTAAGCCTGAAGCGCATGCCGTTCCTGGCCAACAGCGACTTCCACAAGCCCAAGCACATTTACTCCTGGAAGACCCTGGTGCACTGCGAAAAAGAACCCGAAGCCATCAAAGATTGCATTCGGCGCAACGAGCAAATCTCGATCACGCTTTACCGCGGAGCCGAACCTGAGACCGAGACAGCTCCGGACCGCCAGATCCAACCGGAGTTCGACACGCTCTCGGCTCCGCCAGGGCTCTGGACGCTCGATGCCCTGCCTCCGGTCTCCGCACCCGCCCGCAGTCTGGCCCTGCCTACATCGGAATCCACGAGTTGAAGGGCCTTCCGGGCGAATGGAAACTCTTCACCGCTCGAGCTTGAGTGTGTGCTGGTGGGAAATCAACGACGCCCGACATTCTCCGCGATCCGCGCTTTGACCAGCTTCTTCACCAGCGTCGTCGGCAACGGTTTATCTGCCGAAAAGCGAATTGTTCCTTTGGTGGTCTCGAAATTCTTAAGGTGGTCCTGGAACAGTTTTACCGTGGCGGAACTCATCGGATACAACGCGCAGTGATTCTTCCAGGCGCCAAAAGCCACCAGCGCACGGCCGTTGAGACGAAACGCTGCGAGCCCGTAGCTAATGCACTCTTCCGCCCTGGGCGCAACGGCGCGAATGGTCTTGCGGAGCTTCTCGAGGGCGGCCCGTTGGGCGGCATTCGCGCCAGCAAGATACTCGTCAATCGTCTTAGTTTTGGGGTTCATTGAGGCCATAAGCTGTTGGTGTTTCGCTTTCAATTATACGACGAAAGAGCTGGTGCGTTCAGGACAACTTTCCGAAACTTCTCTGGGAGCGCCCTGCCCGCCACCTTAGCCTGGAACGCCGTTTCCACTTCACTCGCGGAATTGCAGGGCGGCGAGGCGGCGGTAAACGCCGTCTCGCATGGCCTGGAGTTCCTCGTGGGTGCCGGATTCCATGACACGTCCGGCGGCGATCACAACGATTCGATCCACGTGGCGCACGGTGGCGAGCCGGTGAGCGATGATGAACGAAGTGCGCCCTCGCATCAGGGTTTCCAGCGCTTCCTGAATCAGGCGTTCGCTTTCGGAATCCAGCGAGCTGGTGGCTTCATCCAGAATGAGAATAGCCGGATTCTTCAGGATGGCGCGCGCGATGGCGACGCGTTGACGCTGGCCGCCGGAGAGCTTGATGCCGCGGTCGCCTACCAGCGTAGCGTAACCCTCAGGAAAGGCCTGGATGAAGTCGTGCGCGTTGGCTTGTCGCGCGGCGGCTTCGATTTCCACCGTGCTCGCGCCGGGTTTTCCATAGGCGATGTTCTCCGCGATGCTCCCGCCGAACAGCAAGACCTCCTGCGGCACCATGGACATTTGACCGCGCAACTCGGTGAGACGGTAATCGCGTGCATCCCGGCCGTCGATCAACAGCCGCCCGGCTGACGGGTCATACAGGCGGAGCAGCAGGGAGATGAGGGTGGATTTGCCGGCGCCGCTCGGGCCGACGAGCGCGATTCTTTGTCCGGAATTCGCCGCCAAGTCGATGGCGTGAAGCACCTCGACTCCTGCTCGCGAAGGATACGTGAAGTGGACATTCTCGAACACCACATCGCCTCGCAGCCGGGGCAGAGTGGATGGCGGCGTGGGCCCCAGGTGCGCATCCACTTCGCCGGTTTCCCGGAGCAGTTCCCGAACCCGCTGGGTGGCGCCGATGGCCTTCTGGAGCTGGCTGTATAGCTCCGCGAACTGGCCCATCGCTCCAGCGACAAAGGTCGTGTAGAGACCGAAGCGAGTGAGGTCGCCAAAAGTGATCTTTCCCTGCTGCAACAAGCGCGCGCCCGACCAGAGCACCAGGACGATGAACCCGAACAACGCGAAGGTGATAAAAGCAATGAACGCCGCGCGTAACCGGGCGCCGCGCAAGGTAGCGGTCAGGAATCTTCCCAGTCCCGCGTGGTAGCGGTTCAGCTCATAGCCTTCATTGGAAAAGGCCTTCACATTCACTATGCCTTGCAGGGTCTCTTCGACGATGGTGGCCGTGTCGGCGAGGCGATCCTGCGCTTCGCGGTAAATCTTGCGCGTCTTGCGGCCGAACATCACGGCCACCACGATAACCAGCGGCAGGCTTGCGAGCATGATGCCGGTCAATTGGAGGGAGGTGACCGCGATCAGCGCGATGCCGCCGACGAGCAAGGTGGTTTGGCGCAGGAACTGTGGCAGGACGGTGATGAGCGTGTCCTCAATTTGAATCAGGTCAGCGGAAAGACGGCTGGCCAGCTCGCCCACGCGGCGTTGGGCGAAAAACGTCATTGGGAGCGAGATCAATCTCGCGTAGGTAGCCCGGCGCAAATCAATGAGGCAGCGTTGGCCCACTGTGGCGAAGGAAAGAGAATGGAAGTAGGAAAGCCCGGCCTGTAGTGCCAGGATGCCCATCAGCAGGAGGGCGGTGCGATCCGAGCCGGCCATGCTGCTGCCGCCCTGTGTCCGCCGCATGGCGGCGTCGATGATGCTGCCCGCAAGATAGGGGAAGGCCAGGCTGAGCAGGCTGCCAGTGAACATGGACACCAGGGCTGCGCTGAACCGGACCCGGTAGGGACGCAGATATTGGAACAGCTCCAATGCCTGCCGGAGGGATTCCCGATCCAGCCTGGCCTTTGGGAGTTCGATCCCGGCCTCGTCATTGCGTGAATAGCGCGCCATTCCCCGATTCTAACGCAGGTCCAGGGCTAAAGGTAGGCTTGTAACATCACTAGAAAGCCGATGAGAATCGCCAGGGCCAAACTGTGCCAAAAGACCGAGCGCAAGACCGTGCCGGCGTCGGGGCTTTGCGGATGACCGCCCGTGGCCACACTCGCCACCACTATGCTCTGCGCATCGATCATCTTGCCCATGACGCCGCCGGAGCTGTTGGCAGAGGCCATAAGGACAGGCGAGAGGTTCAGCCGTTGGGCGGTGACTTGCTGGAGATTGCCGAAAAGAACATTGGAAGATGTGTCGCTGCCGGTGAGGGCGACGCCGAGCCAACCGATTAGGGGCGAGAAAAACGGGAAAAACCAACCGGTAGAGGCCAGGGCAAGGCCCAAAGTCGTGTCGGTGCCGCTGTAACGAGTGGTGAACCCAAGAGCCAGCATAAGCGCGATCGTGAGCAGCGAGATCCGGACGCGCCATACCGTTCGGCAGTAAAGGCCGAACAGGCGAACGGGACCCAATCCGAGGCAGAAGCCCGCCAGGAGTCCCGCCAGGAGCAACGCTGTGCCGGTAGCCGAGAGCGCATTGAACGCGAAAGTGGCGGGTTCAGCCATGGGAGTTGCGACCACGGGCGGCATGCGTTGGACACAGTTGTCCAGCCAGAGCACGGCGAAGTTGGGTGCGAACAGAGCGTTCAGGAAGTGCTTCACGCCAGGCAGCCCCCAAAGGAAGACAAACACCGACAGGAAAACCCACGGCAGCCAGGCTTTCCACCATCTCTGCGGGAAAACAGCCTCCTCTTCCCGTCTCCCTTCTCCAGGGGAAGCGGGTGAGCAGCGCGCCTCGGGTGTTTGGTTCATGGTTCCCATCCTCGTGCGAACTGCCATGGCAGCGTTCGAATCGAGCGACGCGGGTGTGCCGGTCGCCTCGCTGGCAGGACCTGCAGTCTCCTCCCCGGTTTGTCGCCGAGCAGGTTTCCAAAAATTCATCAGGACCACTAGGGAACCCATGGAAACAAGCGCGCTGACGATACCAACGAGCCAGGGTCCATGGAAATTACTCACGAGAAACTGAGTTGTGCCGAAAGTCAGCCCGGTAACCAGGCACGCGGGCCACACGCCGAGCATGCCGCGCCATCCGGATTGGGCAGCCACCAGCCAGAAAGGCACGATTATCGATACCAATCCAAGCTGGCGTCCGACCATTGAGCTGAGCGCCTGCAAGTCGAGACCGGTAACTTTGGCCAGGGTCAGCAGGGGTGTTCCGAGCGCGCCAAAGGCAACCGGGGCCGTGTTGCCGATCAATGCCAGCTTCGCTGCCTCCAAAGGCCGGAACCCCAGCCCGATCATGAGTGCCCCGGTGATCGCCACCGGCGCGCCGAATCCTGCTGCGCCTTCAACAAATGCTCCGAAGCTGAACGCGACGAGAAGCGCCTGAATACGGCGGTCGCCCGACAGGCCGGCCACTTGGCGCTGCAGCACGGCGAATTGGCCCGTTTCGACCGAGAGATCATATACGAATATCGCGTTCAGCACGATCCAACCTATCGGAAAGAGCCCAAAAGCCGCGCCGTATACGGCCGACATGAGCGCGAGTGTCGCAGGCATGTGATACACAAGCACGGCGATGGCGCCCGCAACCAGCAAGCCGGCCAATGCGGAGAGGTGCGCACGGACGTGCCAAAAGGCCAGCAAGCCCAACAGCGTTGCCACGGGCAGAGCCGCCAGGAGAGCCGAAACAGAATTGTTGCCCAGCGGCGCGTAGTTTTGAGACCAGATCATCGTGGCTGAGTAGGCAAATTGAACTAGCGAGTGTAGGCGTCGCGCAGCACCTGCATAGTGTGGCGGACCGGGAGAGGCGAGCCAAGCTTTGCCAGGTGCAGGCTCAGTTGCCTAAGGCAGCCAATGTTGCCGGAGGCGACGAGTTGAGAGTCCGTAGCCAACACCGCCCGAGCTTTCTTCTGGCCGAGTGAGGCCGCAATCTCCGGCTGGTCCAGGTTATAGGTGCCGGCACTGCCGCAGCAGAGGTGAGCATCGGTCAGTTCGACCAATTCTGAACCCGGGATAGCGCGCAGGAGTTGCCGGGGTTCAGCCAAAACATTCTGGGCATGCGCGAGATGGCAGGCATCGTGATAGGCGACCCTTTGTGCGCCTGCTTTTCCGTGTGGCGGGCGCAGGCCAAGGCGAGCGAGAAACGCGCTTACATCCATCACACGCCGGCGGAACGCATCGGCACGCGCTTCATCCTCCGTTCCACGCAATATGAGGTGATACTCGTGCATGGTTGAACCACAGCCGGCGGCATTAGTAAGGATCGCATCCGTGTCGTTCGGAAATGCGGCGATGTTCCGTCGGGCAAAATCCTGTGCGGCGGCCAGGTCGCCGGTGTGCCAGGCCAGCCCACCGCAGCACCCTTGCTGCGGAGGTATCACGACTTCCACCCCGTTCCGGCTCAGCACTTCGATGGTCGCCGTGTTGATGTCGGGATCGAGCACTTGCTGGACGCAACCCATGAGCAAAGCGACGCGGGCCCGACGTTCATTTCGGGCCTGAGTAAGTGGAGGCCAAATCTGCCGTGGTGGACACGCAGCGGGAAGCAGAGCCAGCATCGGTTGAATCGCGCGCGGCATGAGCGCAGAGAAATGTTTGGCCACGCCACCCATTCTGGCGGCGAACCGAAAGCGGCCTGGAAACGGCAGCACCTGCGCCAACAGCAGGCGACGTAGCTTTTCCCTTCTGGACAGGGACAGCCTGGCTGCGGCCAGCGCGCGGAACGGGTTAATCAAATCTCGATATCGCACCCCGCTGGGACAAGCGGGTTCACAGGCCAGACACCCGAGGCAACGGTCCACGTGGGGTTGCGCGGCTTTCCACGGCAGGTTGCCTTCGAGCACCTGTTTCATGAGCACGATCCGTCCCCGCGGCGTATCCATCTCCTGGCCTAACTCTACGTAGGTAGGGCAAGCGGCGAGGCAGAAACCGCAATGCACGCAGGCCTGCACTGCGCCGGTCATTACCGCCCCAAGGGGTCCAAGTTTTTCGGTTTTGATTGCGTGGAGCATTTATTCGTCGAGCCCCGGAAACCGATTTTCGGGATCGAGGGCCTGTTTCACGGCCTGCGCGATGTTTGGGCGCGGTTGGGTGCCGCACCAGAGCGGGGCCTTTCCACGCAGCGTGACTGCGGACAATGCCAGGCTGCAGAGCCGTTCACTCAGCGTAGCGGCCTGGTCAGTCGCAGGGAGTGAGATTAAGGCAAGGTTACCGCCGCCGCTGACGTGAATCCGAAGCCCGTCCAGCGATTGCAGCGCACGATGCAGCGCCGGCAGGACCACTGGCGTGAGAGCTACTTTAACTAACAGACCGTCTGCGTAGGCCCAACGGAACTCGCACAATTCGGACCAAGTCCTTAGAGCATCCGCGCTGGTCAGAGCTTCACCGGGCCATCGTGCCAAAATATCACATGCGATTTCCTGGAGGGCTTGGGCTGGCCCGGCCAGGCGCACGCAGACATTGCAGCCGCCTGGCAAGAGGTCGAGAGCATCCGGTTCCCAGCGAGAACGGGCGGCTTCCACCAAAATCCCGGCGGCGGTTTCGATATCGCCGGCGGCCAGCCTCAAAGTAAGCGTCGAAGCGGGGGCAGGAAACACTTTGAAGGTCAGCTCCGCCAGCACTCCGAATCTGCCGAGGCTGCCGACAAAGAATTTGGGCAAATCGAAACCCGCCGCATTCTTAACGACTTTGCCTCCCATGCGCAGCGCGCGGCCCAAACCATCCACACAGCGCACACCGAGAATGAAATCCCTAAGACCGCCAAAGCGAAGGCGTCCTGGACCGCTCACGCCGGCAGCCACTGTGCCACCCAGCGTCGCGCCTGCCTCCACCAGAAACGGGTCAAAAGGAAGATATTGCCCGCGAGCAGCCAGCGTGCCGGCGAGGTCGTTCAATGGGGTACCGGCCATGGCGGTAAAGGTGAATTCACTCGGCTCGTACTCCACAATGCCTTGAAGCCGCAGAGTTGAGACCTTGGTTACATTGACTTCGGACAGGCGCGACTTGGTTCCTGCTCCGATGGCGAGGAGCCGTGGGCAAGAGCGGACAACCTCCACCAGCTCGGGAACCGAGGCGGGAGCCAACAGAGCGCTCATTCGCGGGAAAGGAGACCGGCCTTTTCAAGCGGATGCAAACCACGCTGTCGCAGGGTTGGTGCTTCGGCTTCGGGGAACATCTTGCCGGGGTTGGCGATACCGAGCGGGTCGAATGCGCCTCGCAACCTTTGGAGGCAGTCGATTTCCTCGCGGTTAAACATTTCCGGAAGGAAAGCGCGTTTTTCCACCCCAACCCCATGCTCCCCGGTGATCGAGCCTCCCATCTCGACGCACATCCGCAGAATCCGAGCCGCCAGCGCCTCGGCGCGCTCCAGAGCACCGGGCTCACGGCCGTCAAACAGGATGAGCGGGTGCAGGTTGCCGTCACCGGCGTGGAAGACATTGGCGCAACGCAAACCGGCCTGCCGCGACATCTCGCCGACCCGGCGCAGCGCCTCACCCAACCGGCGACGCGGGACGACACCGTCCTGAACGATAAAATCCGGGGACAAGCGGCCTACGGCACTGAATGCGTTCTTGCGGCCTTTCCATATCGCCAGGCGCTCAGTGGTATCATGGGCCAGACGGATTCCCACGGCCCCGCTGCCCGCAAGGATCGTGTCCAGACGAGTGCTATCGACCGCCACTACCTCGCGTGGCCCTTCAAGCTCGACGATTAACACGGCTTCGCACTCGGGCGGGTACTCCGCATGGACGGACGCCTTCGCCGCCTCCAGCGCGAGGGCGTCCATGATCTCAATTGCGCCAGGAAGCAACCCGCTGGCGATGATCGACGAGACCGCGTAGCCGGCGGCTTCGAGCGAGCGATAACCGGCCAACACGGTGTGAAAACGTTCGGGGCAAGGCAAGAGCTGCAGCGTGATTTCCAACGCGATGCCGAACAGGCCCTCGTTGCCGGTGAACAAACCGCACCAGTCCGGCCCTACGGTTTCACGGCTGGGCCCGCCCCATTCGACAACTTCGCCCGTGGCGAGAACCACGCGCAGGCCGAGGACATGGTTGGATGTCATCCCATACTTCAGGCAATGCGCGCCGCCGGAGTTGAACGCGACGTTGCCCCCGATGGTGCAAATGGACTGGCTCGACGGGTCGGGAGCGTAATGCAACCCGTGCGGGGCAGCAGCGCGCGAGACCTCATTATTGACCACCCCGGGCTCGACTACAGCCACACGCAATGCGGCGTCCAGCAGTAAAATCCGATTCATACGGTTCAGGGCAATGACGATCCCGCCGGGGACCGGCAGCGAGCCGCCGGATAAACTGGTGCCGCTGCCGCGCGCGACGAAGGGCAATTTCTCCTCGCGGCAAAACCGCACGAGCTGGATGACTTCGTCAGCCGTTTCCGGAATCACCACGGCAAGGGGGCGGGTACGAAAGGCGGTCAATCCGTCGCTTTCGTAGGCGGCCAATTGCCCCGGCTGGGACAAGAGCCTTTGCGGCGGGAACAAGGAAGCCAGACGGTTGAGCGCAGTGCCGGACATGGGCGAATTTCAACGAAGGACCTCGCGCAAGGCCGTCAGCACAAGGTCAACATTGCGCACCGAGGCACCGTGTCCCATCAAGCCAATACGCCAGGCTTTGGCGGCCATCGGGCCGAGGCCGGAGCCAATTTCAATTCCGTACTCGTTGAGCAAACGGCGGCGAACGTTAGCATCGTCGGCGCCGGCCGGAATCCGCACGCAATTAAGCGTGTGGAGTGAGAGTTTAGGGATGTACTGCACGCCCATGGCCTCCAGCCCGGCGCGCAGCCGTTGATGCATTTGCGCATGGCGCGCGATGCGGTTCTCCAGCCCCTCTTCTATGACGATCGCCAGCGCCTCGCGCAAGGCATAGGTCATGTTCACCGGCGCGGTATGGTGATACACGCGCGTGCCATCCCCTTCCAGATAATACTTGCGGAGCATGGAGACATCCAAATACCAGGACTGGGGTTTGGTCTTGCGCGCATCCATTCGCGCCAAGGCACGCTCCCCGAAACTCACGGGGGCCAAACCGGGCGGGCAGCTTAAGCACTTCTGCGTGCCGCTGTAGATGGCGTCAATGCCCCAATCCGCCACGCGCACATCGTGGCCGCCTAGGCTGGTCACGGCATCCACTACGAGCAGCGCCCCGCGGCTGTGGACTAGATCCCCCAGGCCGGCAAGCGGCTGATGCGCGCCAGTGCTCGTCTCCGCGTGGACTATCCCGACGAGCGTCGATCGCGGGTATCGCTCTAGGGCAGCGGCAACCTGCTCAAGAGCGATCACGTCTCCCCAAGCCGCTTCTACGGCGTGTACCGTTGCGCCGCAACGCTCCATGACATCTTTCATCCGGCCGCCAAAGACCCCGTTCACGCACACAATCACCTCGTCACCGGGTTCGATCAGGTTCACGGCGATGCACTCCATCCCCGCCATGCCTGTGCCACTGACCGGAAAGGTGAGCGGGTTTTTTGTTTGGAACACCTGTCGGAGCATTTCACAAGCCTCGTCCATAATGGCCAGATATTGCGGGTCGAGGTGCCCCAGCGTCGGCGCGCCAAGCGCCCGCAACACGCGTTGGGGCACAGGGCTCGGTCCAGGCCCGAGAAGGATTCGCTCAGCAGGGAAGGCGGACATTTTCATGGGTCAAAGAAAGTTGCCTGTAAGGCAGTGTGGGTTAGTCGGTGCGATGCCGTGTGGCGGTGAGCACATGATCGGAGGTTACACGGCCGGTTTGTGCTTGGCTACTGGAGGTTTTGAGGTTTGCCATCCAGTCCGGCAACACCAACGGCAACGTGAGCTTATGGCGGTGGAGTGGTCTGATAGGCAAACCATGAACGACCGCGTTGCCTTTCTTGTGTGTCTCGACACAACCATGCTGCTGCTGGTATGCGTGCTCGAACCCATCAAACTTACCGGCCTCGAATGGCATCAATGGCTGGGCTTCGCACTCTGTCCGCTGGTACTGCTGCATGTGGTGCTGCAATGGCAATGGTTCGTCACTCAATTTCGAGGAACGGGCAGACGCGGCGGTTATCGTGTCCGGCTAAGCACCCTGTTGAATCTGATGCTGTTCGTCCTGATGGCGGCGGTATTGTTCTCCGGCATGTTCGCTTCCCGCCAATCCACCGCCCTCATCGGGGAAAGCGTCGGGCGCGTTCGTCTCTGGCACGAAGTTCATGGTTGGTTGAATTTTGTACTCGTGGTGTTCGTTGGTTTGCATCTCGCACTGAATTGGGACTGGATCCTCGCCGCGTTGCGCCGCAGCCGACCACGCCGACCGGGCAGTGACGCGGTGTTGCCCGGACACCGCTCGCCGACGCTCGTGAAGTATCTCGGGCGCGGGTTCGTTTCGCTCCTCATTGCGTCGCTGGCTGCGGGCGCGACGTATTTCGCGATCAAGGCGACGCTGCCTCCGGCAAAACGCGCCGACCTGGAAAACCGACGCGCCATCGCCGCGACGGGCGATCACTCGCAAAAAAATCAACTCGCTCCGGTTCCGCGCGCGGCAGATGTATTGGACGGCCTCTTCGGATTTGGGATCACCGTGTCCGTAGCCCTGTTGGTGGCCATCATTGGCCGATATGTGTTCCGCCTCCGTTTATAATCGCCCCACAAGAGTGCGCGTCTCTCCGCTGGCTCCAAAACCCAATGCACCCGTAGCTCAAGATAGCAGAGCGGGCGGCTTCGAACCGCCAGGCTGCAGGTGGGAGTCCTGGCGGGAGTACCATTTCGCCGCGTCGGCCCAACATACAAGAGGCGCTCCGCTAGGACGGAGAGGTTGGGGGTGGAAATCCCTCACGCGGCACCAGTCGGCCTGAGCCGAGGTCGGGCGCTGCAGGTTTCGGCCAACCAATAACCTCTCTTAGAGTTTTGTCGGCGCTTCGCACTCTTCGATTCGCCGGGTGATGAAGTCGCGCTCGATGGGAAGCAGGGTGACCTTCGCGGCCTGGCGAAAGTGCGTGACCGCGGCAGCGGTCTGTCCGAGTTCGGCGGCGAATGTGCCACGCATCGCGTGGTAGAGATGATTCCCTTCGAGCACAGAGCGTTGCCGGATGTTGTCGAGCGCGTCCAGTCCGGCTTGTGCGCCGTGGACGCGCGCGACAGCGACTGCTCTGTTCATGGCGGTGACAGGCGAAGCAGTGAGTGCGAGAAGCTGGTCGTAGAGATGCAGGATGCGCGGCCAGTCGGTCGCGGATGCGTCGGACGCCGTGCAATGCGTAGCGGCAATGCTGGCTTCAATGTGATAAACGCTCAATGCTCCTCCTTGCGATGCGTGCTGAAGGCACAGTACGCCGCGCTGGATCATGGCTTGGTTCCACGCAGTGCGGTCCTGCTCGTGCAAACGCAGGAGTTTCCCGGCGTCGTCGGTGCGGGCGTCCAAGCGGGCGGCGTTGAGCAACATGAGCGCGAGCAGGGCATGAGCGCGCGGCTCTTGTGTAGCGGGATGCTGGGTGACCAAGCTGACGAGCCGGATGGCTTCCTGGCAAAGCTCCTCGCGCACGAGGCGCTCGCCCGTGGAGGCTTTGTAGCCTTCGTTGAAAAGCAGGTAGAGCGTGTGCAGCACGCCATCAAGCCGGGACGAAAGCGCGGCGGTATCCGGCACGGCAAACGGCAGTGCCAGCTCGCGGATGCGCTGCCGGGCGCGCACCAGGCGCTTCGCGATCGCTGCCTCGCTGGTGAGAAAGGCGGCAGCAATTTCCACGGGGCTGAACCCGCACAGCGTGCGCAGCGCGAGCGCGATCTGTGATTCGGCGGCGAGTTCGGGGTGAAAACAGACAAACATCAACCGCAACGTGTCATCAGCGAAAGTCTCGTGTGTCATGTCTTCAGATGTCGATGACAGCCACCGGGTGTGCTCGGCGGCGATGCCTTCCTGTTTTTCGTTCCATCGCTGTTCACGTTGCAGCGCATTAAGCGCGAGATTTTTTGCCACTTGCGTCAGCCACGCGGCAGGATTGTCCGGTACGCCGCGATACGACCACGTTTGCAGCGCGCGCAGCAACGCCTCCTGCACCACGTCCTCGACCAGCTGCAGCCGGTGCGTGCCGAGGTGCGCGGTGAGCGTGGCGACCACTTTCGCGCCTTCGTGACGGAAAAAATGATCGGCTGCCTCGCCCGCGCTGTCACCGTGCCGGCTCATGCGGGCTCAATCGCGTTGCAACTCGGCAATCTGGCGTACTTCCAACTGCCCGCCGTAATTAAACATCGGACAGGTGCGGGCGATGTTCACTGCCTCCTCCATGGTGGTTACATTGACGATGAAGAAACCACCGATGGCTTCTTTGGATTCCGCGGCGATGCCGTCGGAAACGATGCTCCCGTTCTTGCCGGAAACGATTTTGCGTTCGGGCGTCAACGGCTGCGCCGCGCTCATAACGCCTTTCTTGGTAAGGCCGTCAATCCAGGCGTAGACTTCAGTCATCTTGGCCTGCATTTGTTCAGCCGAAAGTCCGCCATCGGTGCATGCGCCGCCTTGGACGAGAAACATGTATTGATTGGTAGGAGTGTTTTTCATGAGCGTGTCTGGGTGTGCTGGAGATTGAATGTTTGTTTGTTTTGCCCGCAATTTACCACGCGCCCAACTACGCACAATGCCAGTGTCCCAATGCAGAGCGCGGTGAGTATGCGCATGAGGATATGTGCGGAGGAATACGACAACGTTATTCCAGAGCCCAGAGCCACATAGGCCGCGAGGCATAGGGGACACTTTGGCATGAGCGCGAGCAGCGCGCCGGGGACGATCCACCCGGCAACCTCCCTGACACGACGCAGCCACGTTCTTTGCTGACGCGCATCGCGACTGGTGGGCAGCTTCCGTTGACAGCAGTACTGCGAGTTCATGCTTTTGCTTCCTTGGACTGGCAACCGCGTTTCGTCGAGCCGGTATCGTAGCTGTCGTGATAGCGAACCCATTCCATTGAGCGTTCGAGATTATCCTCGTCGCGGCCTTTGGGCGTCAGATCGAGGATGCGGTACGTTCCCATCATCAGTTCGACGCCCCGGCCATACACCGAATACGTGTGATAAATCAAACCATCGGTGGCCTGGTGAAACACGCTGATTCCCGGCGCTTCCGTGCTGCCAAAAGGTTGCCTGGTGTAATTGTAGTCCACTTTGCCACTTTCCACTTCTTTCTCCGTGAATGACACACGGAAATCATGGTTGAAATCGCTGCCGTTCGATGACACCCATTCGAAGGCCCAGCCTATGCGCTTCTTGAATGCCTCGATCTCGGCCAGCGGCGCCCGAGAAATGGCCATCATCGTGACGTCGCGCGCGGCCAGATGCGGGAGCATCCCGTCGGTGTGGTCGGCCATGTAAGAGCAGCTAGGACAACCTTCGCCCCAGCCCGGCCCGAGCATGAAATGCTGAATGACCAACTGGCTCCGCCCGGCAAAAAGCTCGGCGAGCGAGACACGCCCCCTCCGGCTGTCGAACTGGTAGTCTTTCTCGATCTTCACCCAGGGAAGCGCGCGGCGTTTGGCGCTGACCGCGTCCATCTGCCGGGTGAGGCCCTTTTCTTCCGCGAGAAGTTCCTTCCGGGCGGCGAGCCACTCGGAAGTCGTTACAATGCTGTGGTTTGTCGTTGTTTTCATTGATTGTCCTGTTTTGTTGTTGTTTTGTTCGGTTTTTGCGGCTGCCGCAGCAGCCCGTTCAATGAAACGACAAACGAACTTGCCCGCCGGGGACACGGGGAAGACAAAATCTTGAAAAAAGTTTCTACGCCTCACGGAGCGTGTCAGGTCGCAGCCGTTGGCTACCAACAGACCTGAGCACCATAGTCCTCGTTGGCCGGATATTTATGATGGCCGATTCCTGCTTTGCAAGGGGCTTGCCGCCCTGACATTGTCAGAGCACCGTGGCCCCAATTCAGGTTTCTATGCTAAAAAGAAAAGCGAATCGCACCACAACTCCAGGGGATCCGGCGACGGCTTTCTAAACTTTGGGGGCGACAAACTCACGTCGCCCACCAAAGTTTGCCGCCTCAGCATTTCCCATCCGAGCCACCAATGTAAACAAACTGTAATTCCTCTCCAGTCGCAGGAATGAGCGTTTGTTCTACCCGTCAACCACTCAAAAAAAGCAGTGGACTGATGGGTGCACTAATGCCCCACTTTTGGCCATGGGCGTCTTCGGAAGGGGTCTGGCAGTTGGGGCGACCGAGGCTCACAAAACCCTGTATTTACAGACCTTTTATGAGCTTCAAAAATGGCGCGCCCGCCGCGACTCGAACGCGGGACCCTCTGCTTAGAAGGCAGATGCTCTATCCAACTGAGCTACGGGCGCGTCTCGCGGTAAAGTAACGAGCAAAAGCCGCCGGCGCAAGCGCTGGGGGCGGTGGAGGCGGAAGAGCCAAACCCTCTCGGGCGGACACTCCTTCAAGAACCACGAAATACTCGAACAACAAGAAACGCGTCTTTCTTCGCATGGTTCCCGCATTCCGTGGTTCGGAGATGCAAGAGAACGCCCTGGCGCCTTCATTGCTTCGGTTGGGCTTGAAGTTGCTCGAGTTGGTGTTTGAGGAGGTCGTGCAGGAAAGCGCGTTCGGGCCCGGTGATCCGGGTTTTGGCAAGATTGACCGAGAAAGCCGTCAGCCACAGTTGGCCGGAAGGGCGGTAGTCCAGCTCCCGGCGTACTCGGCGCTCGAGGTCGGGCATGTGGCCGGTGCCGTAGAAGACGGCGACGGAATCACGCCGTCCGAGCTTCTTCATCTCGGTTTTGAGGTCTGCGATCACCTTTTGGTTGCGCTTTTGGAGCAGGACGTCGAGGAGCTGTTTCATTTCCGGCGGCAAGCCCTCGAGCCTCGAGGGGTCGCCTTGGATCTCGCAGATGGTGTCGATGAGAGCCAGCTTCGCCAGGCCTTGCAGTTTCGGGTTGGCGCCAATAACGCGCAGGCCGAGCTGCACCAAGGAATCGAGCCACGAACCGCCCTGCATCATTTCCAGGAGTCCCTCGAAGCTTGGGCCGGCGCCGGGCTGTCCGGGCGCGGGCGGTTGTTCGGCGATGAGGTCGCGGATTTGGCCGACCGAGAGGTCACAGTGACGAAAGTTGGGGCGGCGGTAATCGATCGCTTCGAGCTGGAACACCAGGCCGAGCGCGGCCGCCATCGAGGACTGTAATGATGAGGCGCTGCCGCTGGCGGCAGAGGCAGCGGCGCGAGGACCAGAGGCCGGTGGCGAAGCGGCGCCGGGTTTGGCATCAGTGGCTTCGTCCGAAGGGCCGGCAACGCCTTCGAAGAGCACGAGCGTTTGCGCATCCAGATGTTTTTGCAGGACGGCGTAGTAATTGGACTCGCCAAGGTGCGAAACGCCCGCCAGCCAGAGCGTTGGTCCTTTATGACGAGCAGGGACGAATTTCCGGACGGCGATCTGGAGCTGGATGAGGTTGGAATCGGCGTTGTCGATGCGGACGTAAGGCTCCGGGGAAGGCGGCGGCGGCGCGGCGGCGCGGGCTTTGGCGGAGTGCGACGTGGAGCAGCCAGGCGCCAGTAATAAAGTGGCGAGGAGAACGAAAACGCCCGAATGCATGTCCCGAGACGATGGGGGCAGTTTTCGGAATTGTAAAGCGGCAGGCCCCGTCTGCGGAGAGGGGAGTTGCCACAAAACGGCACAAAGAGGGACAAGAGCAGAATTCCTCGCGCATCTTTGCGCCTTATTGCGGCTACGTCTCTTGCTCGTGCCGGTGAGGACGCCGGCGCTCCCGGTTGCGGCTTTCCATCATGCCCGGCGTGAAGGTATGCTGCGGAATACAGAAGATGAACGCCTCCGCGCCAGCGCCGCTGATTGTCCCGGGTTCGAGCCGGCTGATGTCGCTGGACGTGTTTCGCGGCGCGACCATTGCGGGGATGATGCTGGTGAATAACCCTGGGGATTGGGGCGCGGTTTACCCGCCCTTGGAACATGCGGCGTGGCACGGGTGGACCTTCACAGATTTAATCTTCCCGTTTTTCCTGTGGATTGTTGGCGTGGCGATTCCCCTCTCGACCGCGCGCCGGCTCGAGCAGGGGCAGAGCCGCAAACAATTGTTCCTTCATGCGCTGCGCCGCGCGGTGATTATCTTCGCGCTCGGCTTCTTTCTGAACTCGTTCGGTTATTTCATCGACGGCTCGCTCGTGCGGGACGGGTTCCCGGCGTGGTGGCATAATTACGCGACGACGGTTCGGATCCCGGGGGTGTTGCAGCGCATCGCGATTTGTTACCTGGCGGCGACGGTCGTCTTTCTGTTGACGGAGAGAGTCGCAATTTCAGCCCTTTCGCAAGACCCCGGCGCGCTGAGGACAGCGCGCCCTACCTCCGAACACCCGGCTCTGACGCCGGCTCCGGTAGGCACGTTGCAGCAAGCTCAACGGGGCGGGGCAATGGGCCCCCTTGCGTCGGCTCCTACACGGGTGCCGCAGATGGTTCTTCGCCCGGGGGTTCGTGGGCAATTGCTTGCCATTTTTGTTTTACTGGCTGGGTATTGGCTGCTGATGATGCTGTGGCCAGTGCCGGGTTACGGCTCGGGGATTCTGGATAAGGAAGGCAATTTCGCGCAATACATCGACGAAACGGTGCTGACCGGGCCGGTCATAGGCACGCACGTCTGGAGGACCGCGAAAACCTGGGACCCGGAAGGCATCGTCAGCACGCTCCCGGCCATCGCGACCTGCCTCTTTGGCGTGCTCACGGGGCAATTGCTGCGGTCGAAGCTGAGTCCCGAAACGAAGACATCGTGGATGTTCATCGCGGGCTGCGTGATGCTGCTGGCCGGGCAATGGATGAACCCGTGGCTGCCGATCAACAAGAGCCTTTGGACCAGCTCTTACGCGGTGTTCATGGCCGGCATGGCGCTGGTGGGCTTTGCGGTCTGCTATTGGCTGGTGGATGTGCAGGGTTGGCGCAAATGCGCGAAGCCGTTTGCCGTGTACGGCATGAATGCCATCACAGTGTTCGTGCTGGCGGGCGTGCTGGGGCGGCTTTCGCTCGAGATTAAAATGGTCACTGCCGCCGGGGCGAAAGTCGCGCTCAAGACCTGGCTGTACGAGAAGTTCTTTGCGCCCTTTGCGAGCCCGGAAACGGCACCGTGCCTTGGGTTTTTGGCGAGTCCGCGGAACGCTTCGCTCCTCTGGGCGTTGCTGTACGTGCTCGCGCTTTACCTGGTGGCGTACGCGATGTACCGCAAGAGATGGTTTGTGAAGTTCTAACCCGGATATGTCAGAACTGACAGGGCAGAGCGCCGGCATGTTGCCAGCTTACACGGTCCGAACAACCTAAGCCGGCAACATGCCGGCGCTGCGAGTTGTTGGCGTTTCGGGCAAAGCAGCCCAGCCTAAAACCGTCCCAGGTGCCAGCCGTCGCGGTAACGGCGGCGCAGCAAGCGGTTGGCGTCGGGCTGATTATTAACTTTCAGCCGCGCGGAATCCCACTCGAGCTTCAGGTCGGGTAAACGGAGCGCGACGGTGCCCAGCAGGATCGCTTCGGTCATGGGGCCGGTTTGGGCGAAATGCGATTCGGTGTTTTCGCCGCCGAGGCAGGCATCGACGAAATGATGGTAATGGTTGCGCGCCGGCAGCACGGGGCGTTTGAGCTCTTTGAATTTCTCTTCGGGAAGCAACTGCGGCACGGAATTGTGCGGGATGAGCAGCGAGCCCTCCGTGCCGATGAGAATGGAGGATTCCGGCGGGTACTCCTTAAGGTCGGCCGAGTAGAGCCGGCGGATGTGCTCGGGCGGATAGTACTCCCCGTCAAACCATTCGAGGACAAGTTCGCGGCGGTCGGTTCTGTCGTTGCCGGGGAAAGTCCAGGTGATGTGGTCGGCTTGCGGCCAGGTGTCGGCACGGCGCACGGGTGACTCTTTCCAGGACTCCTGCACCTCGGCGGAGACGGTCAGCGGCGGCTGCAGGCCGAGGCCTTTCCAGACCGGGTCGAAGATGTGGCAGCCGATATCGCCCGACCAGCCAGTGCCAAAATCCTGCCAGGCGCGCCATTTGGTCGGGTGATAAATCTCCGGTACGTAGGGCCGAGCCGGAGCGGTGCCAAGCCATAAATCCCAGCGCAAAGCAGCGGGCGGTTCCTGTCCGATGGGCGGGCGCGGTCCCTTGAGGCGGTAATTTTCGACCGCACCGGGCCGGTTGGAACAAAGATAAGCATGCGTCACCTTGCCGATGCGCCCTTCCTTGAGCCATTGGACGGCGGTGCGCTCCTGGATGCTCGAAGCCACCTGGGTTCCGAGCTGGGTTTTGACGCCCATCTGGACTGCTGCCAGCGTAAGCGCGCGCACTTCGGCGACGTCATGGCAAAGCGGCTTCTGGCAATAAACGTGTTTGCCTTTCTGAATGGCACTGTAGGCGATGGCGAAGTGCATGTGGTCGGGTACCGCGACGTTGACCGAATCAAGCCGGTCGCCTTCCTTCTGAAGCAACTCGCGCCAGTCCGAGTACAGCCGGGCGCCCGGGACAACTTTGGCCGCCTGGTCGAGGTGACCCGAATCGACATCGCACAGCGCTACCAGTTGCACCCGCGGATGCTGCTGAAAATTCTGCAGGTCCGCCCAACCCATGCCACCGACGCCGATGCAGGCGTGGGCCAGCTTCTCGTTGGGCGAGATGGCTCTTGGTGCAGGCTGCAGATTGCGGCACGAGACGACGAACGGCGCGGCCAGGCCGGTCATGGTCGCGGCGCGCAGAAACTGGCGGCGTGACCAGGCGGCAGACCGGGAAATAGCGACGGTATCCTTTGGGCAAAAAGCAGAAGGATTCTGTGTCATACGACCAGCTTGGGCGGTGTGCGCGGCCAATTCAAGGCCCATGTGGGGGAGCCTCTGCACCACTCCGGGTAACAGATACTTTTGGCGCACCGTGGCACACGATTCTGCCTCTCCCCATCCGACTGGCGGCATTAAAAGGAGTTGGACCGCGATTGGAGCGCCAGGAATTGCATCCGTGTAAGGCTGTACTTGACTGCGCGGCGCTCTTGATCGGTCCAGCCTGGAATCATCTCGGCGCTGTAGGAGAACTCACCTTCAAACTGCAACCCGGCCTTTTGCATCACACGTTGTGACGCGCGATTGCCTACCAGGGTTCGAGCCGAGACCTTGTCATACCCCCAGGCGCGGAACGCTGCCCGCACCAGCGCGCGCGAGCCTTCGGTGGCGAGCCCGCGGCCCCACGCGCTCCGCTTCAGGCGATAGCCCAGTTCCATTTCTTCCGGCGTGATCTTGTTGGGCCGCAGATGGAACCAGCCGACGAATTCATCGGCGCCGACGAGGTGAGCGGCCCAGCACCCTTGCGGCGGCGAATTCCGGTAGTAGCCCAGCAGGCGCGGCAGGATTTCGGTTTCGATTTGCGCGAGCGGCGTCGACTGGCCCTTGGTGATGAACCGCATCACCTCGGGGTCGCTGTCCAGTTCGAAGAGCAAGGGCGCGTCACCCGGGCCAAACCGCCGCAGGTAAAGCCGCTCGGTTGCGAGGACGATTCCGATCGAGCTATTCGGCCTCAGCCAGCTCGCCTTTCTTGTAACTATCGAGGGATTTTTGCAGCGAGGCTTTCAAGTCGCCGTCCGCCAGGCCGACCGCTTTCTCCTGCAGCGCGATCGCGTCTTCCTTCTTTCCCTGCATGAACATCACCCGCGCCAGGGTATCCAGGATCCCGGGCTCTTTTTCTTCGGAAGCCTTCGTCGCCCGCCGGGCGATCTTTTCGGCCAATGCCAGGTCGCGCTGCTTAATGCTGTCATCGGTCGCAATTCGCCAGGCCAGCTCGTTCTGCAGCATCGCGTTGTCCTGGTTCGCGTCGCTGATCTTCGTCGCCATCCTGTACGCCGCGGGATAGTCCTCTTTGCCAAGGAGGATATCGAAGCGGACCGCATCCAGGTGGTCGCGTTCATCCTCCGGCAACAGTTTCGCGGCTTCATCGACTTTCGCCGCAGCTTCATCCCAGTCCTTCTTTTGCATCGCGCGATTCATCGCCATCGAGATCGTGCGCAACTGAGCTTGGTTTTTCTGTTGCTGGTCGTATTCGGTCGCTGCTTTCTGGACATCATATTTCCCAGCGAGCACATCGTCGATCACTTGCTCTTTGAGTTCCATCGGGTGGCCAATCCAGGCGATACTCCCTTTGGTATCGATCAGGAACGCAGTGGGAATGCCGCTCTGCCCGGCCGCCTCCATCCAGGTCTCGGCCATGGTGCCCTTCTCGCTGTGCCGCTTGTCGTCGAGCGCAACCCGGTAGGTCATTCTCTTGCCCATGTCTTTCACAAACGGTGCGACCAGGCTTTCATCCCGCTCCCAGCAATTCTGGCCGATGACGATCAGTCCCTTGTCCTCGTACTTCGTGTAGATTTCATTGAGGTGTGGAATCGACGCGCGGCAGGGGCCGCACCAGGTGGCCCAGAACTCGACAATGTAGGCCTTGCCTTTCTGGAATTCCGCCACCGGCTCACCCTGCACCCATTTGCCGGTTTTGAGTTTCGGGGCGGTATCGCCCACCTTGAGAGTTGCTCCGGCTGCCTGCGCGAGCATGGCTCCCGCCGCGAGCGCCGAGAAACATGCCGCCCAGTTCATCTGTGTTGGTTTCATATTGATTGTTCACGGGTCTGTTGTTCGCGCCGGCGTCGGCCCGAGACGTTCAGCGTGTGGCCGCGGCCAGCAACCTCGAAGGGCCGGCCGGCCGGAACCACCCTAGGTAAACCTCAGACTCTGAACCATACGCTTTGCAAGCACCACTCGCAAACCCCCTTGCTTGAAGACGCAGTTGAACGGGTCGGATCAGGTGAAAGAGCAGGACAAGTCCCAAGCTGCGGTCGTGGGGTAGTGGTCGTGCCGAGAGCGGCAGCAGCCAGCCGTAATCCGAAACGAGAGCCCCTTTGCGGGAGCTCCCGATGTTGCCAGGCTGAAATCTCGCTGTTATGCTGCGCGTCGCAGTTGCGGCAAACGAAATCGGAACCTATGAGCACGCGCCTCGAAGTCCGTAAAACTTACAAGCTCTACATCGGCGGCAACTTCGTCCGGAGCGAAAGCGGCCGTTGCCTGCCGGCTCGGTCCGCCACGGAGGTTTTCCTCGAAAATGTCTGCCTTGCCTCGCGCAAAGACTTTCGCGACGCGGCCGCAGCGGCGCGGGCAGCCTTCGATGGCTGGTCCAAAAAGACCGCTTATCTGCGTGGGCAAATACTCTACCGCGCGGCGGAAATGCTGCAGAGCCGCGCCGCCGAGCTGGCTCACGAACTCAGCCGCTCGACGGGCGCTGGCCCTGAGCAGGCCGGGCAGGAAGTGGCGTCGGCCATCGACCGGCTCGTCTATTTCGCCGGCTGGACAGATAAGTACCAGCAGATTTTTGGCAGCGTTAACCCGGTGGCGAGCTCGCATTTCAATTTCACGACGCCCGAACCCACCGGGGTGGTGGTTGTGCTGGCACCGGACGAGCCGGCGCTCGTGCCTCTGGTTTCTCTGCTCGCTCCGGTTATTCTGAGCGGGAATGCGGCCGTGATCGTCGCTTCGGACAAATACCCGCTGCCGGCCGCAACCTTCGCCGAAATCCTCGCCACGAGCGACTTGCCCGGAGGCGTCGTCAATCTGCTGACCGGCAGACGGAACGATTTGGTGGCGCACATTGCCGGACACATGGACGTCAACGCGATCGTCGATGGCGTCGGCGACGCCGAACTCGGGGCCCGGCTCCAATCGGGCACGGCGCTCAACCTGAAGCGCTATGCGAACCATTCACTGCCGCCAGACGCCTGGGCCACCACCCAGGCCGAGGACCCGTACCGGATCCTGGATACCGTGGAGTTCAAGACGGCGTGGCATCCCATCGGACTGTGAGGACGGTGGGACCGTGAAAGCTTGGAACCGTCCAAGGTGCGCGGAGTCTAAGCGGCAGCCATGCAATGGGAATCTAGCGCAAAGACACAGCGCGGGCGGAACTGCGCTGTGTCTTTGCGTTGAAACCTGTTCGCATCGTGACCGCTAAGCGTCGGGCGGTCTTGCTTGGGCTCGAGTATCCGGGGCCTTGTGGGTGCGAATGGCATGCGGAGCACACGACCCTTTTCCACAGAGGCCTGTCGGACCGGAGCCGTTCCCGTAACACGTTTTGTGGCCCTATATATAGTGAAAGCAAAACGCGAAAACCAAATACCCGAACCGACATGAATATTAGCCAGACAGCCGTGTTCGCCTTCCCTCGACTGGCGGCGACAGTATCAGCGATTGCACCTCACACGGGCGCCTTAATCGCCTGCAAAACCCCAGCTCATCCGAACCCCGGCTCAGGGTGGATCAGACCGGTTCAAACCGGTTCAAACCCGTTAAAGCTACAAAGTGGGGGGGGTAACCGCGACAACGCCGCAACCAAATGGATTCGAAACGGGTCTCGAACAGCATCGTGCGTTCGCACAGGAAATCTTCTCAAAAATGATCGATTTGCGATATTTGCAGTGCGAAGAGGTAGAGGCGCAAAAGTGAGCTGTTTTCGCTGGTTGCGTATTTAAAGGATTTTACCTATCTAATGGCTTTAACTTATTTGACGTTTTAGTCCATCATCACAATAGAAGGAACAACCAATCGTATGAGCAACTCCCCCCTCCGTGTCGCTGTGACCGGCGCCGCCGGCCAAATCGGCTATTCGCTGCTGTTCCGCATCGCTTCGGGCGCGATGTTCGGTACCAACCAGCCGGTCATTTTGCACTTGATTGAGATCGAGCCGGCACTGCCAGCGCTGGGCGGCGTGGTGATGGAGTTGGATGACTGCGCGTTCCCGCTGCTCAAGGGCATCGTGCCGACCTCGAGCCTCGATGAAGGCTTCCGGGGCGTGAACTGGGCACTGCTGGTCGGCAGCGTGCCGCGCAAAGCTGGCATGGAGCGGAAGGACCTGCTCGGCATCAACGGGAAGATCTTTATCGGCCAGGGCCAGGCGATTCAAGAGAACGCGGCGCCGGACGTGCGAGTACTGGTCGTAGGTAATCCCTGCAACACCAATTGCCTCATCGCGATGAACCATGCACCGGAGATTCCACGCGAACGTTTTTTCGCCATGACGCGCCTGGACGAGAACCGCGCCAAGTCGCAACTGGCGAAAAAGGCCGGAGCGGACGTGACCGCGGTGACGAACATGGCCATTTGGGGCAACCATTCCTCAACTCAATACCCTGATTTCTATAATGCGAAGGTCGGCGGCAGGCCCGCGACGCAAGCCATCACCGACGAGGCCTGGCTGAAAGGCGAATTCATCGCGTCGGTGCAGCAGCGCGGCGCGGCCGTTATCAAGGCGCGCGGGTCGTCAAGCGCCGCCAGCGCGGCCAATGCAGTGGTTGATAGCGTCCGCTCCCTCAACGAGCCCACACCCGGCGGCGATTGGCACAGTGTTTGCCTGTGCTCGCAAGGCGCTTACGGGGTCGAGGCCGGATTGATCAGCTCGTTCCCAACCCGCACTTATGGCGGCAAGCTCGAAGTGGTGACCGGCCTCTCGGTCAATGAATTCAGCCGCGCGAAGATCGACGCGAGCCTCAATGAGCTAAAGGAAGAGAAAGCGATGGTCAGCGAGTTGCTGAGGAAATAGACAATGGTTGAGTCGCAGGACCTCGCGGCCGGTTGAGGACAACCGGTCCTACCCTGCTCCCCATCATTCAGCTCACGGCGAGCAGGGAAACCTTATGCCCTCGATGATCGCGGGCAACGCCGTGAGCGTGCGGATCGAGGACCAGTTGACCATCGACCAGGAAAGCGTACTGGTGGTGACCATGGTGGAGCGGCACTTGGAGGAGCCAGGTCCCATCCGGCTGGCGGGTCATCGGGTGGGCGGTGGGATCCCAACTGTTGAATTCGCCGGTTAGAAACACCGTTTTAGCGTCGCGCATCCGGCAGATGAAATTAATGGGTTTGGTCATCCGCCGAGCGGAGTAAAGGTCGGGGGTAAAAATCGAGCGCACGGGTTGCTGCATGTGACTGCCACCTTTTCTGCAAAAGCTTTCTACGTAACGGTTATCATCTAAACAACCATCAAAGGAGAGCAAAAACCCACACGGACCGCAAGCGGGAAAGGAAACACCCGGAGAGGATACGCTGATTACGGGGTGGTGTGGGCGCGATAAAAACGCTTGGCGGCACCGCCTGTCTGCGTGTCGAGGACTGGAACCTCGACGCCGAACGCCTGGTTGGTCGCAAGAGGTGTCCAGGTGGTCAGGTCTGGCGAGAACTCGGTCACGTAAACTCGATTCGATTCGCCGGTCAGGAATAGTTGGAAGCCGGCAAGTTGGATGCTGCCGGCCGTTTGTGGAATCGTGCGCAACCGGAACAGGCCGTCTTCCACGGCCCCGATATCAGCGATGGCCGAGCCGCTGCCAGTTCCGTCGGCCACGCGCGGGTAGCCGCGTTGGTCCGTTGCGGGTAGTCCGGAGTTATCGCCGGCATCGAGGGCCGGGCTACGGCTCAGCAGCATGTGGGTGGAGGTCGGCCCACCGTTATTCGCCAACGGGCCGAGCCTCGGGTCCGCCGTGGAAACAATCCCGCCCGTGAAACCGCCGTTAAGCTGAATCAGGTTGTGGTGCCCGGTGTTGGTTGTCCCGCCGCCGTTAATCCCGGAAGCTGCGTAGTCCAATGCATTGCTGAGTGAATCGCCAACGATGCAGTTCCGAAGAGAGACGCTGCCCAGCACGTTGGTGCCGTCGCCGAGATTATAGATTCCGCCGCCGCCCTGGTCCGCGCGGTTGTTCGCGAGGGTACAGTTGAGGACGGTAATGACGCCGTTGCGATTGAAGATGGCACCTCCCAGGCCCAGGCCGGAACCTGCAACGATGCTGTAATCCCCACCAATGCCGCCGACGGCCGCGTTACCGGAGAAGGTGCAATTCGTGATGGTCATGGTGCCGCCGTGGTTGAACACGGCCCCGCCCAACCCGCCGCCGCCGCCGCCGCCGTTACCAATATTCCCACCGCTGTTAGCCTGGGCGCCATTACCGCCGCCAAAACCACCTGAGCCAAATGCTCCATCCGGCGTGCCGCCGCCACCGCCTCCGCCACCACCCGCAAAACCACCGTTCCCGCCCGAACCTCCAGCACCGCCGAGAAACCCGACCGTATTGTACGCGCCGCCGCCGCCTCCTCCTCCCCCGAATCCACCCAATCCGCCAGGGCCGCTTCCTGACCCGCTCGTGCCACTGCTACCGCCCCCGCCACCCCCGCCGCCGATACCGCCGGCCCCGCCGGCGCCGTTCCCGGTTCCACCCAGGCCGCCCAAGGGAGGTCCCCCAGCGCCCCCATCCGTGCCTTGGCCGCCGGCCCCGCCCTCCCCGTTTAACCCGCCCCCGCCTCCACCGCTGCCTTCACCGCCCCAAGGCGAAGCGGTGCCGCCACCAGGGCCACCCAGCGCCTGGTTCGCCGCCAGGGTGCAATCCTCGAGGTCCAGAACACCTTGATTCAGAAAAGCGCCGCCCAGTCCTCCAGAACCGCCCCCGCTGCCCCCGCGTTGGTACCCCGACCCACCGATAGAGCCCAGCGCCAGCCCATTGCTGAGCGTGATGTTCTTGAGCGTCAGGTTTCCCAACGCGCTCACGTAAAACAACCGCAGGCCCGGCGCCGTATTCGACCGCGTGATGATCACACCGTCCGTGCCATTGGGGCCAACAATCGCCACCTGGTTGTCCACGCGCAAAGCCGATGGCCCGAAGGTGCCGTCCCCCGCAGTGGTCAGACTAATCACCGCCGGCCCGTTCGAGAACAGCGCGCTGCTGAAATTTATCACGCCGGGGGAGGAGACATCGCTCAGCGCCTGGCGCAGCGATCCAGCCCCGCTGTCGTTCGCGTTCACGACGATGATCAGGCTCGCCGAAGGCAGGAGCCGCACCTTCCTCACGGTGGCAGCCGACAACCCGTTCTTGACCAAACTCGGCGCGCCGCCCGCGGTGCTGACGCTCCAAAGCGCGTTGCTGCCGGCGTCCGAAAAATAAATTCTTGCGTTCGGTGAATCCACATCCAGGGCAGTGCAGCGCCTGACGCCATTGGAAGCCACAAGCAGGGTAGTTAAGCCGGTGCCGTTATAGGCCACCCGCTGGACCGTATTGGAATTCTGGACGGTGCTGCTGGTGGTGAAATAAACGAGTTGGTTCGTGACATCCAACGCCAGATCCATGGGCGTGGCTGTTCCGCTCGATTTCACGAGCGCCAGCCCGGAGCCAGCGAGGTTGAGGCTCCAAATGGCGTCGCTGCCGGCATCCGCGATGAAAATCCTGGCGTTCAGCGTATCAACCGCCAACGCGGTGCAGCGCCTGACTCCATTGCTCGCCACAAACAGGACGGCGTTGTTGTTGCCCGCGTAGTCCATCCGCTGGACGGTATTGCCGCCCGGGAGCGTGCTGCTGGTCGTGTAATAGATTCTTTGGTTCAGAACGTCCAGGGCAACGCCGGTAGGAGCGCTAGTCAATTGGCTCTTAACCACCGCCAGGCCGCTGCCGTCCAAATTGACGCTCCACAGAGCGTTGCTGCCCACATCCAGCAGAAATACTTTGCCGTTCCAGGCGTCAAGCGCGACGGCGGTGCAACGCTTGACGCCATTGGCAGAGGGACCGGTGGCCGTGAAGAGCAGCGTGTTGCCGGTGCCGTTGGCATTGACACGCTGAACGGTATTACTCGTTTGGGTCGCGCTGCTCGTTCCGTAAAAGAGCGGGGTTTGGGCGTTCAGAGGCGCCACTGTTCCGAGGCACGCCAGGAGGAGCCCTTTAACAAGCGCCGTCAGGTCTTTTCGCATAGCCGAGCGCACGAGGGTTACGACCCATCTCGGCTCAATTTCGTGACGGAAAGATCCCCAACAGGGCGATGATGAAGTTTACGCACTGGTACGGTTGAACGATTGAGAAAGGCACGCTCCCGCCGGCGGTCCCGATCATGGAAGGGTTCATGGTGTTTCCATCGCCAGCGGCGCCATAGTTGGAGGAGGTGCCGGTCGATTCCACAGCCGAAACGCCTCCTGCCGGGCTCGGTTGACTTCCCCCGCTAATATTGCAGTTCACCAGGTGGTTATGAATGGGCATGTTGCTGTTGAGGAGGGTGACATTCTCAACACCGCCGGTTTGGCCCAAAACATAAGGGGAAAGCCCCGGACCCTGCCCCGGGTGGATGGGCACGCGGCTTTGAAGATTCGGCAGGGCGAAATTTGTCGTGCCATTCCCGCCATACGTGGTTCCCAGGATGGAAAAGAGTGCGGTGTTCTGGCTAATGGCCAGGAGCTGGCCATTACAAAGTGCCCATCCGCGGGGCGCAAAGTTGCCAGCGAACATGATGATTTCGCCAATGAGAGGTGAGGACATGGTCTTGCTTTCAGTCGGGTTTGGCTAAGGGGTTGATGAGTTCACAGAAGGTCTGCTGACTCCTCGGGCGCCGGCCGAAGAGGTCATGGTCCCGGGGGTCAGGTTTTGAGAGGGCGATCGAAGACGGCCTCATAATACATACGGCTTGTATCGCGCGAGACCACGGGAACGATGAACATTTCGAAACGGCCGATCCGGTCGTGCTCAAATTTGTGGATCTTCTGTTCGAGTTGTTCCTCCTTTGCCCCGCGGAAAATAAGCGAGAACCTCTCATGTTTCGCCGCCTGACCGCACTGTTGGCCTGCGGAGTGAGGGCGTTGGGGCGCAGGGTTCGCCTCGACCAGTTCCAGTTGCCACACCTGGGTCGGCGTCGCGTAAACCCTGAAGACGGTGTTTAACTCTCGGGCCAGCGTGGCGTAACTCAGCTCGTCGAGAGAGATGTCTTTCATTACCAAACAATTGGATTTCGCCAGGGCGCTTAGCGGAGCCAGGGCCATCGTTGCGGCAAGCGCACAGCAGTGACGCAAGAATTCCCGGCGCGTGTTCATGCGGACAAGGCGTTCGGCTTCGCTTTGTGATTTGGCTGGCGTGCTAATGCCTCGAATGATAAACTCTTTTGGTCAGCAGTCAAGCAAACGATGCCGAAAACTGGTTCCAGCGCCGTTGACCCGGCCGCGTCATTACGACGGGCAATTGCCAAGGCGCTTCGGAGTGTCAACCCGGAGCGAACATGCTGACCGGCTTTCCCGCGCTCTCACTTCGGCCCGAAGCGCCCGAAGATGACCGGTTCCGGTTCGAGCTGTACGCCAGCACGAGGAAGGAGGAATTGGACAGCCTGGAGTGGCCGGCGGAAATGAGGGCCCGCTTTCTGGAAATGCAGTTCAGGACGCTAAAGGGGTATCACGATGAGTTTCCACAGGCGGAGTTCCAAATTGTCCTGGCTGACGGGCAGCGTGCGGGCCGGCTGATCCTGAACCGCGCCGCGGATGAATTGCGACTGGTGGACATTGCCCTGTTATCCGAGCGGCGGAACGCTGGGATCGGAACGGCTTTGATTCAAAGACTGCAAACGGAAGCGGCTGCTGCGGGCAAACCTTTGCGCTTGACCGTGCTGAAGGGCCATCGGGCGGCCAGACTCTATCAGAGGCTGGGTTTCGTGAAGATCAGCGAGTCGGAAGTGCACGATGAGATGGAATGGCGCTTCCGCGACTCGGATGGACGCCTGCATACGCAACATGCAAGCGAGCCTTAAACTCCCACTCCGGTTTGACCCCGCGCGTCTCCAAGTGGACCTAGGGCAGGTTCTGGCTGAGGAATTCGTGCCGCATTTCAACACCGCTTATTATCAAGGGGACTGGAGTGTGGTCCCGTTCCGCTCCGTGGGAGGACGCGCCAACCACATTTATCCTGATCCTACTGCTAAGAGCGCCTACGCGGACACCCCGCTGTTGGCCCGCTGTTCCTATATTCGCCAGGTGCTGGCTTCATTGCCCTGCCCGCAGCAAGCTGTCAGGTTTCTACGGCTCAAGGCGGGCTCCAGCATCAAAGAGCACATGGATTACAACCTGGGCTACGAGGACGGTGAAGTCAGGCTCCATATCCCGGTCACCACCAATCCCGAGGTGGAGTTTGTCCTGAACGGGGCACGCATCGAAATGAAAGAGGGTGAATGCTGGTACCACGATTTCAATTTGCGGCACCGCGTTGCGAATCGTGGCGCCACCGACCGCATCCATTTGGTGATTGATTGCGAGGTGAATGACTGGCTTCGCGGCTTGTTGCTGGCTGCTGATGCCGTGGCCGCGGCGGCCATGGCGACGTAGCGTTCCCACGGGGCGGGGACGGCCACGTCCCCGAGCGATTGATAGCGATGCCTTTTCTACGGGGACGTGGCCGGGCCGCCCCGGCTCACTGAAGTGAGGCTGCCGGGCTAATAGATACCACTGCGCTGCCGCTCGATCTCGAGTTGCCGATAAGATCCATCGAGCCACTCCCGGGCGACCTCTCGGAGTTCTTCGTTAGCTGCCTGGCTTTTCCTCGCCGTGTCATCCTCGAAAAGCGAAGCGGGGTTCTTGGCATTCCAGCGCGCAGCTTCGAGCATGTGCTCCGCGTCATTCGAGGAGCAGTCAAGGCCCCAAAACTCGATGAGTGTAGGGCAGACAACCGCGGGCAACTGATGGTAGTTGAGCAATTTCCCGCTTCCCTTCCGAACCTGGTTGACGGCTGCTTCGCAGATTTTGGCCAGCACCCGGGCGCCGTATTCTTCGAGCCGCATGCGTCCAACCGCAGCAACGTCCCAGCCGAATAAGCCTGGTTCGAGCACGCCAGGAATCATCTGCGCGCCACGCTGAGCGTGCTGAGACATCAAGACCTCGAACGGCTTGCGGTAAACAAAAATCCATGGCACGCCAGGAAACGCGTGGAGAATCAGTGGCAGGAAAAGGGTGTGCCAACAGTCAAACTTGATGAAAAAACGCTCCTGCTCACCCTGCCGGCGCTGACCGAGCACGCTCACGAGCCACCGCAGCCAATTCACCCTTTGGTCCACCGTAACGGCCGCGTCCTCAAAGCGAGAGCGGAGGAGGGTGTCAATCGGACTCGCTTCGGAAATCACCAGATTTTGAGGCAATCTCGAAAGCATCTGGGAAATGAGCGTCGATCCGGAACGAGACATATGGAAAATGAATCCATTGGGACGCAAGCCTGGCCGAGCGGCAGCGAGTTCCTCCAGCGCCTCGATGGGTGTCTCGCGGCGGAACAGCAGGTTGGCCGGATGACTGAGCGCTTGATTTACGGTTTGTTCGAAAAAGGGATCGGTAAATCGCAGTTCGCCTAGCCAGCACCAATCGACGAGCAGCTTTGCTCGTCGCCAGTAAACGCGAATCGGGAGCCAGCCGTCGAGCCGATGCATTTCAAAGCCAGCGTTGCAACCACTCGCGGCGTTTTTCCTGCAGCGCTGATCGCACCGTTTCCGCCGTGAAAGGGCACCCATGCGTTCGACCTAACTCGACGGCGAGAGCGATGAAACTCTCCGCGTCCGGCGCTTCTCGCAGTGTCTTGTGAACTTCGCCATCCTCGAGCACTAATTGGGCAAAGCGCTCGAAGGGTGATCGCGACGCAAACTCCTTCGTGCTGGTTTCCAATTCCATATCGGAGCCTACCGCGGTTCTGGGGCCAGCGTCAACCCGCACCGCGGCGTCAGGTTTGCGGACGGGGGCGCTGGACAGATGGCGCTGCGTGCTGCGCCATCAGGCGAGCCAGCAAAAGCGCCATTTCCATGGCCTGCTCGTAGTTGAGACGTGGGTCGAGTTGGGTGCGGTAGTCGCGCGACAGGTCAGCCTCGGTCACGCCACTGGCCCCGCCGATGCACTCGGTGACGTTATCGCCGGTCAATTCGAAATGCACGCCGCCGAGATGCAAGCCGCAATCTTTCAAAATCCGGTACGACTGCTCAAGCTCGCTAAGGATATTGTTAAACCGCCGCGTTTTGATACCGTCCTTAGTCGTTTCGGTGTTGCCGTGCATCGGGTCGCAGCACCAGAGGACTTGCGTGCCATGGTGCCGGAGGGCCTCGGCCAGCGGCGGCAGGCAACGCTCCACCTCGCCGGCGCCAAAACGATGGATGAATATGAGGCGGCCAGGTTCGTTGCTCGGGTTGAGCACGCCGGCCAAGGCCAGCGCCTCCTCCGGTGAGACGGTCGGGCCGATCTTAACGCCGATCGGATTGGCAATGCCGCGGAAGTATTCGACGTGCGCGCCGTCCAGGGCGCGCGTGCGTTCGCCGAGCCAGGGGAAATGGGTCGAGAGATTGTACCAGCCGGTTCGGCGCGGCACCTGCCGGGTCTGGGCCGCCTCGTAAAGCAAATGCAGGCCCTCGTGGCTGGTGAAGAAATCGACGCGGTTGATATCGGCCAGCACGCAGCCGGTGAGGGTTTCCATGAAGCGCAGCGATTGACCGATGCTCTCCACCATGTGCGTGTATTCGGCAGCGTGGGCGGAGTTGGCGACAAATCCGAGCTCCCAATACTCCGGGTGGTGCAGGTCGGCGAAGCCGCCTTCGATGAGCGAGCGGATGAAATTGATGGTCAGCCCCGAGCGCTCGTAGGCGCGTAGGAGCAACTCGGGATTCGCCGCGCGGTCCGCCGCCGTAAAGCCGGCGCGGTTAATCATGTCGCCCCGGTAGCTGGGCAGTGTGAGGCCGGCGCGTCTCTCGGTATCCTCAGAGCGTGGTTTCGCGTACTGGCCGGCAAAACGGCCGAGGCGGATGACGCGCTTTTTGCCACCCTGGACCAGCACGAGACTCATCTGGAGCAGGATCTTGAGCTTGCTGGCGATCGCCGCGGACTCGCAGTCCTCGAAGCTTTCCGAGCAATCACCGCCCTGGAGCAAAAACCGCTCGCCGCGAACAGCCTCGGCGAGTTGTTGTTTGAGGTTTTCGATTTCCCAACTGGTGACCAGCGGGGGCAGCCGGGCGAGCTGCGCCAGGACCTGCTGCAACGTGGCAGGGTCCGGATAAACCGGCTGCTGCGCCGCCGGCTTGCTTTTCCACGAATCCGGCGCCCAGGATGCGTCAGCGGTTGAAGTTGCCGCTTGAGTTTGCATTTCGACGCCGGCCAGCGTTGTCGATTTCGTCGAGATTGTAAAGCGCCAGGGGAGTTGGAGCGGGCACGGCCACATCACCGTGCGCTTATGTCGAGAGGGTGAGCTACGAGGACGTGGCCGTCCCCGCCCCGGCCTGGACTCAAACGGCGAGGTTTTGGGCTCCACGATTTCGCTGGGTGCGCGGTTGCCGGAATCGGGCCACTGGCTTAACGTTCGTAAAACTCCAATCGAGATCTATGCCAGAGAAAATTGGCTTTGTCGGGGTGGGGCGGATGGGTGCGAACATGGCGCGGCGCTTGCGCGAGTGCGGGTACGAAATCAGCGCGGTCTGCGATGTGAATGCGGCTGCCGCACAAGCCGTCGCACAGGAATTAGGCGGCCAGCCAGTAGAAAAACCTGTCGAGGTGACCCGGCTTTCAGACGTCATCTTTACAGTGGTGACAGATGACAAGGCGATGAAACGGATTTTCACCGGAGGCTTGCTGGGCCGGGCGCGGGGGAAGCTGTTCATCAATTGCGCGACGATCACTCCCGACGTTCATGTCTGGGTGGAGGCCAAGGCCGCTAAGGCCGGCGCCCAGTCGTTGGAGGCCTGCATGGCCTCAAGTATCCCCCAGGCCCGCCAGGGCTCGCTCTACCTGATGTGCAGCGGCCAGCCCGAGGTATTTGACCGGGCCAAACCCATCCTGGAAAAGCTCAGCGCGGCGCCGCGATACATCGGGCCGGCCGGCAAGGCGGCTCAGGTCAAAGCGCTCGTGAATATGGTGATGAACATCAACACGGCCGGGCTGGCCGAGGGCCTCGCTTTGGGCGATGCACTCGGCCTGGACCTTAGCATGTTGCGGCAGGTCTTCGCCGAGACGGGCGCCAATTCGCAAGTGCTCAAGACGGACGGCGAAGACATGCAAAACCGGGAGCATTCCTGCTTCTTTTCAGCTGCGCACGCCGCGAAGGATTCGGGCATCGCCTTGAAACTGGGCAAGGCGCAAGGCTTGAATCTGCCCCTGGCGGCGGCGACGAAGAAGCAATACGAACGAATGAGCGCCGAAGGGCTGGGAGGGTTGGACAAATCGGGGATCGCGGAGCTGACTTTCAAGGGAAGGCGCGGGGTCGCGAAACGTGAAACGTGAGACGTGGTGCGTGGGTTGATGAATCGGCATGAGTGACTCGTTATACCCTTCAGGGCCGTGGACCGGTTTCTACAATTACCAGCCGGGGGACCGCCATCGGATGGATCTGGATCTCACATTTGGCAACGGGTCGCTGAGCGGGACTGGCGTGGACGATGTGGGAAATTTTCTCATCCGAGGACGTTACGAGGCGAGTGCCGGCGAGTGTTACTGGACGAAAAGCTATCTCGGCGCGCACAACGTTTTCTACCGCGGGTTCCGTGAGGGGAAAGGCATTTGGGGCACGTGGGAGATCACGATTCGCGAGCATGGCGGTTTCCATATTTGGCCGCGCTGCGCGGGTGACACCGAGAAGCAAGCTGCCACGGCGGACCAGGCAGAACCAGTGGACGCCGTCGGTTCCGCAATGATTGCGGAACGTTAGACAATCGTTGTCGCGGCGTTTATTTTGGAAGCGTGACGAACGAGCATTCAATTGCGGCGCATTGGACTGGCGGCTTCGAGGAGGCGGGGCTCCAGAAGTGGGCGGAGCAACTGCGTACGCAATTGCGGACGCCGCAGGTTTCGCTCGGGCTGGTGTTCATGACCCCGCGATTTTTTCCGCACGCCAAACAAGTGTTGGAGATCCTGCAGGTCCATGCGCGCATCCCGCTGCTGGCCGGTTGTTCGAGCCAGGGCTTGATCGCAGGCGGGCAGGAATTTGAGCAGGATGCAGGGCTTAGCCTTGGCCTATACGGCTTTAGTGGCGCGGAGCTGAAGGCTTTCCACTTTACGCAGCAGCAGGTCGAGGAGGCCAACGGGCCGGGGTACTGGCGGCTGGAGACGGGGCTCGAGCCGGACGCGACCAACGGGTGGCTTGTGTTCATCGATCCTTTCCACCTCAACAGCGAAGGGTGGCTGAAGAGCTGGAACGAAGCATACGCACCCCTGCCGACTCTGGGCGGATTGGCCAGCGGGGATTTTGCCGAACAACTCACGCAAGTCTATTTGAACGGCGAAGTCTTCGACGAAGGCGGCGTCGCCATTTCGGTGGGGGGCGATGTCCGGTTGGTAGGAGTGACTTCCCAGGGGTGCACCCCGATCGGCGAGACCTGGACGCTGACAAAAGTCGAGCAGAACATCATTCACCAGATTGGCAATCGCCCAGCTTACGAGGTGCTCGCCGAAACCTTCAACCAGCTTACGCCGGACGAACAAAAGCAGGCCCGGGGCAATTTGTTTATTGGCCTGGTGGTGAACGAATACCTCGATGATTTCCACCGGGGCGATTTCCTCATTCGCAACCTGTTGAGCGCTGACCCTCGCTCCGGCTGCATCGCCGTCGGAGCGTTACCGCGCCAGGGACAGACCGTCCAGTTCCAGCGCCGTTCGGCGGCAGCGGCGACCGAGGATATGGACGAGCTGCTGGGCCGCGCGCAAAATCAACTCGACCGCGCGTCCATTTACGGCGGCTGCCTCTGCAGTTGCAACGGGCGCGGCCAGAACCTGTTCGGCCGGCCCAACCACGACGCACAGATGGTCCAGCAACGGCTGGGGCCATTGGGCCTGGCAGGGTTTTTCTGCAACGGGGAAATCGGCCCGGTGGGCGAGCGGAATTTTCTCCACGGCTTCACCGCGTCGCTCGCGCTGTTCGTGAGGAGGTAGCGTCTGCCCTTTTTCCAAACTGCGGATCGACTTTCAGCAGCATCGCCAGTGTGAAGCCCGGCAGGGCGGAGCAAATGACCCATACAAAAAAGTGCCGGTAACCAATCAGGTCGGCCACCCAACCGCTCCACATCCCCGGCAGCATCATGCCGAGCGCCATAAAGCCGGTGCAGATCGCGTAGTGCGCCGTTTTGTGGGGGCCGTCGGCGAAATACAGCAGGTAAAGCATGAACGCCGTGAACCCGAAGCCATAACCGAACTGCTCCACGGCAACAGCTCCGCACGTAACCAGAAGGTTCTCCGGCTGGGTGAAAGAAAGGAAGACAAAAACAAGCTTGGGAAGATACATCGTGCAGACCATGATGGGGAGCATGGATTTGAGGCCGTGCTTAGCCGCGAGAAAACCTCCCAGCAGCCCGCCGCAGGTCAACGCGAGAATCCCGAACGTGCCATAGACCACCCCCACCTGGCTGGTGGTCAGCCCCAACCCACCCGCTTCGCGGCTATCGAGCAAAAACGGAGAAATGACTTTGACCAACTGGGCCTCATCGAAACGGTACAGTAGGATAAAGGCCAACGCCATTAACACGCCGGGCTTTTTGAAGAACGAGCCCAGCGTGTTAAAAAAATCGCCGAGCAAGCTCTTCTGGGTAACCACCGGCCCGTCGTTGGGCGGACGCGGCAGCATAATGCTGTGCCAGCAACTGAACGCCAGAAACAAACCGGCCACGACGAGCAACGTAAGAGACCAAGCCAGCGGGACATTGCCGGAACTTGCCAGGAAAGTGACGGCGGCTTCGCTTTTCAGTTTGGGGTCCAGTTGAATCACCGCCATCGCCGGCTGGTTCCAGTTTTCCGGCGTGAACACGAAGCGCTCGCCTTCCACCAGGCGAAAGCCCTTGTCGCCTTTGGCAAACCCCAGGTATTCGAGCCCCGCTTTTTTGCGGTCGAAAGTGACGATGATGCTCTGACCCGGCACGGGAGATCGGGACAGGCTGAGATAGACGGCGCCGATATTGCCGGCGGCGGGCGCGCTCGCTTTGACCTGGTTTGGGAATTGGGCGGTTAGAAAATCCTTCAATGGGTTCGAGACGGCCGCCTGCCACGCCCGCCCAACAGGGGAAAGGAAATAACGTGAGAGAGCAGCCGAAATGTGTTCCGACCACCAGGAATTCGCCTGCGCCTTTTTCGTGACCGAGAGTTCCTGAAGAAAACCATGGTCGCGGTTCCATTTCAGCGCTTGCTCGAGAACAATGTTGGCTTCCTCCGCGCTGCGCTCAACCAGAGCGAGGTCCAGCGTCGCCGTTAGCGCAACCAAGCGCAGTTCGCCCTCTGACGCTGTGAGAGTTACCGCTGCCGGGTCGAGGCTCGAATGGGCGGTGGGGTTGGCGGTGGCTCGGACTCGGACTTCGAGCGGCGGCAGGCCGTTCTTGCTTTCGAGCATACCTGCCAGAACCACCAGCAGGCCGCTACCGACAATCATCGCCGCCCGATAAAATGTGCTCCGCAACCCCACCCACCAGGCCTGGTCATGTTTGGACAGGCTCAGCATATAGAAACCGTCCGCGGCGATGTCGTGCGTCGCCGAAGCAAAAGCCATGATCCAGAAGAGCAAGAGCGACCACTTGAAAAACTCGCTGCCTCGGACCGAGAACGCGGCCAACGCCAGCCCCAGCGACACCAAGAACTGCATCGCCACAACCCAGAACCGCTTGGTCCGCGTAATATCCACCAAGGGACTCCATAACGGTTTGATAACCCAGGGCAGATAGAGCCAGCTTGTGTAGAGAGCGATGTCGGTGTTCGAAATGCCCAGGCGTTTGTACATCACCACCGACATGGTCATGACGATGACGTAGGGGATGCCCTGCGAAAAATAGAGCGATGGAATCCAAACCCAAAGACCGCTGGTGACGACTGATGCTTGCGCGGGCTTGGTGGTCATGAACATGAATCCGATGACGTCATAATATTTATGTTCATGACCACCTTGCTTGCGAAATGACGGCATTCATGCAGTGTCAAGACACATAGTCGCCGACCCAATGCCTCACCGCAAGCCGGGAGTCAGTCAGTCCACTGGCAGTCAACGTGACCGCGGGCTTGCCATTGGCGCAATCGCCTCGACGCACCGGCCGCAGAGGGTCGGGTGCTCGGGATTCAAGCCGATGTCGGTTTCCCAATGCCAGCAGCGTTCGCATTTCTTGCCGGCGGCTTTGCTGACCGAGACGGCGAGTGTCTCTTCGCCGGGCTCGATGACAAGTTGGGAGACATTGAGCAACTCGCGAAGCGAGTCAAGGTGCGCCTGGGCTTCCGGCAAGAGCGGGCCGGAGCCGGTGAAGGTCAGTTTGGCCTCGAGCGCTTTGCCGATTTCCTTGGCTTGCCGGGCCTTCTCGAGCGCCGGCAACGCCAGCCCGCGCAGGTCAAACAAAGCTTTCCAGGAGGCGCGCTCCTCCTTTGGCCGGGCGAAGCCACGCGGTTCCCAAGTGAGCTGGTGAATTGAATCGGCCGCTTTGCCCGGCACAAACTCCCAGGCTTCATCCGTGGTGAAGGCAAGGAGCGGTGAGAGCATTTTGCAAAGGCTCACCAGCATCCGGTGGAGGGTGGTCTGGGTCGAACGGCGGCGGTGCGAGTTCGCTGCATCGGTATAGAGCCGGTCTTTGACCACGTCGTGGTAGATTGCGGAGAGTTCGACTGCGACGAACTGGCTGACGCGCTGGTAAACGACGTGGAACTCGTAGCGGTCATAGGCTGCGACGACCTCACGTTCAAGGTGCGAGAACTCATCGAGAATCCAGCGGTCTAGCCCGGTCAGTTTGTCATCGGGAACGGCGTGTGTCGCCGGTTCGAAATCATACAGGTTTGAAAGCTGGTAGCGCAGGGCGTTGCGGATGATGCGGTAGGTCTCGCCCACTTTTTCTATCCGCTTTTCGCTGACGATGACGTCGTCCCGATAATCCTGCGAAGCTACCCAGAGCCGGACGACGTCGGCGCCGTATTTTCTGATGTAGGCATCCGAGGTTTGCGGTTTTTCATAGACGCCCTGGCCTTGTTTGCTTTTGGAAATCTTTTCCCTGTCTTCATCCACCATGAAGCCATGGGTTAGCACGCTGCGGTAAGGCGCCGCGCCGTTGCCGGCTAGGGAAAGGAGCAACGAGGACTGGAACCAGCCGCGGTGCTGGTCGCTGCCTTCCAGGTACATGTCGCATTGGAAGGGTTTCTCCTGGCCGCGCAGTTCTTCGCGCCGGGCGATCACCGCCCGCGAAGAGGACCCGGAATCGATCCAGACATCGAGCGTGTCGCCCGATTTGGTAGCCGCTTCGGCACCTTTCCAGTCGGCCGGCTTGAGGGCGGCCCAGAGTTCGGTGGCGGTTTTCTCGAACCAGACATTGGAGCCGTGCTGCTCGATCAGAGCGGCAGCGTTCCGGACGATCTGCGCGTCGAGGATCGGGTTGCCCGGCGCGTCATAAAAGGCGGGGATGGGCACGCCCCAGGTCCGCTGGCGCGAGATGCACCAATCGGGCCGTCCCTGAACAGCCGCCTCCATCCGGTTCTTGCCCCAGTCCGGCACCCAGGTGATGTGCTCGATTTCGGCGAGGGCGCGCTTGCGGAAAGTCTGCGTGCCCGCCGAGGTCACGGGGTGCTTTTCTTCTCCGTGAACCGTCCTGGCGGGCGGGGTTTGCTGAGCGGAAGAAGCGCGTCCGCCCATATCGCCTCCCGGCGGAACATGGTCAATTTCGATGAACCACTGGTCCATGGCGCGGAAGATAATCGGTGTTTTGCTGCGCCAGCAATGCGGGTAGCTATGGTGGTAATCCTCCTGATGCAGCAGCGCGTTGCCCAGCCGCAACTGGTGCAGAACGGATTCGTTCGCCTCGCTCTTGCCGTGCTTTGCGAGAATGGATTTGCCCAGCATTTCGGCGGGCATCTGTTGCTCGATGGGAAGATCACTCGTGTAAGCAAAACGCCCGTCATCGTCCACCGGCGAGTAAATCGGCAGCCCATGCTCCAGGCCGAGATGATAGTCTTCCAGGCCGTGGCCGGGAGCGATGTGAACGAAACCGGTACCGGTCGCATTATCAACGAAGCTGTCGCCGGCGTAGAATTTTCCGGTGCGCTTGCAGAATGGGTGTTGATATTCGAGTTGGCCCAGGTGTCCGCCGTCGAGGCTGCGGACGATCTGGTAGTCCCGCCAGCCGCATTTCTCAGCCACGGCCGGCAGCAGGAAGGCGGAGACGATGAATTGCTCCTGGCCGACCAGCACCAGCGAGTAACTGAACGTAGAGTTAAAAGCCACGGCCAGGTTGGCTGGCAGCGTCCAGGGTGTGGTGGTCCAAATCACCACCGAAGTCCCCGGATGGCCAAGTACCGGGAATTTCACATAGACACTTTGGCTGACATGGTCTTTGTATTCTACTTCGGCCTCGGCCAGGGCAGTCCGGCAGGGGATGCTCCAATAAACCGGCTTCTTCCCGCGATAGACAAAACCTTGCTCGACGATATCGGCGAACAGCCGTAGTTCCTCGGCTTCGTATTCCTTGGCCAGCGTCAGGTAAGGGTTGTCCCAATCGCCCAACACCCCCAGTCGTTTGAACTGGGTGCGCTGAATATCGATATATTTACGCGCGTAGGCTTCGCACCGCTTCCGGATGGTCGCCGGGTCCGAGGCCGTGTCGCCGGCCTTGCGCATTTCCTGGGTGACTTTGAACTCGATGGGCAAGCCGTGGCAATCCCAGCCGGGGATATAGGGGGCGTTGAACCCGCGCAAGGATTTATACCTGACGACAATGTCCTTGAGGATCTTGTTGAGCGCGTTGCCGATGTGGACATCGCCGTTGGCGAACGGCGGACCATCATGCAACACAAATTTGGCCGCGCCGGTACGCTGCGCCTGGATGCGCTCGTACAGCCCAGCCTTCTGCCATTTCGCCAACCGCTCCGGTTCTCGAACCACCAGGTCAGCCTTCATCGGAAAATCAGTTTGTGGCAGATTCAATGTGCTCTTGTAGTCCATTTGACGCCTAAAGAAATCGCAACCTAACAGTCGCGCCAACTAGTGTCAACGAACGCTGCTATTGCGCTTTCCCGATGTGTGCTAATGTACTTCTGAATGAGTCCGGCCGCGGAGGCGGCGGAGACATTCGATCGCTGTAAACCTCGAGACATATGAAGAACACATTGGTTGTGGTGGCCGAACTGGGAGGGTTCAAAGCTTTTAAAGTGGAAAACAATAATCATTTGGCGCGCGAGCCGCGCCTCGAATTTTTGGAGCAGTACGAGAATGCGGAAGCCCATGGTCATTTGGGGGACAAGGTTTCTGACCTGTCGGGGCGGTTTCCGCGGGGCACCGGGACGAAGGCCGGAGGCGCGATGTCGGATGGGGAGCGGCACAACATCGAACTGGAAAGCCGGCGGCGCCTCGTGCGACAACTGGCGCAGCGGTTGAACACGCTGGCACGCGGCCAGGAGATCGAACGGTGCTTTCTCGCGGCCAGCAAGGAAATCAATCATCAATTAATGGAGGAATTGGACCCGCAGGTCCGAGCGAAAATTGAGAAGAACATCTCTGCCGACCTGACCAAGCTGGAGCGAGCGGATATCCTGCGCCGGTTCTAGACCGAATACTTCACCCTTCCAGGTGCCGTGGGACGGCAAGCGGAGCTTGGTTGTCGTCCTCGTTCTCGTGGTCCTCCTCGTAATCGCTCTCGCAACTAGACTATGAAGGCGGCTCGATTATGAAGACGACAAGAACGAGCACGGGTCGGACACAGCGAAACACGTCTTTGCTTCACCCCGCCAAATCCCTATCTTCACCCGGCATGATCAGAACCGAAAAGCCGACGGCGGACCCAGAACTGAAACAACGAATCCAGGAACTCATTGACTCAAAAGGCGGCGGCTATAACCAGGAAAGCGTCGCGGACATTATCGAAAACGCGCTGAAACTGCTGACGGACGTCGAGGACACCGGCGACGTGCGGGTCATCCAGACGGCGCTGAGGGAATTGCGTTACGCATTCAAGCTGTTCGCGCCGTACGCCGGCGTGCGCAAGGTCACCATCTTCGGCTCCGCGCGGACGTTGCCGACACGCCAGGAGTACCAGCAAGCCGTCGAGTTCGGGCGGAAGATCGCCCAGGCCGGCTTCATGGTCATCACCGGCGCCGGTGGCGGCATCATGCAGGCCGGACACGAGGGCGCCGGGCCCGAGAAGAGTTTCGGCGCAAACATCCGGCTGCCGTGGGAGCAGGCCGCCAACCCCGTCATCCGCGAGGACAAGAAACTCGTCACCTTCAAATACTTCTTCACTCGCAAACTGATCTTCATCCGGCACTCGGACGCCATTGCGCTGTTCCCGGGCGGCTTCGGCACGATGGACGAGGGTTACGAGGCCCTTACCCTGATGCAAACCGGCAAGAGCCAACTGATGCCGCTCGTACTGATCGATCGCCCCGGCGGCACTTATTGGAAAACCTGGGACAAGCATGTCCGCGAACACCTGCTCCGCGATCAACTCATTTCGCCCGATGACCTGAACCTTTACCAGATCACAGACGACACCGACCAAGCGGTCAAGATCATCACCCGGTTCTATCGCAATTTCCATTCGACGCGTTTCGTCAAAGACCTTTTCGTTATCCGTCTCAAGCACGCACCCTCGAAATCCGCCCTTGAGGCCATGAACGAGGATTTTGCGGACATCCTCACCGGTCCGTCCATTGAGCGCATTGAACCCACCCCCGAGGAGATCGCGGACCAGGATAACATCGAGTTGCCGCGCATCGCGTTCGGTTTCAACCGGCGGGATTATGGACGGCTCAGGCAGCTCGTTGACGTTCTGAACAGCCTCTAGCCCCCCAGCTTGGCCTTGACCTCAAGCTGATTCCAGGCGAACTTAATGCAGGTTCTGCGTGGGGGCGTACTGGTTTCGACTTAGCAGGTACGCCAGAGGCGGCATGTCGAGGATGGTTCGTCGGCCTCGTTAATCATCGAACCAAAAAATAACAGCTAATCAAGAACTAGCTCTCGCGGCCTAAGTGCCACGACGTTCGCCGGTGGACACCTGCTACGCCGGACGAACGCAACAGCAGGTTAGGCCGGTGGCGGTGTCTGCGCGTCACCGGTTGAAATCTTATCCTGCGGGCTAGGCTGGGCGACTCGGTGTCAGGCCGCTATCGCCCGGAAGAAAACTCTCTCCTGACTAAACATGTAGTCGCGGCTGGTAGATTTGCCAAGGACGCGGGTTCAACTCCCGCCGCCTCCACCATTCTTCGTTCGGAGTACAGCAACGAACGAAGACTGCCACACCTAAGCCTGTCTGCGGGCGAAGGCAGGCTCAACCTCCCAACCGAAGGAGCGCTCCGAACTTCGAGTCGGCAAGCCAGTCCAGTCCAGGGCAGGCGCGGGTTTTGCCTCGAGCCGACTGAAGAATTCAGATCGATGGGCGGCGAATCACCGGCGTGTCCAGACGGTGTCGTAGGGTAACGCGGCGTGGAGGCGGTAACCCTGGTCATGCAAACACGCAGCCTTTTCTTCATCGTCCGGATTATTCTCGGTGATGATGACTCGCGGCCGATAACGCGCCAGGTTTGTGCCCCGGAGGACGCGCAGGTCATGGCCTTCGGTGTCGATGGTGAGCAACCCGAACTCGAGTGGAACGTGAAACTCTTCCAACAGCGTCTCCAGCCGGTGCACCTTGACCGGGATACTTTCTCCGGGCGCCCGGGCCGCATCGCCAAGCATGCCGGGGCAGCCGCTCAGAACCGAACAACTGTCGCCATCATCGTTAGCGTAAGTCTGAAGGTCCAGGTCTCCGGCGTGGTCCGAGCAAGCCGCGTTTACGATGGTGACGCGGCTGCGTTTTCGGTGGAGGCGCCGGGCCTTGCGGAAAGATACCGGATGAGGTTCGATTAGCAACGCGTGCCAGCCCCGTGAAATGAACGGGTAGGAGTTGGAACTGTAAAACCCGTCGTTGGCTCCGACATCCACCACCGTGCGTTCCACATCCGCAGGTTACAGCAGGAGCGGTCCGAGGCTGGCGAATTGCCCGTGCCACGTCGAGTCCCGATACAACAAAAACCGAATCCAATGTTTTAATTTCACAACGCATCCCACCCTGGAATTGCCAGTGACTTGCGGCGTGCTGAGGCAAGGACTGCTGGTTTGCTGCTTTTCCGGTTGTCGTGGGCATTGTTAGGCGCCGGGGGACCACCGTTAATGCTCCAGCGGGTGCGAATCGGACGTTCGGAGCGGTCGGTCTTAGACGTAAAGCCACCCGGGCTGTAAAAAATCACTCGGATTTAGTCGGATTTACTCGGATCTGGTCGGATTTAGTCGGATGCACGTCCCGGCTTCAGGAGCGCGGGGGCGCCAGAGATTGGTCGCGCCAAAACTACTGCAAAGTGGTGCAACGAGCTTGTCCCTCCGGCTCCTTTGGCAAACCGAAAGAAAAAGCGAGGCTGGCGTGCTCCAGCCTCGCTCGATTTTATCGATTCCTCCCGGGAACCGTTAAACGACTTAGCGTTTCAACGCTTCCGGCTTAGTAGTCCATGTCGCCCATGCCGCCGCCGTGGCCGCCCGGCATCGGAGCTTTCTTCTCCTTCTCCGGGATCTCGGTGATCAGGCATTCGGTAGTCAGCAACAGGCCAGCGATCGACGCCGCGTTCTGCAACGCCGTGCGGGTGACTTTCTTGGGATCGACCACGCCGGCTTTGACCAGGTCTTCGTAGACACCGGTCGAGACGTTGTAGCCTTCGTTGCCCTTGCGCTTTTTGATCTCCTGCACAACGACCGAGCCTTCCACGCCAGCGTTTTCCGCCAAGGCGCGGGTGGGGAATTCGATCGCGCGTTTGACGATATCGACGCCGATGCGCTCGTCATCGTTCTCAGGCTTGACGGTGTCGATGGCACCGAGGCAGCGCAGTAGCGCGACGCCACCGCCGGGGACGATGCCCTCTTCGACGGCCGCGCGGGTTGCGTGCAGCGCGTCTTCGACGCGGGCTTTCTTCTCCTTCATCTCGGTCTCGGTCGCCGCGCCGACATTGATGACGGCGACGCCGCCGGCGAGCTTAGCCAGGCGTTCCTGGAGCTTCTCGCGGTCGTAGTCGGAGGTGGTCTCTTCGATCTGGCGGCGGATCTGGTTGACCCGGCCCTGGATTTCGGAGCTCTTGCCGGCGCCTTCGACGATGGTGGTGTTTTCTTTGTCCACCGTGATGCTCTTGGCGCGGCCGAGGTCATTGAGGTCGAGACTTTCGAGTTTGATGCCGAGATCCTCGCTGATGAACTTGCCGCCGGTGAGGATGGCGATGTCTTCGCACATAGCCTTGCGGCGGTCGCCAAAGCCGGGGGCCTTGACGGCGCAGACATTGAGCGTGCCGCGCAGTTTGTTTACAACGAGGGTGGCGAGCGCTTCGCCTTCGACGTCCTCAGCGATGATCAACAGCGGTTTGCCAACCTTGGCGATCTTTTCGAGGACCGGGAGCAGGTCTTTGAGGCTGCTAATCTTTTTCTCGTAATTGAGGACGTAAGCGTCTTCCAGGCGGGCTTCCATCGTCTCGGCGTTGGTGACGAAGTAAGGCGAGAGGTAGCCTTTGTCGAACTGCATGCCTTCGACGACGTCAAGCGTGGTCTCAATGGACTTGGCCTCCTCGACGGTAATGGTGCCGTCCTTGCCGACTTTGTCCATGGCGTCAGCGATGATTTCGCCGATGGTGGTGTCCCAGTTGGCGGAAACGGTCGCGACCTGTTTGATTTCCTCTTTGTCCTTCACCTTTTTGGTGATTTTGTCCAGGTGTTCGACGGCGGCGGCGACGGCCTTATTGATGCCGCGCTGGATGCCGATCGGGTTGGCGCCGGAGGTGACATATTTGAGGCCCTCGCGGTAAACCGCTTCGGCCAGGACGGTGGCGGTGGTGGTGCCATCGCCGGCGGCGTCGCTGGTCTTGCTGGCGACTTCGCGGACCATCTGGGCGCCCATATTTTCATAGGGGTCTTCCAGTTCGATTTCCTTGGCGACGGTGACGCCGTCCTTGGTGACGGTCGGCGAGCCGAATTTTTTGTCGAGGACGACATTGCGGCCTTTGGGACCGAGCGTTGCGGCGACGGCTTTGGCCAGTTTAGAGACGCCCCGGAGCAAAGTCTGACGGGCATTCTCGTCGAAGATTAATTGTTTTGCAGCCATAATTCAGTAGATAGTCGATTGTTGATAGTTGATGGTTAAGAATCACTCCAGCACGGCGAGGACATCGTCCGAGTTGAGGATCTTGAATTCCTTGCCATCGAGCTTGATTTCCGTGCCGCCGTATTTGCTGACGAGCACGCGGTCACCCTTTTTGATTTCGAAGGGAATCTTCTTCCCATCGTCGTTGGTCTTGCCGGTGCCGAGGGCCACGACGAGACTTTCCATAGGTTTTTCCTTGGCGGTGTCCGGGATGATGATGCCGCCCTTTTTGACTTCCTTCTCTTCGACCGCTTCCACGAGAATGCGGTCGCCGAGGGGTTTAACGTTTAGTGCCATAGTTTGGTTTTCCGTTGTTTGTTGTTGATTTGTGTCGAATCAAAATCCCGCCGCACTCGCGGAGGGAAATCTGTTTGGAGCGTTAAAACGTTAAGAGGTTAAAACGTTCTAACGTTTCACGATTTTTTCTCGTCCACCACTTCGGCGTCGATGATCGGGCCTTCGTCTTTCTTGCCGCCGCCCTTGGCTTCGTCTTCGCCGGCCGCTGGGCCGGCCCCGGGCTGGCCTTGGGCCTTCGCGGCACGGGCTTTTTCGCCAGCCGCCTTATAGAGTTCGGCTGAGACGGCCTGCCAGGCTTCGTTGAGTTTCTCGCTGGCTGAGCGGATGGCCGCGGCGTCGCTGCCTTTGAGGGCCTCGCGGACTTCTTTGATGGCATCCTCGATCTTGCTCTTGTCCGCGCCGGAGATCTTGTCGGCGTTGTCCTTGAGCATTTTCTCGGAGCGATAGACGCTGTTATCGGCCTCGTTGCGGAGCTCGATCTGCTCGCGCTGTTTCTTGTCATCTTCTGCGTGGGACTCGGCGTCTTTGCGCATCTTCTCGATCTCGTCCTTGCTGAGGCCGCTGCTGGCGGTGATGGTGATTTTCTGCTCTTTGCCGGTGCCGAGGTCCTTGGCGCTGACGTGCAAGATGCCGTTGGCGTCGATGTCGAAAGTGACTTCGATCTGCGGCATGCCTCGCGGGGCGGGGGGGATATCCGTCAGATGGAATTTGCCGATGGTCTTGTTATCGCGAGCCAACTGCCGTTCGCCCTGGAGGACGTGGATTTCCACGCCCGGTTGATTGTCCGAGGCGGTCGAGAAAATCTCGGATTTGCGGGTCGGGATCGTGGTGTTGCGCTCGATGAGTTTGGTGAAGACACCGCCGAGGGTCTCGATGCCCAGAGACAGCGGGGTGACATCCAGCAGGAGCACGTCTTTGACCTCGCCCTTAAGCACGCCGGCTTGAATCGCGGCTCCGACGGCAACCACCTCGTCCGGGTTGACGCCCTGGTGAGGGGTCTTGTTGACGAGGGTGTGGGCGGTTTCCACCACTTTGGGCATGCGGGTCATGCCGCCGACGAGCACCAGCTCGTCGATTTTGTCGGTCGTGACGCCGGCATCGCGCAGGCAGTTCTTTACCGGGGTAATGGTCCGCTCGAAAAGGTCGTCGCAAAGCTGTTCCATCTTGGCGCGGGTCAGCTTCATACTGATGTGCTTGGGCCCGCTGGCGTCGGCGGTGATGAAAGGCAGGTTAATCTCATACACCTGCGAGCTGGACAGGGCGATCTTGGCTTTCTCGGCCTCTTCCTTGATGCGTTGAAGAGCGTCGGGCTGTTTGCGCAGGTCCATCCCGTGCTGTTTTTTGAACTCGTCGAGGATCGAATCCATGATACGGCCATCCCAATCGTCGCCGCCCAAGTGGGTGTCGCCGTTGGTGGCTTTGACCTCGAAAACGCCGTCCCCGATTTCGAGGACAGAAATATCGAATGTGCCGCCGCCCAGGTCATAGACGGCGATCTCCTCGTCTTTCTTCTTGTCGAGGCCGTAAGCGAGCGACGCGGCGGTGGGCTCGTTGATGATGCGAAGCACTTCGAGCCCGGCGATCCGGCCGGCGTCCTTCGTGGCCTGGCGCTGGGAGTCGTTGAAGTAGGCCGGGACAGTGATGACGGCCTGCGTGATTTTCTCACCCAGCCGCATCTCGGCGTCGGTCTTGAGTTTGGCGAGAATCATCGCGGAAACTTCCGCAGGGCTGAATTGCTTGGGTTTCCCCTCGACTTCGACCTCCACATAAGCGTCGCTATTCGGACCCGAAACCACTTTGTAGGGCACGCGCTTGCGTTCCTCTTCGACCTCGGTGTATTTGCGGCCCATGAACCGCTTGATGGAGTAAACTGTGTTCCTTGAGTTGGTGACCGCCTGGCGTTTGGCAGCATCGCCGACCAGCCGCTCGCCGGTCTTTGTGAACGCCACCACCGACGGCGTGACCCGTCTGCCTTCTGAATTCTCCAGCACAACCGGTTCGCCGCCTTCCATGACGGCCATGCACGAATTCGTAGTGCCCAAATCGATTCCAATAACTTTTGCCATAAATTGCTCCTGCTTAGAGACAAAACATCGTAAGTCTCCAAGCACCGATGATGCCACGGGGGTGAGTTTCGATATAATATGTTTAACACGAACAGATTAGGATAATAAAGTTGTGTTTTCGGAGAAGTTCAAAAGTGTGCCAAAAGCGCCATTTTGGCACACGTGTGCCAACGCTGGCACACTTGAATGGCACACCTTGGGGAGGTGGAACCAACTCGCCAAACCGCAGGTTTGTATATTCCCAAGTCTCAGGCGGGCCCCAATTAGCTGTCTTGGCATCAGCGTCCTTTAGGAAGGCGCCTGGATCCTCAGGGTCGTTGCTCAGCTTCCTTTGTTGTCCTCGAGGCCTTCAAGTTTCTTTTGCCACAAAGCCGCTTGATCGGGTTTGCCCCAGTTGCGGTAAAGCTGAACGATGTGGTCCACAGCGGTGCGTTTTTCTTTGGGTGACATCTCCATGCCATGCAGAAAAAACAAATCCGCTCCTGGCAGCAGGAGTTGTTCGGCCCCAGGGTACTGGCGGCGGGCGACCAGAATGGCGCCCAGCCAGTTCTCGGCCTGAGCGGCCAGCACGGGCTTGTTTGGGTATTTGTCGCGGAAGAGGACCAGGGCATCCTGCAATAATGGCTCTGCCTCGTCGAACTTATCCTGTTGCACCAACACGCGTCCGAGGAGGAGCTTGGTTCGGCCAATGCGTTCGTGGCCCGGCTGCATGGTGCGCAGGCACACGACGAGGGTGTTACTGGCCGAATTTTGGGCTTCGGCCAGCCGTCCTTCTTCAGCGTACATGCGCGCCAGAATGCTTTGGAGGTGTAAGGGAATAAAATGCTCCTGACCGAACCGGCGAACAAACCGAGGGCGCGCTTCATCCAACAGCTTCTCCGCGTCACGAGGGCGGCCTTGAAGGAAGCAGAAAAGGGCGAGATTATCGACGGCATAAAAAGCTTCGAGGGTTTCAGAAAGGCCGGCGCGTTGCAGACGCACGAGTTCCTCGCTGGCGCATTCCTCCGCCTGGGGCAGCTTGGCTTGGTCGGCCAGCACGATGGAAAGAGTGCCGAGCGTGCCAATGGTCACATAGTCATCAGGCCCCAGGATCCGTTCGCACAACTTCAGACACTTCCGCGTTTGATCCTCAGCTTCGGGCAGTTTGCCCTGGGCCCACAAGATATCCGCATAGCAATCCATCGAGGCAAGCGTGTCGCGGTGCCCGACACCGAGCAGCTTCTCGCGGCCCAACCAGGTCTCCCGGCCCAGCTTCTCCGCCTCGTCATATTTCCTCAGGCCATGGAGGAGGAATTCCGTCAGCGCCTGCTGCGCCGCGAGGGTGTCGCGATTTTGCAGTCCCAGCGCGTTCCGGCGCAGCCTGACGGCGTCGTGCAGGAGCGGGTCGGCTTGCCTGAGCTGACCTAATTTAGAGTAGGTGCTGCCGAGGGCGAGGCGCAACGTGGCTTCCAGTTGCGGTTGCCGGGCGATTTCTGGGTTCTTATCGAGTCTGCTGGCCGCCACATCCAGCGCCTCGATCACTGTCACGTTTTTCTCCGGGCCATTTTGTTCTGGAGTCGCCTGGCCGAGCAGGTCGTCGGTCAGGAATTTGTTGATCGCCTCCGCCTGCTGCTGAGTGCGCTGGGCCTCGTCACGCTCCCTCCGTGTGGCTGCTTCGGCGCGGTTCGCTCGCACCGCCTCGAGGGTGCTCGCCACGGCACCCACCAGCAGGGCAATACCGACGACGGCGGCGGCACCGAACGCCAGCTTGTTTCGCCTCGCCAACTTCTGAAACCGGTAAAACTTGCTTGGCGGCCGGGCGACAACGGGCTCGTCATCAAGGTGCCGCCGGAGATCGGCAACCAGGCCGTTGGCCGTCTCATAACGGCGTGTTCGGTCCTTCTCCAGGCACTTCATCGCGATCCAATCGAGGTCGCCCTTGAGCAAATGGATCAATTTCGGGGCGTCGGACGAACGGCGTTTGGCCGTGGTCGTCAGTTCCTCACCCGGCAGCGCCGCCAGCCGCGTGCTGGGCCGCACGGGTTCCTGCTCGCGGATGGTTTTGCGCATCCCATCAATGCCCGAGGCCATCAGTTGCTTCGCATCGAACGGCGTGCTGCCGGCCAGCAGCTCGTAGAGCAACACGCCCAGGCTGTAGATGTCGCTGCGGGTGTCGATGTCCAGCCCGCTCATCTCGGCCTGCTCCGGGCTCATGTACGCGGGCGTCCCGATGAACTGATGCAACTGCGTGTAGACGGTCGCGCCAGTAAGCCGCCCCTCGGTTGCCTTGGCGATGCCGAAGTCGATTACCTTCGGAAGAGGCGCGCCGTCGTGCATCGCCACCAGGATGTTCGAGGGCTTGATGTCCCGGTGGATGATGCCTTTCTGGTGCGCGTGCTGGATGGCCTGGCAGACCTTGATGAACAGGTCGAGCCGCTCCCCGGTGGATAGGTTATTCTGGTCGCAGTAGTCGGTGAGGCGGATGCCGCGAACCAGTTCCATCACGAAGTAGGGCCGTCCCTGCTCGGTCGTTCCCGCATCCAACACCTTGGCGATGTTGGGATGGTCCATTAGTGCCAACGCCTGACGCTCGGCTTCGAACCGGGCGACCACGGCTTTGGTATCCATGCCCAGCTTGATGACCTTGAGCGCCACCCGCCGGCGAGCCGGCGCGGTCTGCTCCGCCACATAGACCACGCCGCAGCCGCCTTCGCCAACTTTCTCCAGCAGCTTGTAGCGGCCCAGCGTTTGGCCCACGGTTTCATCAGGCCCTTCGCCAGCAGGCTCGACTTTCAGGGTCGGCCGAGGGCCTCCCGGTTTCCCGGCGAGCCCACTATTCGTTTGCTCATAGGCGGCCAGCAGGGCTTCGAGGCGCTGCCGGAACGCGGGATCACCGTGGCAGGCTCCATTCAGGAAGCCGGCGCGCTCGGCGCCGGCCAGTTGGACGGCGGCCTCAAACAGCGTTTGCTCACGGTCTTGGGCCGGTGGCATGGGTCATTGGGATTTGCTGCTTTCAACCTACACCCGCCTGCGCGCCACGAAAAGTGTCAATAAACCTATACTTTAGCGGCCGGTTTGCGCAGTGTGGAGGTGAAGCCTATGAACGCTTCCGAATTCAAATTCTACTGTTCCCATTGTGACCAGCCCTTGAAATGCGACCCCTGCTACGCCGGCCGTCAGATTCAATGCCCGACGTGCCAGCACCTCATCCGCATTCCCAATCCGCCGGCGGGCACCGGTTTCACCCACGTGGAACCGGAATCCGGTCACACTTGGGATACGCATCTGCCAAAGGGCCGCAAGGCCTGAGCAATTGCTGGTCCAGGCAAATAACGGATGGAAGACGCCAAGCGCGGCATGGAAGACCTAGGCGCGATTTTTATCGGCGACAAAGGGAAAAATGAAATTCTGCGAGGCGATTACACCGCTGAACCCAAGGAATTCCGCCAGAACGCGCCGCGGGTAACACCGCAGGGGCCGAAGGAAGCCATTGCGCACATCGAGAACTTTTTCGCGTGCATCCGCTCTCGGAAACCAACCCACGCGGACGCGGAAACCGGTCATTGGGCTACGACCCTGTGCCACCTGGTGAACATCTGCCGCGCCGTGCAGCGCAAGCTTCGCTGGGATCGAAAAAAGGAAAAGTTCCTGGACGACGAAGCAGCGAACCAATTGCTGGCCCGCCCGCGGCGCAAGGGTTACGAGCTGCTGAAGATCTGATTCACCTGCCGGCCGCGGCGATTCGGCGGCGTTGGACCTGGTGTTACGGACTGCTGGCCCAGGTTTCCGGATGAGGTTGATGGTCGTTGTTCCAGCGGCGCCGGGCTTGTTCGGTTTTCTGAAGCCAAACGCGCACCTTGGCGAACTCGACGTGAGCATCGCAGAAAGCCACGTTCGCGCCCTGGTTGTGGTGCCCGGCCGCCAGCTCCCAAAGGAGATTGGCCGGGGAAACGGTTACGGGGTCATCGGCGTCGCCATCGCCCGCGTGCGTGGTGGTATTGGTCGGGGTGGAGTCGGCGATGGCGATCATGTCGCCCGGCGCGCGCAGCTCGGTCTCTCTGAGGTAAATCGGCTTTACTTTGAAGCCACCGTCAAGGCCAAGGCTGGTAGGGGCACTTCCAAACGCGGCGGTGCCACTGACATTATAGCCATAGCAAGGATTGACACTCGGCGTGACCGGGTTGTTGGTCCAGACGGGGGTCGGCCGGATTCCCGGGCACAGGAAAAGGCTTCGGTTGTTTCCCGCCAACGGCAATAGTCGCGCATCCCAGTAGACCCGGTCGAGCCAGACGGGGAAGGCCTGGTTTTCATCGGTGTAGAGCTTCAGCGCGACGCCAATTTGGTGGAGGTTGCTTTTGCAGGCGGCGGACAAAGCTGCCGCTTTGGCCCGTGCCAGTGACGGCAACAGCATCGCGGCCAGAATGGCGATGATGGCGATGACCACCAGCAATTCGATTAGCGTAAAGGCAGAGAGCGCCTGTTTCCGGGAGTGCTTCATGGAGGAACAATATTCCCGCTAATGGGCGCTGTAAAGCATTTTTATCGGCGGTTTTCCGGTTTGTCACGGCATTGTTACCGGACCGTCATTTGCCCGGTGGCGGAAGTGGCTTTATACTGGTGGCAACTAGGGTAAGTTATGGTGAAACGACAACTGGAGTTGAGTTTGGTGCCCGGACCGAAAGCGGGAAATCTTTCCCGCCCAGGCCCGACGCGTCCCAAGACGTACCAGCGGCGACCGAGCCGGAGCCAGTGGTGGTTTACGCGGATGCGCCAGGTCGTGGATGAGGCGCTCGGCGTTGAGCCAGACTCGCAATCGAGGTCCTGAACGCGGAGCGTCGAAGAGTTGAGCCGAGCGAAGGCGTACGTGGCTCTGGACCGGTTGGCCTTCGACTGACGCGTGCACTCCCGAAAGGAATTCCCCTCCCCATAAACCTTCAGATGCAATCGGGCCAGGGATAACTGTTTCCTCAGCAGCGTTGTTCCCAAGGCGCGCTTAGGCTACCATGCGTTCCGCTTAACTGTCGTGCACTATGAGAACGCTCGCGCCGGCTATCGTCCTTGCTCTCTCGGTTGTCTTGGGGCGGGCGGCGGCACATACGGAGGTTTCGATCCGAGGAGATGCGTTTCTCGTCAACGGCCAGCCAACGTACAAGGGCCGCGTTTGGCACGGGCACAAGATCGAGGGCCTGCTGTTGAACGCCCGGCTGGTGCAGGGGATCTTCGACGACCGCAACACGAACACGGTGCCGAAATGGGCTTATCCCGACACCGGAAAGTGGGATTCGGAACGCAACACACGCGAGTTCATTGCTGCGATGCCAGGGTGGAAACGGCAGGGCTTGCTGGCATTTACGACTAATCTGCAAGGCGGCTCACCGCAGGGATACTCGCGTGACCAGCCGTGGCATAACTCTGCGTTCGAGTCGGACGGGGCCTTGCGGGCGGATTACACCGGGCGGTTGGAGAGGATCATCAATCGGGCCGACGAGCTCGGGATGGTGGTCATCCTCGGCTACTTTTATTTCGGGCAGGACGAGCGCTTGAAAGATGAGGCGGCAGTTGTCCGGGGGGTGGATGGTGCGACCCAATGGCTATTCGAGCATCGCTGGCGCAACGTCCTGGTTGAGATCGACAACGAGTGCAACGTGAGGTACGACCACGCGATATTGCAACCGGAGCGCGTTCACGAATTGATTGGGCGGGTGAAAGCCGTCACTCGCGAGGGCCGGCGGTTGCTGGTGGGAACGTCGTACGGCGGCGGCACGATTCCCCGGGAGAACGTGGTTCGCGCCTCGGACTTTCTGTTGATGCACGGCAACGGCGTTTCCGAGCCACGACTGATCGCGCAGATGGTGCGGCAGGCGCGCGCGGTGCCCGGCTACACCCCCAAGCCGATCCTTTTCAACGAAGACGACCATTTTGATTTCGAAAAAAGCGAAAACAATTTTGTGGCTGCAGTGGGCGAATATGCCTCCTGGGGTTACTTCGACCCGGGCGAGAGCAATTACGCTGACGGCTACCAGTGCCCGCCGGTGAACTGGGGCATCAACACGGAGCGCAAGCGCGCGTTCTTCCGGTTGCTGGCGGAAATGACGGGAGGACCTGGCTCACCCAGTAAGCCGTGATGCACCGCAAGCGTGACAAAATCCTGCGCGTTCATTAGCTCGTTTATGCTCAGATACCGTACGGTTTTGAAGGTCCTGACGGCCACGCTGCTCCCGGGCCTGGCGCTGGCGTCGCGCGCTTTAGCGAGCGGCCCGCCGGCGAAGCCGAACATTGTTCTGCTCCTGGCCGACGACCTGGGTTTTTCGGATCTGGGCTGCTACGGCTCGGAGATACATACACCTAACCTCGACAAACTGGCCAGCCGCGGGCTCAGGTTCACCCAGTTCTATACAACACCGCGCTGTTGTCCGACCCGAGCAGCGTTGCTGACGGGTCTTTACCCGCAGCAGGCGGGGATCGGCAACATGATGGAGGACCGCGGCCTGCCCGGTTACCGCGGCGAACTCAACGACCGGTGCATCACGATTGCCGAAGAGCTTGGGCTGGCGGGTTACCACACGCTGATGGCCGGCAAATGGCACGTATGCCATATCCATTTCGACGGCAAGAAACAACTCAACTTCGAATCCGACACCCCTTTCTGGGACACCAAAGCCAACTGGCCGCTCCAACGCGGGTTTGAGGAATATTTCGGCGCGATTCACGGTGTGGCTAGCTACTACGAGCCGTTCTCGCTGGTCCGCGGCAACACGCCGATCCGGGCCGAAGGCACGAATTTCTACTATACGGACGCCATCAGCGACGCGGCGGTGGCGGACATCCAGAAGTATGCCGGCGGCGCAAAGCCGTTCTTCCTCTACGTCGCTTTCAGCGCGCCGCACTGGCCGCTGCAAGCCCCGGGCGCGGACATTGCCAAGTACCGGCAGAAATATCTGGCGGGCTGGGACGCGATTAGAACCGACCGTTACCATCGGCAAATCGAGCTCGGTCTCATCGAGAAGACGTGGCCGATGTCGCCCCGGGACGAACGCGTGCCGGCTTGGGAAAAGGTGACTCACAAGGAATGGGAAGCCAACCGGATGGCGACGTACGCAGCGATGGTGGAACGGATGGACCGCGGCATCGGGCGCATCCTTTCCACGCTCAGGGAGAAAGGGATCGAGCAAAACACCCTGATGCTGTTCTTTTCCGATAATGGAGGCTGCGCCGAGATTATCCAGCCGGATTGGTATGATGTGCCGAGCCGGACCCGCGATGGCCGGCCGGTGCGGGTTGGCAACGGCAATCCGGCGGTACTGGCCGGGCCCGAGGATGTTTGGCAGAGTTACGGGGTTCCCTGGGCCAACGTGAGCGACACACCGTTCCGTCTCTATAAGCATTTCGTCCATGAGGGTGGCATCGCGACGCCGTTCATCGCGTCGTGGCCGGCGGTCATTCGCAAACAGGGCAGCATCACCCGGCAACTCGGACATGTCACTGACCTGATGGCGACCTTTGTGGAGGCTGCTGGCACGCGCCACCCCGAATCCTACAAAGGCCACCCGATTCTGCCACTCGAAGGCAAAAGTTTGCTGCCGCTTTTTCGGGGACAAGAGCGGCCGGACCGGTCTCCGGTTTTTTGGGAGCATGAGGGCAACCGAGCGGTGCGGCTGGGTAAATGGAAGCTGGTCTCGCGTTACCCCGGAGGGTGGGAGCTCTACGACATGAAGGCCGACCGCACCGAGTTACATGATCTGGCGGGGGAGCATCCCGATGAGGTTGAAGAACTCTCCGGCCTCTACGAACAATGGGCTCAGCGGTGCGGAGTTGTGACTCCAGACCAACTTCCCAGGCCGAGACCGACAGTGCCCAGCCACGTGAGCGACGACTAAAGTTTGAGCGCGCTCGGGGTTCGGTATTGCCATGGGGGCGCAATTCGAAGTGACGGACGAGGATAGGGCGAAAAGGCCAAAGCGGCAGAGGGCTGCCGCACTCCAAAACGCTGTCGCGCGGTAGTGGAGCGCAAACCCTCCGCAAGGTCTTGGAGAGAGGAGTATTCAGCGCGGGCGGGCGGCACGAGAGGAAAAGCGGCAGAGGAGAGCCGCACCAAAACCTTCGGGCAGACCACTGGCGCAGAAACTGCCCGCCAGCTTTCGTCACACCTCCCATCGGTGGCGATTGATTTCTTTTTTCAGTCTGGCAGATTGTGATGATGAACAAGCCGTATGCCCTGCCCGTTCGGGCCTTAGCCTGGCTGTTGCTGGCGGTTTTGTTCATGCTGAATCCAGGATGCGCGTCCACGCCTAAGCCGGATTGGAATCAACGCGTGGGGAATTACACGTTTGACGACGCAGTGCGCGAGCTCGGGCCGCCGACCGCCTCCACGCAGCTCCAGGACGGCACAACGGTGTCGGAATGGTTTTTGAAATACGGCGCGCAGATTTCCTTCGGACTCGGCACTAGTGCTTACAACGGTGGCGGTGCGGTAGGCGTCGGACAAACGATCAGCCCACCGCCGAAGGCGCATTTTCTGCGACTGACTTTCGGTCCCGATAGAAAGCTCCAGCGCTGGGAGAAAGTTACGCGCTGAACGTTTATTCCCTGAGCCTGAAATGAACTTGTCAAATGCGACGGTTGCTCAAGTCATGATTCCGGTCGAAGACTTCGACCGAGGCACTTCGTTTTATCGGGATATCCTTGGCATCCCGTTCCTCTTCAAAGCCCCGCCACAGATGGCCTTTTTCATGTGCGGGCCGGTGCGCCTGCTGGTCGGCGTGTTGCCCCCGGGTCAGCGGGCACAGCGTGGTGGCGCCATCTACTTCCAAGTGCCCGATATCCAGGACGTCTTCGCATCGCTCAAGGCCAAGGGCGTTGAGTTCCGGGCAGAACCTCATGTGATTAATCGCGGTCCAAGGTCGGAACTCTGGCTCGCCGAGTTCAAAGATCCGGATGGGAATCAGTTGGCATTAATGTCGGAGGTTCCAATTGCGACGGTTTGAGCTCGAGCGCAGCCATGGGCCAACATGGCGCCGCGGAGCGCCCTGGGCACTTTTCTGCTCGGGCATCGTCCTTTGGGCACTGACCCGAATCATGGCGGGGACTGCCCCGGTCACAGATGATTGGCCTTGTTACGGCCGTGACCCCGGCGGCATGCGCTACTCGCCGCTGGACGGGATCAATCGCGAGAACGTGGCGCGGCTCAAGGTCGCCTGGGTGTTTCATACCGGCGATATCTCGGATGGCAAGGGCCGCCGGAAACGAAGCGGGTTCGAGACCACGCCGATCCTGGTGGATGGCACTCTTTACCTCACGACACCATTCAACCGCGTGATCGCGCTAGACCCGGAAACGGGCAGGCAGCGCTGGGTGCACGATCCGAAGACTGAACTGACTTGGAACTACGGCGACGGTCTCATTAATCGCGGCGTGGCGTTCTGGCGCGACACCTCGAAAGCCGCCGGGCCCGGCCGGCGCCGTATCTTTGAAGCGACCCTGGATGCCCGGCTCATCGCCCTCGACGCCGATACGGGAGCTCCATGCGGCGATTTCGGAAAGCACGGCGAGGTGAGCCTCAGGAACGTCGCGCGTTACATCCGGGGCCAGTATCACATGACCTCGCCGCCGGCAGTGATTGACGATGCGGTGATCGTGGGTTCGGCGATTGACGATAACAGCCGGGTGGACATGCCCAGCGGAGTGGTTCGCGCCTTCGACGCGCGTTCTGGCGCCCTGCGCTGGAGCTGGGAACCTATCCCTCCCAACAGGCCGAACGCGTCTGGAGATGCTTCCGGGAAAACCTGGCAGACCGGCGCTGCCAACGCGTGGTCGATCATGGCGGTGGACCCCGAACGGCACCTGGTTTTCGTTCCGACGGGGAGCGCCAGTCCCGACTACTATGGCGGGTTGCGACCTGGGGAAAACCGTTGGGCGAACTCGATCGTCGCTTTGCGGTCGCAAACCGGCGAGTTCGCCTGGGGTTTCCAACTCGTCCACCACGACCTGTGGGATTATGACTGCGCTTCGCCGCCGTTGCTGGCCACGGTCCAACACGAGGGACGCCAAGTGCCGGTGGTCATCCAGGGCAACAAAACCGGCATGCTCTACGTTTTGGACCGCGAGACCGGGAAGCCGGTTTTTCCGGTGGAGGAGCAGCCGGTGCCGCAAAGTGACGTGCCGGGTGAGGTCACTTCGCCCACCCAGCCTTTCCCATTGGCGCCCCCGGCGCTGGTCCCGCAAAGCTTCGCGCTAAGCAATGCGTGGGCAGTGAATGATGCCGGACGCGAGGACTGCCTGGCGCGCCTTCGAACGCTGCGCAATGAGGGCATCTTCACACCGCCCAGCCTCCAGGGCTCGCTGGTGGTTCCCGGAAACGTCGGGGGCATGAACTGGAGTGGGTATGCTTTCGACCCCACCCGGAACCTGCTCGTGGTCAACGTCAATAACCTGCCGGCAAAGGTCAGGCTTGTTGCACGCGCAGAGTTCGTGGATGCGAGGAACCGGACCGAACGTGGCGAATACACCGAGCAAGACGGTTGCCCGTACGCTTTGTTTCGGAATTTTCTGCAGGCGAATTCAAATTTGCCCTGCGGCCCGCCGCCCTGGGGAATGATCGCCGCAGTGGACCTTGTGGGGGGAAAAATCCGGTGGCAGGTCCCGCTCGGCGAGATGGGGGCCCTGACCCGCGACGAAACAGCCGTCCCGCCTGGGTCCATCAGTCTCGGCGGGCCGATTATCACCGGCGGCGGACTGGTGTTTATCGCCGGAACAATCGATCCATTCATCCGAGCGTTTGACATCGAAACTGGCAAGGAACTATGGAAAGCCCAACTGCCCGCCAGTGGGGCCGCGACGCCGATGACGTATCGTACCACCGCCGGCGGTCGGCAATTCCTCGTAATTGCCGCCGGCGGCCACGCGAAGGTCACCGAGGAATCCCAGAGCGATGCGCTGGTGGCGTTCGCGCTGCCGTAGCCGGAACGATGCAAACAGCTCTTAACGCAAAGACGCAGCGCAGCGGAGCCGCAACCAAATCCGCCGAAAAGATAAACCGCCGAGCCGCGATGAGCGCAGAGAAGCCAAACACTTACGATTAGAAGAATCTTGCTCGAATTGCTCCATGCTTGGGGAGAGTACTGCAGAGACGCAGAGGCGCAAAGTCCAGTTTGGAGTTTTTCACCACGGATTGCACGGATTCCAGGGATAAACAAAAGGAATTAGAGACTCCTGACGTCGTCTCCTACAGCGACTTGGAGAAGTTTGTCGCTCGCCGTGCGTTCGCAGATTCAACTTGCCCCGATTTTGCGCGCTGATTAGGTTGTTTAGGCAAAGTACTGCCCGGTTTTGACCGACCCTATGCACGCACAAACAGAAATCGGCTATAACTCGAAGGTCGAGGGGGATGTAGTCGTCACCCGGCTGGATGCGGCCATCAACTGGTTCCGCAAGAATTCGCTTTGGCCGATGCCGATGGGGCTGGCTTGCTGCGCCATCGAGCTGATGGCCACCGGGGCAAGCCGGTTCGACATTTCGCGGTTCGGGGCCGAGGTGATGCGTTTTTCGCCAAGACAATCGGACGTAATGATTGTGGCTGGCACGGTCACCTACAAGATGGCGCTGGCGGTCAAACGAATTTACGACCAGATGGCGGAGCCCAAGTGGGTGATTGCCATGGGCGCCTGCGCCTCGACGGGCGGGATGTATCGCAGCTACGCAGTCTTGCAGGGGGTGGACCACATCCTGCCGGTGGATGTCTATATCGCCGGCTGCCCGCCCCGCCCTGAAGCCCTGCTTGATGCTTTGATTAAGCTCCAAAACAAGGTCGCCAAAGAGCCGGTGCTCGCAACGTGGAAAAAAGTGGCCTGATCTCACTCTTAACCCTCACCCCAGTGACGGCTCTCGAACTCGCCCAAAGCCTGAAGGCCAAGTTCAGCGACGTGGTCTCCGACCCCGCTGAATTCCGCGGCGAGCTGACGCTGAAGATTTCCGACGCGGAGCGGTTGCCGGGGATTTGCGCGGTGGCGAAGAAAGACCTGGGATTTGATTACCTGGTGGATATCACGAGCATTGACAACTACGGTGACGACCCACGTTTTACCCTGGTTTACCATCTGTACGGATACGGCCATGGGCGGTATCTGCGCCTGAAGGCAGACGTCAGCGAGGAAAAAGGCGAGGCGCCGACCGTCACCGGGGTGTGGCGCACTGCCGATTGGCACGAGCGGGAGATTTACGATATGATGGGCGTCCGGTTTCGCGGCCATCCTGACTTGCGCCGCATCATCATGTGGCCGGGTTATCCCTATTACCCACTACGGAAGGATTTTCCTCTGGCCGGCCGGCAGAGCGACGCGCCCGAGGTGGCCTTTTCCGAACCGGCGCCTCTGGCCGGCGGACCTTTTGTCACGATTGCCGGAGGGAAGGACACCATTTCACGCGAGCCGCGCGTGCGGATTCCCGAGACGGACGCTATCGAGATGAACGCGCGCGTTGAGCGGCGGCAAGACCTCAAAGGCGCTCGCGGGCAGGCGCATGGGCCAGGGCCGATCGACAAGGGCCGGAAAGGGGCGGGCTAAATGGCCGAGCTGCGCGAAATCGAGTTGCCGGATGCCGGGGCGCGGATCGCGCAGGCGGAGGAGCTGCAGGATTTGCACGGCGAGAAGATGGTCCTGAACATGGGGCCTTCTCATCCGGCCACCCACGGAGTGCTGCGAATTGTGCTTGAGCTCGATGGTGAGATTATCACCAAGGCAACGCCCGAAATCGGGTATCTGCACCGCGGCGACGAAAAGATCGCCGAAAACATGACCTTCACCCAGTTCATTCCGTACACGGATCGACTGGATTACCTCGCGCCGCTGGCCAACAACGTCGCTTACGTCATGGCGGTCGAGAAGCTGATGGGCATCAGTCAGCAGGTGCCGCCACGCTGCCAATTCATCAGGGTAATCTGTGCCGAGCTGGCGCGGGTTTCGTCGCACTTGCTGGGGCTGGGTTCCTACGCGATGGACGTCGGCGCGATGACCGTGTTCCTGCACACGTTCACCGAGCGGGAGAAGATCTACAACCTGTGCGAATCGCTGACCGGCGCGCGCTTTACGACCAGCTACACGCGGATTGGCGGGCTGGCGCGGGATTTGCCGCCCGGCTGGACCGACCAGCTCCGCAAGTTCTGCAACGAGGTCGTGGTCGATTTGGACGAGACCGAGACCCTGCTTACGCGGAACCGGATTTTCGTGGACCGGACGCAAGGCGTCGGGGTGATTTCCGGGGAAGAGGCAATTGATTACGGGTTGAGCGGCCCGAACCTGCGCGGCAGCGGCATCGAACACGACCTCCGCAAGGCCCAGCCGTACTTGGTTTATGACCAGTTGGAGTTTGAGGTGCCGGTTGGCACGGCGGGTGACTGCTACGACCGGTACCTGCTGCGCATCGAGGAGATGCGCCAGAGCGTGAGGCTGCTCCACCAGTGCCTGGACAAGCTTCCAGGAGGCCCGGTGAACGTGCCGGACGGCAAAATCGTCCTGCCGCCCAAAGACCGGGTCCTCACGAAGATGGAGGAACTGATCCATCATTTCATCAACGTGACGCAGGGGGTGAACGCGCCGGCTGGGGAAATTTATTTCGGGCATGAAAACCCCAAGGGCGAACTGGGTTTTTACATCAACAGCAAGGGCGGCGGCACACCGTACCGGTTGAAAATCCGCTCGCCGTCGTTCGTCAATCTGAGCATTTTACCGAAACTGCTGCCAGGCCACATGGTCAGTGACGTGGTGGCGATCCTGGGCTCGTTCGATTTTGTGATGGGAGAGTGTGACCGATGAGCGCCACCAACACACAGCTCATCCCCAACCAGCTACAGGAGCAGCCGGATTTCGCAGTGCTGGGCGAACTAGGGACGCAAATCGACGAGTTGATTACGCATTACCCGAAGAAACGCAGCGCGTCGCTGATGCTGCTGCACGCGGTGCAGGCGCGGTTCGGGTATATCTCGCGGCCGGCGGTCGAGTGGATTGCGGCAAAACTGGAACTTCAGCCCATCAACGTTTACGAGTTGGTGACCTTCTATCCGATGTTTCAGCAGAAGCCGGTGGGCAAGTACCATTTCAAGGTTTGCCGCGCTTTGAGCTGCGCCCTGGGCGGCTCGTACGAGCTGCACGAACATTTCTGCACAAAGCTGGGCTTGGACCCGCGCGCCCACGGACCCCAGGCGACGAGGGACGGAAAGTTCACGGTCGAATTCGTCGAATGCCTCGCGAGTTGCGGCACCGCGCCGGTGATGATGTGCAACGACGCGTTCTATGAAGGGGTGTCGGAGCAAAAGGCGGATGAAATTCTCGGGGAGTGCAGGTAAGCGTTGCCTTCGCCCAAAAAAAGGAAACACGCATATGATGAAGGACTGGCCAAAGGTGTACCGAAAACTCAAGCGGATGCGGGGCTTAGACGAGCACGAAAAGGTGCTCTACGCGCGGAGTCTGGCAGCAAACCCCGACGAGCGCTGGGAGACGAACGTCACATTCCTCCGCTCGCTAGGCTTATGGGGGCGCTCGGCGTTTGGGGGGAACAGGAGAAGGAAATGATTTGGCTGCCCGACATGGATTTGAACCATGACAAACAGATCCAGAGTCTGCTGTGCTACCGTTACACCATCGGGCAAACGAGCGCTCTTAAGGTAGGAGTTCCGCCAGCGGAGTCAAGGATCGGCGTTAAAACGTTTTAACGACGAACAACATGCCGCAAGAAAACAGGCTCATTTTAAAATACGCCGATGAACCGGGCTATGCGCCGGAACTCGAGTGCTATTTACGCTATGGCGGCTATGAGGCGCTCAAGAAAGCTCTCTCGCTCGTACCCAAAACACTGCCGGACGGCCGGCAAGTCAGCGGGCCGGAGCAGATCCGGGATGACGTGAAGCTTTCCGGCTTGCGTGGACGAGGTGGCGCTGGCTTTTCCTGCGGGTTGAAATGGTCATTCGTCGATCGCAAGAGTGGCAAGCCGATTTACCTCATTTGCAACGCGGACGAGTCCGAACCGGGCACGTTCAAGGACAAGCAGATCATCCACAAGGACCCGCATCAGATGCTCGAGGGAATGATCATCTCCTGTTATGCGAATGATGTGCACCTAGCCTATATCTACATCCGGGGCGAATTCGTCGAAGGAGCCAAAATCCTGAATCGCGCGCTTCAGGAAGCCCGCGCGAAGAATTTTCTTGGGAAGAACATCCTCGGCAGCGGATACGACCTAGAGATTCACGTCCACCGGGGCGCCGGCGCCTACATCTGCGGCGAGGAGACCGGCCTGATCGAGTCGCTCGAAGGCAAGCGCGCCTATCCGCGCATCAAGCCGCCATACTTTCCGGCCGTGCTCGGCCTCTACATGTGCCCGACCATCGTCAACAACGTCGAGACGCTGTGCGCGGTCAAACACATCGTCGCGATGGGGGCCACAGAGTACGCGCGGCTCGGCACGCCGAACAACACCGGCACGCGGATCGTGAGCATCAGCGGCCATGTCAAACGGCCCGGCTATTTCGAGATCGAGGTCGGCAAGGTGACGATCGGCCAACTCATAAACGACCCGGTGTTCGGCAACGGTTTGCGCGACGGACGGAAGCTGAAAGCGGTGATCCCCGGGGGTTCCTCAGCGAAGGTTTTCAAGGCGGGCGAAAAGTTCAAGCTGAAGCGCAAGGGACCCGACGGCAAAGACGCCGAGCAGGAGCTGGACATGCTCGACTTGCCTTACGATTTCGATTCGCTGATCGCCGCCGGAAGCATGTCCGGCTCCGGAGCGATCATCGTGCTGGATGATTCGGCCGATATCGTCGCGGCCTTGGCGAACATCGCAGAGTTTTACGCGCACGAGAGCTGCGGCCAGTGCACGCCGTGCCGCGAAGGTTCGCTGTGGATGTCCAAAGCCCTTCACCGGTTGAGCCATGGCGAAGGCCGCGCCGCCGACGCCGATTACCTGGTCAAGATTGCCGACAACATCCCCGGCGGGCGAACGATTTGTGCGTTTGGCGAAGCCTGCGCCTGGCCGGTGCAGAGCTTTGTGGGCAAGTTTAAGGATGAATTTGTGGCCAAGGGCGCCGCGGATGAGGAACGGCGCAAGAAGGAAATGGATCGCGTCGAACCACGCGCGGATTTAAAGTCCGCCGTCACCGTGTGACGCTCCGCTCGAATTTGCGTTAAAGAATGTCAGCGACAACCACAATCGAACCCAAGCCCGCACCGCCACCGGTCGAAAAGATCAAGGTGAAGGTGGACGGCAAGGAAGTCGAGGTGCCGAAGACAATGCCGGACCCGATAAGCGGCAAGCCGGTGCCGACGACCATGATCCAGGCCTGCAACGTCGGCAAGGTCGATGTGCCCCATTATTGCTACCATCCCAAGCTGCCGGTGGCCGGCAACTGCCGCATGTGCCTGGTCGAGTTCGGCACGCCGGCGCTCGGCCCGGACCGCAAACCCGTTTTGAACCCCGACGGCATGCCGAAGATCACCAGATCACCCCGCGCGGCCATTGCTTGCGCGACTCCGATCTCCCCGGGGATGGAGATTTACACGAACACGCCCAACGTGAAACAAATGCGCGAAGGTGTGCTCGAATTCCTGCTCATCAATCATCCGCTCGACTGCCCGATCTGCGACCAGGCGGGCGAATGCAAGCTGCAGGAATATTCGGTCGATTACGGCAAGTCCGAGAGCCGCTTCCTCGAGACGAAGGTCCACAAACCTAAACGCGTGGAACTAGGGCCGCGCATCATTTTAGACGACGAGCGCTGCATTCTTTGCACTCGCTGCATCCGCTTCACGCGGGACATTGCGGGCGACGACGCGCTGGGCATCGTCAATCGCGGCAGCTACAACACCTTGACCGCTTACCCGGGCAAGATTTTCGACAACAATTACACGCTCAACACCGTCGATATCTGCCCGGTCGGCGCGCTCACGTCGAAGGATTTCCGGTTCCAGATGCGTGTCTGGTTTCTCAAGGAAACGAAGAGCCTCTGCACGAGTTGCGCGACCGGCTGCAACATCATTATCGGGTCGCGGGAGGAAAAGATTTATCGCTACGAACCGCGCGAAAATGACGCGGTGAATGCCTGCTGGATGTGCGATTATGGCAGGCTGAACTATAAGTGGATTGGGCGGGAGGACAGACTGGTCCGGGTCCAAGGTCCAAACGCCAAAGCCCAAAGTCCAGTGGGCCGAGAGCCGAAGAGCACGTGGCCGGGCGTGTTGAGTGAGATTTCGGAGAAACTGAAGTCGGTTCCGGCGGGATCGGCTGCGATCATTGCCTCAGCGCGGCAAACCAACGAGGAACTCTATCTTGTCGCGAAGCTGGCGAAAAAGTTGGGCGCTTTGACGGACTCGGTGGCGCGATTAGGTGAAAGCGACAAGCTGTTGCTCAATGCCGACCGCAACCCGAACAGCGCCGGCGCGAGATTGACGGGCATCGCAGCGGAGCCGATGGGGTCCAACCTAACGAAGATCGCCGACGGTATGCGCAGCGGCCAAATCAAGACCCTGGTCGTATTTGGCGAAGATGTTACACGGCACGGCATCGGTGCGGATTTATTGGGCAAGTTGGAGTTGCTTATTGTAAGCGATATTTTGCCGAACGAAACCACCCGGCTGGCTCATTACCTGTTGCCGGGCTGCGCGCATGCGGAAAAGCGCGGCACTTTCACGAATACCAAGGGCCGCGTGCAGAAATTCATGAAAGCGGTCGAACCGCGCGGCGATGCGCGGCCCGAATGGGAATTCCTGCACGAACTGGTATTCAACGTCACCGGCCAGGATGGCTTTGTCAGCATCGAGGGCTTGTTCAACCAAATGGCCAGAGAAGTGCCTGCGTATAACGGGCTGACCTGGGCGGGCCTGGGGGATACGGGGGTGAGCATGTCGATATGACCTGGCTCGACAGTTTGACGGTGGCTCAGCAATTCGCGCTGTTTAGCGCGATCAAAATCCTTTGCGTCTTTTCGGTGCTGATGTTCATCGTCGCTTATGCCGTTTGGGTCGAGCGAAAGGTCTCGGCCGCCATCCAGGGCCGCCATGGACCCAATCGCGTCGGGCTGTTTGGTCTCTTGCAACCGGCGGCGGACGCGGTCAAAGCGTTTCTCAAGGAAGACTTCACCCCGGCGCACGTACGCAAGGCCTATTTCTGGCTGGCGCCCGCGATCGTAATGATTCCGAGCCTGATGACGATTGCCATTATCCCATTCGGGTCGCAGTTAGGGAGGCAACCGATGGTTATTGCGGACCTTAATGTGGGCATCCTCTACACGTTCGGTATCGTGTCTCTGGGCGTATATGGCATCGTGCTCGCGGGCTACGCGGCCAATTCGAAGTACCCTTTTCTGGGCGGCATCCGCTCGAGCGCACAACTGATCTCCTACGAGATCGCGATGGGCATGTCGGTCATCCCGATCTTCCTTATTGTCGGCAGCCTCAACCTGAGCGAAGTGATCGGGTATCAAGCCGGCGGTTTCTCGAGCTGGCTCATCTTCAAGCAGCCGCTGGCCTTTGGCATTTTCCTGGCGGCGATGTTTGCTGAGACGAATCGACTGCCATTCGATCTGCCTGAATCGGAGCAGGAGTTGGCCGGGGGCTACAATGTCGAGTATAGCTCGATCAAATTCGCGCTGTTCTTTATGGGGGAATACGCCGCGATGACGGCAGCCTCGGCGATGCTGGTGACGCTGTTCCTGGGCGGCTGGACGCTGCCGGTCGCCGGGCTGGACCAGCCGGCGCAAACTCTTGGGTTCGGGGTGCTTCAAATCGGCGTGTTCCTGGCGAAAATGCTGTTCGTTGAATTTATGATCATCTGGGTCCGCTGGATGTGGCCGCGGTTCCGCTACGACCAATTGATGGACCTTGGCTGGCGCCGCTTCATTCCGCTGGCGCTGGCGAACATCGTGGGGACGGCAGTCGTCCTCTGGGCCGTGGCATGATCATCAAACGCAGAGAATTTAACCTTTGGGAGCGGCTTTACCTGCCGGCCATGCTCGGCGGGTTCAAGGTCACCCTTCGCCACTTCTTCAAAAAGAAAGTGACCATGCAGTATCCCGAGGAGAAATGGGTCGTGCCGGAGGGCTATCGCGGCGCGCCTTACCTCGTAAAGGACCAGGAGGGCCGCACGAAATGCGTCTCCTGCCAGTTGTGCGAATTCGTATGCCCGCCGAAAGCGATCCGCATCACGCCGCCCGGACCTACCGGCGCGCCTGAGGCCGGCAACGTCGAAAAGGCCCCCCAGGAATTCGAGATCAACATGCTCCGCTGCATCTTCTGCGGTTACTGCCAGGAGGTCTGCCCGGAGGAAGCCATCTTCCTCATGAAAGATTATTCCCTCACCGGCTCGAGCCGCGAAGAGCTGATTTACGGCAAAGAAAAACTGCTCGCTCTGGGCGGCGGTCATGAGGACCAAATCCGCAAATGGAAGAAGAAGGCGGACGAAGCCAGGACTCAGGGAGTCGAACCATGACTTTCCCTCCGCAGCGGGCCTTGGTATAACCGGCCGGAGAATTGGCGGGGTAATGGCGCCATGCGGGCTTGCCTGAGTTGAGCCAGTTGAACCGTTAAACGAACTAAATCGGGAATTTGTGCTGCCAGACATACTATTTTACGTCTTCGCATTCCTGACGCTGGTGTTTGGCTTTTTGGTGGTGCTCAACCCCTTCAGCCGGAACCCGGTCACCAGCGCGATGTTCCTGGTGCTGACCATCGCGTCGCTGGCAGGCTTGTTCGTGCTGCTCCACGCCTTCTTTCTCGCGGCGGTGCAGGTGCTGGTTTATGCCGGCGCCGTCATGGTGCTGTTCCTGTTCGTGATCATGTTGCTCGATCTCCGCGCGGAGGAACGGCGGAAGATAAAAAAAATCGGCGCGGCGCTGGGCCTGGTGGTCGTTGGGGCGATCCTCTTCATTTTCCTGCAAAGCCTGCTGCACTCACAACTGCCCGCGGGGAATTCGCCGGCGCCGGAGGGGGGAACGATTCCACTGGGCTACTTGTTGTTTCGTCAATACCTGCTGCCTTTTGAAATCGTTTCGGTAATCTTGCTGGTGGCCATGGTCGGCGTCGTGTTGCTCAGCAAAAAGGAATTGAAATGAAGCGTTACAACGTCCCGAGCGCGAAACATGACCACCGCATGAAGTCTGTCCCGCCCTCTTTCCGTTTTAACCCCTTAACGCTTTAATGTTTTAGCGCCCTGTGCACATCGGCCTCGAACACTACCTCGTCGTTAGTGCAATCCTGTTCTGCCTGGGTCTGCTGGGGGTGCTGGTGCGGCGCAATTTGCTGGTCATGTACATGAGCCTCGAGCTGATGCTGAATGCGGCGAATCTGGCGTTCGTCGCCTGTTCGAGGTTTAATAACAACCTCGCCGGCCAGGTGTTCGTCTTCTTCGTGATCACCGTCGCCGCCGCCGAGGTGGCGGTCGGTCTGGCTTTGATCGTTGCCCTCTATCGCAAACGCCAAACTGCGCACGTGGAAGATCTGACCCTGATGAAACTATAGCAACGACTCTTGAACGCCCTCCCTTGGCTCATCCTGTTCCTGCCCCTGGCTGCCGCCGCGGTCATCACCCCCTTTACCCTGCGAGATCGCAAGCTCAGCGCCGGGCTGTCCATCGGCGCGGTGGTGGCAGGGTTCGTTCTCAGCGTCATCTTCGTCGGCGTGAACCATTGGGAACCCGCGCGCGAATCCACGCTGACCTGGCTGAGCGTCGGCAATTTCCAGGTGGACTTCGGCCTGCGTTTTGATCCGCTCAGCCTGTTGATGATGCTGGTGGTCACCGGCGTTGCCGGCCTCATTCACATCTATTCGTGGGGCTACATGCACGACGACCCAGGATTTTCGCGGTACTTCGCCTGCCTGAGCTTGTTCACTTTTTCGATGCTCGGGATTGTGTTGGCGAACAATTTTGTCGAGCTGTTCATTTTCTGGGAACTGGTCGGCGTCTCCAGCTATCTGCTCATCGGTTTCTGGTTCGAACGGCCCGCGGCAGCGGACGCCGGCAAAAAAGCTTTTCTGACGAATCGGTTGGGCGATTTCGGGTTTTTCCTGGGCATCCTGACAGTTTGGGCGACGCTTGGCTCGCTCAACTTCAGCACGCTGCAAGAAAGAATATCCGCCAACCCGCAGGCGCTTGGGGCCGTCGCAACGGTAGCCGGCCTATTGATTTTCTGCGGTGCCGTAGGCAAGAGCGCCCAGTTCCCGCTGCATGTCTGGCTGCCCGACGCCATGGAAGGCCCCACACCGGTCAGCGCGTTGATCCATGCCGCCACAATGGTGGCGGCGGGCGTCTATATGCTGTGCCGAGTATTCTTCCTGCTTAACCCCCCGGCGTTGGAGGTGATCTCCTGGGTCGGCGGCTTTACGGCTCTGTTGTCGGCAGTGATCGCCGTCCAGCAAAATGATATCAAACGCATCCTGGCCTATTCAACGCTCTCGCAGCTCGGTTACATGGTGATGGGGGTCGGCCTGGGCGGTCCCAAAGAATCGATGTTCCACCTGACCACCCACGCGTTTTTCAAGGCTTTGCTTTTCCTCGGCGCCGGGTCCGTTATCATCGCGATGCACCACGAGCAGGACATCTGGAAAATGGGCGGGCTGCGCAAGAAGATGCCCGTTACTTTCTGGACGTTCCTGTTTGGCACCCTAGCCCTCGCCGGGGTCGTGCCTTTCAGCGGATTCTACAGCAAGGACGCGATACTCGCTCGTGCCGCGGAGGAACACGCCTATGGACGCTTCGCGCTCGGGGCTCTCGTGGCAGTCTTAACCACCTTCTATATGTTCCGCTTGGTGTTTGTCGTGTTCGGCGCGGCGGCAAGGTCCGAGTCTGCCAACCACTCGAAGGAATCACCCCCAGTCATGATTTTTCCGCTGCGAATCCTCGCCCTGCTCAGCTTGATTGGCGGATTCGTGGGCATCGAAAATACTTACAGCCATCAGCAATTCGGTCCGGAAACTGCCGCTCAGGCTTTGACCTTCGGCGAACAGGTGATTGCGCCCTTCGCAGGTGCTCCGGTGGCCGCCTCGCTCGGATTACTGGCCGCCGCAATTGGGTTTGTGGCGGCGTATGGTCTCTACGCCAGGGCCGAAACGGACCCGTTGCCGGCAAGACTGGGTGTGCTGTCACGTTGGATGCGCAACCGCTTCTACCTGGACGAACTCTACGAGGCTACCTTCATCCGGCTCCATGATTTCCTGGCCGCAGTCGCGGCCTGGACGGACCGCTGGCTCATCGCCGGCCTGGGCGTCCGCGGCACCCACGGCACTATCGAGCTCATTGGCCGCGCACTGCGCCAATTCCAAACCGGCAACCTGCAGACCTACGCCTTCCTCTTCGCCCTGGGTGTGGCGTTCCTGCTGTACCTCGTGCTATGCTGACCGTCATTCTCGGGCTGCCCTTGCTCGCGGCGCTGGTGCTGGCGTTCGTCCCGCGCAACTTCCGCGTGCTGATTCGCGCAATGGCGGTGCTGGCGACGCTACTGTCCGCAGCTCTGGCCGTGCTCGTGTTCGTGCAATTCAATAGCGCGTCGCCAGGCCCGCACGGTTTCAAATTCGAGCAGCAGGTGCCTTGGGTTCAAGCGCTGGGCATCAGCTACCATGTGGGCTTGGACGGCATCAACCTCGGCCTGGTGCTGATGGGCGCGATTGTAGCCCTGGCGGCCGCCTGCATTTCGTGGGAAATCAAAGAGCGGGAAAAGGAGTTTTACATCCTGCTGCTGGTAATGGCCGGGGGCATTCTCGGCGCATTTGCCTCGCTGGACCTGTTTCTATTTTACTTTTTCCATGAGCTGGCGCTCGTGCCGACCTTCATCATGATCGGCGTCTGGGGCCGGGGCGAACAAAAGAACTACGCGACGTTCCAGATTACGCTGTACCTGAGCCTCGGCGCGCTGATCGCGCTGGCGGGCTTGATCGCGCTTTACGTGCAAGCCGGCGCCGGCACCTTCGACATCCCGGAACTGATCGCCTACCTGGACCAGCACCCGCTTTCCGCGAGCGCGCAGCGGTTGATTTTCCCGCTGCTGCTTTTCGGTTTCGGGATCCTGGTTTCGCTCTGGCCGTTCCACTCTTGGGCGCCGTTGGGCTACAGCTCGGCCCCCACCGCAACAGCGATGCTGCATGCCGGCGTGCTAAAAAAGTTCGGGTTGTACGGCCTCATCCGAATAGCGCTGCCAATGATGCCGGGGGCGGCGCAAAGCTGGATGCAAGTGGTGGCCTGGCTGTGCCTCGGCAATCTTGTCTATTGCGGCTGGGTCGCGATGCGTCAGAAGGATTTCAATTGGCTGGTCGGCTACTCGAGCGTCGCCCACATGGGCTTCGTCTTCCTCGGCATCGCGACGCTGAACCTCGTCGGCATCACCGGCGCGGTGCTGGTGATGATCGCGCACGGCTTCCTGGCGGCGTTGACTTTCGGCCTGAGCGGTTACATTTACCAACAGACCGGCACCCTGCAGATTGACCAGCTCGGCGGCCTGCTGCGCAGGCTGCCTTTCGTCGGTGCCGTGCTGATCATGGCTGGCTTCGCAGGCTGCGGTTTGCCCGGCTTCGCCAACTTTGCGGGTGAAGTGACTGTGTTCTTCGGCGCCTGGAACGTTTTCCGGCCTGTGACTGTGTTCGCCTGCTGGGGAGCGTTGATTATTGGCGGCGTTTATATGCTGCGGGCGCTGCGCGCCATCCTCCACGGGCCGCTGCCGGATAAATGGGCGCAGGTGGCGGACGCCTCGCATCTCTGGCGGAAAGCGCCGTTCGCCGCGCTCCTGGCCGGCCTGTTGCTCTTCGGCTTTTTTCCGCGCCTCCTGACGGACAAGATCCAGCCCAGCGTAGAGCCGATTGTGGCGCGGTTCCCAGGCGTGCTCGCAGCTTCCGAGAAATCGCGCACAGCTCCGGTGGTTACCGATGCCGCGCTCCGCATTCCGGGCCCATGAACGTTGCTCTCCTCAGTCACGAATGGTTGGTGCTCGCCCTCGGTCTGGGCCTGCTGCTGGCGGACCTGTGGCTGACCGGGCCGGCCAAGCGCAGCCTGGGTTACATCGCTGCGGCGGGCCTGGCCGTCATCCTGCTCCATACCTTCTTAGCCTTCCGGCTGGCTCCCGGCGAGACCGAATACGCCTTCGGTAAAATGTACGCGCTCGACGGTCTGGCTCTTTTCTTCAAGCGCTTCTTCCTGCTGGCGGCGGTGATTGTGCTGGTGATGTCGGTCGAGTTTGCCGACCGCATCGAGACCGGCATCGCCGAGTTTTACGCACTGATCCTGTTTGCTCTGAGCGGCATGCTGTTTGCCGCTTCGGCGAATGATTTTGCCCTGCTGTTCGTTTCGCTCGAGTTGATCACCGTCGCCTTTTATGTGCTGACGAGCTTTCATCGAGCGCGGCTTACTTCCCTCGAAGCGGGGGTGAAATATTTAATCATCGGCGCACTCTCGACCTCGTTCACAGTTTTCGGCATCGCGCTGGTCTCGGGCATTTCCGGGAAACTGAACTTCGGGGAGCTGGCGGCGGTCGCGGGGCAGTTCAGCGGCAACAAAGTGTTCCTGTTCGGCCTGCTGCTGGTGCTGGTGGGGTTGGGGTTCAAGATCGCGGCGTTCCCGTTCCAAATCTGGGCGCCGGACGTTTACCAGGGGGCACCGACACCGGTGACTGCCTTCCTGGCGGTCGGCTCGAAAGCCGCGGGGTTTGTCCTGCTGCTGCGGGTTCTGTTCCTGGCGGTGCCGGACATCACCGTGCAATGGTCCAGGCTGTTGATCACCATCTCCGCGATCACGATTCTCTACGGCAACTTATGCGCCATCCCGCAGCGCAACCTTAAGCGGTTGCTGGGCTACTCCAGCATCGCCCACGCCGGATACATGCTGCTGGGCGTGGCTGCCTTCGCCTCGGCAACCAGCCATCCCGGCCTGGCCTCCGCGCCCGGCACGGGGGCTTCCGCCATCCTCTATTACCTCAGCGGCTACCTCTTTACCGTGCTGGCCGCGTTCACCGTCATCTGCCTGGTCATGCGCCACGTCGAAGGCGAAGATGTCACCGCGCTGGCGGGCCTGAACCAGCGTTCGCCACTCCTGGCGACCACCCTGACCCTCGCGATGGTGTCGCTAGCCGGCATCCCGCCGATGGCCGGGTTTTTCGGAAAGTTCCTGCTGTTTAAGGCTGCGTTGACGCAAGGGACATCGGACCCGGCATTTTACTGGCTGGTGGCGATCGCCATCGGCGGCGTTGTCGTCTCCATCTACTATTACTTCGGCGTCGTGCGCGCAATCTTCTGGCCCGGACAGGCAGCCGACCCGCGGCCCATCCAAATCTCGCCGCTGGTCCGGCTCTCTCTCTGCACCTGCATCGCCGGGATGTTTATCCTTGGGCTATGCCCGGCCCCTGTGGTCCGCTGGGCGGAGGAAGCAGTGCGGATGTTGCGGTAGGTAGGCGCGTAGCGCTTTCGCTGCGGATTAAAGCCCGAGTTCCCTCTTCACCTCCCCAAACTGTTCGCTCGCAAATACCAGCTCCTCCCGGCTGTGAGCCGCCGAGATCTGGCAGCGGATGCGCGCTTTGCCTTGCGGGACTACCGGGTAGGAAAAGCCGATGACGTAAACGCCTCTGCGCAGCATCGCGTCGGCGAACCTGCCCGCGAGCGCCGCATCGCCGAGCATTACCGGCACGATCGGATGTGTGCCCGGCAGGATGGTAAAACCGAGCTTCGCCATGCCGTCGCGGAAAAACTTGGTGTTTGCCTCCAACCGATCCCGCAGCTCGGTGGACGCAGTGAGCAACTCAAGCACCTTGAGCGATGCGCCGGCAATAGCGGGGGCCAGTGTGTTTGAGAACAGGTAGGGCCGCGACCGCTGCCGGAGCAGTTCGATGATCTCCTTGCGGCCGCTGGTATAACCGCCACTGGCGCCTCCCAGCGCCTTGCCGAGTGTGCCGGTCAGCACATCCACCCGGCCCATCACGTTGTTGTATTCGGGTGTGCCCCTCCCGTGCTGGCCCATGAATCCGACCGCATGCGAGTCATCCACCATCACCAGCGCGCTATGCTTTTCGGCGAGGTCGCAAATGCCGGAAAGGTTGGCGATGTAGCCGTCCATCGAAAAAACACCGTCGGTCGCAATCATTCGGAAGCGCGCGCCCGCAGCCTCCTTCAGCTTAGTCTCCAGGTCCGCCACGTCGTTATTGCGGTACCGGTAGCGTTGCGCTTTGCAGAGGCGGACCCCATCAATGATGCTGGCATGGTTGAGCTCGTCGGAAATGATCGCGTCCTCCGCGCCGAGCAGCGTCTCGAACAAGCCGCCGTTGGCGTCGAAGCAGGAGGAGTAGAGAATGGTATCCTCGGCGCCGAGGAACTCGGTAAGTTTCGCCTCGAGCTGCTTATGGACGCCCTGGGTGCCGCAGATAAAACGCACGCTCGCCATGCCGTAACCCCATTTGTCGATGGCGTCCCGCGCGGCCGCCGCTACCGCCGGATGTTGCGCCAGCCCAAGGTAATTGTTCGCGCACAGGTTCAACACCGGCTGACCGTCTGTCACCCGGATGGTCGTACCCTGCGGGGTGACAATGACGCGCTCGTGCTTGTAGGTCCCGGCCGCGCGGATGCCGGCGAGTTGTTCCCGAAGGTATTCCTGAAACGTTTGCATGGGGGTGATGTTAAAACGTTAAAAGGGTTAAAGCGTTAAAAAGCGAAAACGGATTCACACGTTACGATTCGCGTGTTGACGCTTCAATGTTTTAACCTTTTTAACGTTTTAACCCATCGCAATCACCGCCAATTCAAAATCACCTTCCCCGCCTTCCCGCTCGTCATCACTTCAAAACCTTTCTCGAATTCAGTCAAATGGAACCGGTGGGTGATGGCCGGTTTGAGGTTAAGGCCGGTTTCGAGCATCACCGTCATTTTGTACCAGGTCTCATACATCTCGCGGCCATAGATGCCTTTGATGGTCAGCATATTGAATACGACTTTGTTCCAGTCAAACGGCACCTGTTCGGAGGGGATGCCCAACATCGCAATTTTGCCGCCGTGACACATATGGTCGATCATTTCGCGCAACGCCGCCGGGTTACCGGACATTTCGAGGCCGACGTCGAAGCCCTCTTTCATGCCCAGTTGTTCCTCGACCTGTTTGAGCGTCCGTCCGTTCTTCACATTCAGGGCGACGGTGGCGCCCATTTGCCGCGCCAGGTCCAATCGGTAATCGTTCACGTCGGTCACTACCACGAACCGCGCGCCCGCATGCTTGGCGACCGCGGTGGCCATGATCCCAATCGGGCCTGCGCCCGTGATCAACACGTCCTCGCCCAATAGCGGAAAGGTGAGCGCGGTGTGCACCGCGTTACCGAACGGGTCGAAGATGGCCGCCACATCCCGGTCGATCCCGCTGCGGTGATGCCAGACATTGGTCATCGGCACCGAGATGTATTCCGCGAAGGCCCCCGGGCGGTTGACCCCGATGCCCAGCGTGTCCTTGCACAGGTGACGTCGCCCGGCCAGGCAGTTCCGGCACCGGCCGCACACCACGTGGCCCTCCGCGCTGACGACCTCTCCGGGAAAAAAATCCTTCACGTTCGAGCCCACCTCCGCCACTTCCCCGACAAACTCGTGCCCGATGACCATCGGGGTCGGGATAGTCCGTTGAGCCCAATCGTCCCATTTGTAGATGTGGAGATCGGTGCCGCAAATCCCGGCGCGGTCCACGTGAATCAGCACGTCATTGATGCCGACTACGGGCTGCGGCACTTCCTCGAGCCACAAGCCGGGCTTCCGTTCTTTCTTGACGAGCGCTTTCATGGGTTTGAACAATTTCTAGTTTATCGGACCTGTTTCCGGTATAACAAACATAGTGTGTTCCTGTATGCAAGAACAATTTCCAGTATATTGGATGCAGCGGTTATGAGGACCACCTCGAAGCCGACCCGGAAGCCCGCCGCCTCGTCCGCGCCCGCGGACGCGATCAGCCGGCACCTGGGAGGCAGGGTGAAGCACCTGCGCGGCGCGCGCGGCTGGTCGCTCGAAGCGCTGGCGCACGCCAGCGGCGTCAGCCGCTCGATGCTGAGCCAAATCGAGCGCGAACGGGCCAATCCCACCCTGGCGGTTACTTTGCGCATCGCTCGCGCTTTCGGCCTGACCCTGGGCGAGTTGCTCGAATTGCCCGGCGCGGCCTCGGCGGTCACGGTCATTCGCGCCGAGGACCACGCCTACCACTACCGGTCAGACAAGGATTGCCGCATCCGGACGCTTTCGCCGTTGAACCTGGAAAAGGACGTCGAGTTTTACGAGATCCGGTTGCAGGCTGGCGGTGCGTTGCGCAGTTCGCCGCATTTCGAAGGCACGCGCGAATTCCTGACCCTGCAAAAAGGCCGGCTGCGCATCGAATCTGCCGGCGACGCGGAGGAGCTCAAGGCCGGCGACTCGGCGAGCTACCGGGCGGATGTCCCGCACGCCCTCATCAACACGGGCAAAGCGGAGGCGGTGTCGTTCTTGATCGTCATCTATCGCTGAGACGCGCCGAGGGCTCAGCGCGGGTTAAGCCTCGCCGCGGTGAAAAGTCCGCCACGGCTTGCAGCAGGAGAGACAGCCTTCGTGCCCCAGGGCCGGGGACACCGCGGGAGCTTTGGCTCGCCGGGCCGCGGGCCGCCGCCTGGCGGTTTTCTTTCCCCGGGTGGCCCCGCGTCGCGCGGTCTGGCTCATGCCGGTTTGCGGTCCCGCAGGGTCCACCGCGGCGATTGAAACTCAAACATCAGCATAGGTGAATGAAGTATGTAGTGACTCTAATTCAGCGCCCGGACCTGTCAAGGGACGCGGCGATGTCACGACCCGGTTCGATCGACGTGGCTCGGTCAGAGCGGGCGAGCGTCACCGCGAGCCCCAACCGTCACGAGCCGTGGTTCATTTCGGGGGCACGGAGACGCTCGCCCTCCGGGTTCGAGGTCGATCGTGACCTCGAGAGGGCCGCGAGTGCAGTCCGGCGGTGGTTTCACCTATCTAACTAATGCAGCTTTCCGAAACTATTCGCGTGTCAGTCATTTAACTGACATGACGGGCGCGGCACAATCGGCATGATACGAAGCGCCATCGTGCACGGCTTGTCATTTAATGCACGATGGGATTGGGGTAGAGTGACAGGGGGTGGCGAGTTGTGCAGCGCCACCTCCTGTTTTGAGCAAGCGGTCGCGCCTAAGCGAGTCCGGCGCTCGGGACGGTTGGGGTGTGCGGTCAAACGCACACTTCACAAAATGGGCTAAAGGCCATAAGTTATGTTGACAGCGGTACAAAATGGCGAGATACTAAACAACCCTTAGCTTTTATGAATGCGAAAAGCTCCTCCCCCGAACGCCGACCGGGCTTCACTCTGATCGAACTCCTCGTGGTCATCGCCATCATCGCGATTCTGGCAGCGATGCTGCTGCCAGCCCTGGCATCCGCCAAAGATAAAGGGCTGCGCACGACTTGCATCGGCAACCAGAAGCAGATGGCGCTGGCGATGCACATGTATGCCAATGATTTCACCGACTGGATGGCCTTTCCTGGCTGGGATGGCGGGGGGACCTATGCGGGCATCTACCAGCAGGGTTGGCTTTATACGCCCAGCGGCGCCGGGATTCCGGACCCGGGGCCAGGCGGACTTTACCAGAATAACCAGGTCGCTGCATACAAGACTGGCCTTTGGTTCATATATACAACCAATCCCAAGACTTATCTGTGCCCGGTGGACATCAGGAGCCCGACCTACCAGAGGCCGGCGTCGCAAGGGGGCCGCAACAATCGCATGTCCAGCTATGTGATGAACGGCGCCCCCAATGGATATGGGGAGCAAAACCCACCGAAGATTACCTGCAAAATAACCGGGGTGTGGAGTCCGATGTGTTGGTTGCAGTGGGAACCGGACGAGAACAATCTAGGGACGGGAAACCCTGGCGCTTTTGAATTCAACGACTCGGCGAACTTTCCCAACGACAGCGAAGGCATTGGCCGGCTGCACAGCCGGAAGGGCGGTTCGGTGGTCGCCATCGGCGGCCATGTTGAATTCGTGACGCGCGAGCGTTGGCGAGCCGACGCCGATGCCGTGGCGGGTACCGGGCCGGGGCCGGGAGGCAGGACTTATTCCCACTGGAGTCCGTACGCCGGTAATTCCGGCGACAACGGGTGGTGACGCTGGGGTAGAGGGGTTGATCCATCTGCTGCGATGATAGGCTGGCTAAACCAGACTTTCGCTTGCGTCGCGCTGATAGGTTTGCTGGCTGGGTGCCGTGGCAAGAGCGGGCGTGGATTTGACCCGAATACCTTCGCCCAGGCGGCGCCGGAGATAAAGCAGGCGTGGGAGGAGGCGTCGGCCGCTGATCGCACTAACGGCTACGCCTCGGCGCAAAGCTTGTATTTTATGTTGCTTCGCCTGCAACTGAGCCCTCAGCAGAGACAAGCAGTCGAGCAAGCCTCGACCGGCTTGAACGATCGGCTGTCGTCGGCTCTGCAGAAAGGTGACCCGGACGCGAAGGCAGCCCTCGAAGAGTTGCGCCGCCATCCGCCCAACCGGCCGATGTGAGACGCTGCGTGCCCGGCAAAGGTGCTCGACTACTCTCTCATAACGTCCTCGCTACCTTGGCTTGCCGTTTGGCCTTGCACGGCGACGGTCAGACGTGCAACATAGGCTCCATCGACCCCTTCCATAAACGGTTTCAACTTACGTTCCTGCTGGAGCCGGAACGCAGGATTGGCCTTTAGAAAACCGTCCACGATGCCCCGGTTTTCCTCAGGCTCCAGGCTGCACGTGCTATAAACCATAGTTCCGCCAGGCTTTAGCAACTCGGCTGCCTGGCCCAGCAATTCGGTCTGCGTCCGGCACAACCGCTCGATTTCCCCAAGCCGGATTCGCCAGCGCAAATCCACGCGCCGAGCCATCACCCCGGTGTTCGAACACGGGGCGTCTAACAGAAGACGGTCGAACAGCGGAGCGCGGGCTGCGGGGTGCGGAGTGAGAAATGAAGAAGACAACCCGGTCTCAACACAGGTTATTCCGAGGCGCGCGCAGTTTTCCTCGATCAGCTTCAGGCGGCCGGGGGCTACATCGAGGGCCATGAGTCTCCCCTCGTTGCGCATCAATTGGGCGATGTAGCTCAACTTGCCGCCCGGCGCGGCGCACAGGTCCAGCACCGTTTCACCCGGCTGCGGGCCGAGCTCGCGCACCGCCAGCAGCGTGCTGGGGTCTTGAATGTAAAAAAGACCCTGCTGGAAACTCGGCAGCCGCTCCAGCGGTGGGTGCGACTTTAACTCGAATGCTAGATTCTCTTCCGCCCAATCGGCGCGGAAGAAATCATATTCGACCCCCTCATCTCGCCACTGGGCGAGCAGTTTACCCGCTTCGGCCTTGAGCGTGTTGACGCGGGCAAAAGTTCCGGGCGGTATGTTGTTCCAGGCGAGCAGCCGCCCTGTGGCCTCAGCCCCCCAGCGCTCAAGCCAGCGCGCGACGAGCCAATTCGGGTGCGAATAACCGAGCGCCGGCTGCCTCGTCTTGAGCTCCACCAGCGCTTGCTTGGTCACATCAAACTCCCGCAAGTAACCGCGGAGCAAGGCATTAACAAAACCCGCCTGCGCGCCGAGACCACGGTGCTTGGCCAGCTCTACGGTCTCATTCACGGCTGCGTGGTTGGGGATGCGATCGAGCCAGAAAATCTGGTACAGCCCGAGCCGGAGCAGGTCCTGCAAGGCGGGCTTTTGAGGCCGGTTTTGGGCTTTGCGCGCGACCAGCCAGTCGAGCGTTGCCTGCCAGCGGACGATGCCGTACACGAGCTCCTGGCAGAGCCGGCGGTCCGCGGCTGAGAGCCCGGCGTGGGCCAGCGAGCGGTCGAGCAAATCCTCCACATACTCTCCCGCCACGCGTTGTCCCAGTACCCGGGCCGCAATTTCTCTTGGTTTTTCTCCGCTCACAATCTTTAATAAAGCGATTCAGCTCGGGGGACGCGAGCGCTAAGACACTTTATGAGAGAAGAATTCGAGAAGATGGCGACGGCTGGCAAGTTGGACCGCCACCATATCGAAGCCCTGGTGCAACTGACCAACAGCGGCTTTTGCATGCATCGGAGCTGGGGCTTCGGTAGAATCAAAACGGTCGATACAGTCTTTGCTCGTTTTACGATCGATTTTCAGAGCCGCGCGGGCCACACGATGGACCTTGCCTTCGCGGCGGAATCGCTCCGGCCCATTGGCAAAGACCACATCCTCGCGCGCAAAGCCGCCGACCTCGAAGGCCTGCGCCAACTCGCCGCCACCAATCACCTCGAACTCGTCAAGCTGGTCCTCAATAGTTATGGCGGTAAAGCCACCACGGACCAAATCCAGCAGGTCCTTGTGCCCGAGGTCATCCGGGATGATTGGAAAAAGTGGTGGGAAGCCGCCAAACGCGAGCTGAAAAAAGATGGCCATTTCCAGGTGCCACTGAAGAAGACCGAGCCCATCGTCTATCAGGTCAAAGAAGTCTCGCTGCAGGACCGGCTGCTGGGCGAATTCCGTGCCGCCAAGGGTCTCAAGGCTCGCATCGTTGTCGCGGCCGAGCTGCTGAAAAACGCACACGACCTTGTGGACAAACAGGCCGCTGCCGCTGAGGTTATACTGGCGCTCAACGCCGAGATTCCCAGTTATCAGCGCACCCAGCCCGCCGTCGCCCTCGAAGCCATTTTCGTCCGCGACGATACCCGCGACGTGGCCGGCTTGGCCCCGGTCCCGGGCGAACTCGACGCGGCCGCCATTTGGTCGCAAGACCTCAAGCTCGGCTCGCTTATGGAGCAACTGCCGGCGGCGAAACACCGTCGCGCCCTCGAATCCTTCAAAGGCGCCAATCCCGACCGTTGGGTCGAACCGCTGCGCAATACCCTGAACTCCGTTTCCGCCCGACTGTGCCGCGAGTTTGCGTCGCTGCTGATCCACGAAGGCAAAATGGACCAGCTCAAGGAAACCCTGGCCCGCCTCATCAGCCAGCATACCGCCAGCAGCGAGCTGCTCCTCTGGCTCGCTAAAGACCGCAACGATTCCTTCGCTGACATCCTCGGCCCGGAAGTCTTCCGCGCCATGCTCACTGCGATGGAGCGCGACCAGTTCAACGAAAAACGCTCCAACCGCCTCCGGGATTTCATCCTGGACGACCAGGAACTTCTTGTCGAACTCATCGGCTCCGCCGACCTCGAGGTCATCAAGGACCTCACCCGTGCCCTGCAGCTTTCTCCCTCTTTTGACGACATGGACAAGCGCTCCCTGCTCGCGCGCATCGTCAAGAGCTACCCTGCCATCCAATCCCTCATCTCGGGCGAACAAACCCGGCAGGAAACCCATCTCATCGTCTCGTGGGAAAGCCTCGAACGGCGAAAAAACGAATACCATGAGCTGGTCGAAAAGAAGATCCCGGCTAACTCGAAGGAAATCGCTGTCGCCCGCAGCTATGGAGATTTGCGCGAAAACCACGAATACAAAGCTGCCAAGGAGATGCAAAAGCTGCTCATGAAGCGCAAATCCGAGCTCGAAACCCAGCTCGTTCGCGCCCGCGGCACCGATTTTGCCACGCCCCCGAGCGAACTCGTCGGCATCGGCACCATCGTCCGCGCGACCGACCTTGAGGCCAACCAGCCCGAGCAGTTTACAATCCTTGGTGCGTGGGATTCCGAACCGGAGAAAGGGGTCGTCAGCTACCTCTCCCCGATGGCCCAGGCGCTGCTCAACCACAAAGTCGGCGACGAGGTCGAGTTCGAGGTCCACGGCGTTCGTCACCACCACCGCATCGAGACCATCGAGCCTTTCAAAACGGCGCCGCTCCAGCAGCCGGCAGCGTAAGGCTGACCTCCAATCCGGTGTATCGCAGAATTCCATTCTGCAAGCGTTGGAACGTGCGGAGCGCTTCTCACGATTTGAGGCTTGGCAGATTAAAAATCTGCGCTGCTTCCAGTGGTTGGTGAGAACGTTCGGGTGAAGTGAGATGCGCTCCACGGCGACCTGTGCGAAGGCGGTTTGCAAAGAACGGAGTTCCAGCGTAGCTTCCTCAACAAGTCTTCAGACGAACGTTAGTCAGGTTCCGTCTTATGAACCGAACAGACGAACCGATCGGCGGAGCTGGCACGATGCCCGCAAGCTCGTCCAGCACTCCAGCAGAACGCCAGGAGTTCTGGGTAAACACCTGCCAGGAAGTCAGCCAAATGCACGTCTGCTCCCAGCACGTGCTTGAGCTTTACCAGAAACACGGCTGCCGCTTCACCGTTCCCAGTCGCCAGCAAGTGCAGGATGTCCTCAATGCCCTCGACGCCGCGATGCCCCATTGGGAAAAGGAGCACCCCGAGTTGTTTTACCAAACACTTGAGCTCAATTTCCCGGAGCTGATTCGGCGGCCCTGAGCCGATTCCATCGAGCCGGGTAACTGCCACGAGTCCCTTCCGGCGGACCCTCCGGGTGCTTAGGTGGACGCTGCCGCCTTCGGTCTTGCGAGCACAGTCCCCAGCAGCACGAGCCCGTAGCCGGTCAAGAGAGCCAGGAGCAGGTGCGATGGAGAAGAGTACAACCTCGCCAAATCCTGCGAGGCTCGGTCGAACGTCGGATTCAGCATGGCGATAAGAACTATCGAAAGACAAAACCAGAGGCACAGCAGTCCAATCACCCAGCCGCGGGCCTGGGCTGGCATTCGACGCAAAAACCAGAACGGAACCAAAGCAAGCAGGAGGTAAATCAGGCCGAAATCGGAATCGGCGGCTTTTGCGTAGAACCAGACCTGCTCGCCAAACCGGCCCAGGTTGTCAACCGCCCGCATGCGCTCATACTGCCCGCGGCTGATAAGGTGGAGATATCCTTCCAGCGTCCGTGGGTAGGCCCAATTCACCGGCGGGTTGGTCATCGAGGCGACTGGCATGTAAAGATAGGGGCATAGCCCGGACACGAGACAAGACGCGGCGGCGGCGACCGACTTCCAGTTCCCAAGTATATTGCGCGTTTTCATCGCGATCGCGATACCCACGAGAAACGGCAGCACTAACGCCCCAGCCTGAGCGAGCAAGGGAAGACCTTCGACCGCATGCGTAAACAGGACTATCGCAACCAGCACCGCGGTGATCAGGCAAGCGTCGCGGCCAAGGGCTGGCTTGGCGAACACCGTTAGAATTTCAAGGCCCAAGAAGGCCATCACCAAGGCCGAATTGCTGCCGAGGCTGAGGCCGTAAACGAACAGGGCAGCGTAAAGATAACGTGTTTGCTCGGAGCGGTAAGTCCACCGCATCAGCAGGCATAGCACGAGCGAAAAAAGCAAGAGGCTGAGCGTCCAGGCTTCGACAATGACTGCCTGGCTCCAAACAACCCGGTCCAGCCCGAACGTCATTCCCGCAACAAACCCCGCGACAGTTCGAACCCACCGCTCCTCTTTCGGCTTACAACGCCGGAGTCCACGAATCCCGTCGAGCATCACTGCCCCGCCTCGTGACACCATCATCGCCGCGACCCCGCAAGTCAGAGCCCCAGCGACAGCCGATGACACCGCTACACGCCAGGCAATGTTCGAGAATGGCAGCAGGACTGCAAACAACCACGCGTACAGCGTCCAAACCGGGAATCCTGGTGGATGCGGCACCCCGGCATATTTCGCGCCGGTCGCGAAAATCCCCGAAAACTCCAGTGTCACCTCCGGGGCCAGTGTCAGCAAATATACCGCCAGAGTCACCACGGTCGTCATCCCGAAAATGAACCAATCCAAGCGGTCAAAAACTGGGCCCAATAGAGGCGGTTCGGCGAGTACGGTGTCCCCTTGCCCTGAAACATTGACTCCCTCCGAGAGACGATCAGTGTTTTCGTTCATGACCACCGGCGTTCCAACCTGTATCACGGCCCCTGCGATCGAAACCGTCGCACGGGCTCTCCGGCGGATATCCAAAGCGGCAGAAGACAGCCGCACTCCAAAACCTTGCGGGCATGGGTTCCGCTCACGAGTTCGCTTGCGTTTTGGAGAGTTCTGTCCCCTGCCGCTTTTTGCGCTCCTGACCAATAACCCGCGTTTCGAATCACGCTGCGCCATGCTCGATCAATAGACACCGCAAGCGGGAGATTCGTATAAGTTCGCTGTAACTGCTTCCCCGGTACGGGACATCGCCGCCGCGCACTTTAAAGTGCAGGTGGCCAGCTAAGTGTAGGTCTGAAGGCTCGGCCAATTGTTTTAATCGCGTTCAGGGAATCGCTCCGGCTTGACTGGAGACTGGGGACCGCGGACTGTGGACGGACTTTGGTCATCGAACTAGTCAACACCGGCAGCGAATTGATGCTCGGACGGGTGCTCAACACCCACCAACACTGGCTCGGTCGGCAGCTTGCTGATTTGGGTTATGTCGTCAGCCGCCAGGTCGCCGTGCCGGACGCCGCCACCGACATCGTCGCAGCCGTTCGCGAAGCCCTCTCCCGGGCGGACCTCGTGGTCACGACCGGCGGCCTGGGACCTACTTCCAGCGACCTCACGCGAGATGCGCTCGCGCGGTTTCTCGGCAAGCGCTTGAACGAAGACCCCGCTGTGGTGGCGCATATCACTCTTTTTTTCGAGGTGAGGAAACGGGCGATGCCGGAGCGGACGCGTGTGCAAGCGCTGGTTCCTGAGGGCGCAACCGTTCTGCACAACGCACACGGAACCGCGCCCGGGCTGGCGATGGAGCTGAGGCCCAACCCGTTTCGAGCCGGCGGCGCGGCGAGCTGGTTGATTATGTTGCCAGGACCGCCCCGCGAACTGCGGCCGATGTTCTCCGACTCGGTGGCGCCTCTGCTCCGCCGGGTGCTGCCGCTGAAAGACGTTTTTGTGTGCCGCACCCTTCGGACAACCGGGATTGGCGAATCGATGGCCGAGGAGAAAGTCGGACGCGAGTTGCAGGCGATGGTTCCCCTGGGGCTCGAACCGGGCTATTGCGCCCGGCCCGGACAGGTCGATGTTCGGCTCGCCGCTCGCGGCCCGCGCGCGGAAGAACTGGTGCGCCAGGCCGAATCGGTGGTTCGCGCTCGGCTCGGTTCCTTCATCTACGGCGAGAACGAGGAGGAGCTCGAGACGACAATCGTCAAGCTGCTGACGGAACGAAAACAAACGCTCGGACTTGCCGAATCTTGCACGGGCGGCTGTATCGCCCATCGGCTGACAAATGTGCCTGGCGCCTCGAAGGTGCTGCTCGCGGGCTTGGTGACTTACGGCAACGAGGCCAAGCTCAAGTTGCTCGGTGTGCGGCCGGAGACTCTTGCCCAGCATGGCGCTGTTAGCGAAGCCGTCGCCCGACAGATGGCCGACGGCGCCCGTGGCGTTACCGGCGCCGATTACGCCCTTTCCGTCACTGGTATCGCCGGCCCGGGCGGCGGCACGGCCGCCAAACCGGTCGGAACGGTCTTTATTGGCCTCGCCGGTCCTTTCGAGACGAAGGTCGAAGCAAATTTCAATCCCTGGGACCGTGAGACCTTCAAGCAGGTCACCACCCAGCAGGCCATGGATTTATTGCGCCGCTCCCTGGCGTAACCCGACTTGCCGGGAACAACGAAAAAGCCCGCAGACCTGGCTGCGGGCCTCATGAAAAACGTAGAGACTAAGCGCCGTTGTCGCCAATAGCTTCGACCGGACAGCCTTCTTTGGCTTCCTTGCACCGGCTTTCTTCTTCCGGAGATTCCGGCTGCTTAAACACGTAGGAGTAACCGCCGTCCTCATTCCGTTTGAAATTGTCGGGCGCCGTCTCGCGGCAGAGATCGCAGTCGATGCATTGATTATCCACGTAATACTTGCCCGGAGTGTTTTCAGGATATTTATTTGCTACGTCAGCCATAAAAAGGATCAAGTTTGCTGCGCACTATGACCAGCGCTCCATCCCATGGCAAGCCCATTTCCCCGCCCGGGCACGGTTTTTTTTGGGCGGATGCAACAGGTGCGTCGGTGCTGCGGATTCGCCCAAAGCCCTGAGCCTTCGCTGCTTGGCCAACTCAACTTTTATTGCTGTGCAAGGTATCAATCGATGGTGAATAAGCGGTGAACAAGCGTTGGAATTTGAAATGCCTCTGTTTACATTTAGAGCTGCCAATGCGGCAAATGACTTCGAAATTGGGTCGTCCGAACTACCTGCGCACCTCCAATAGTGTTGTTTTCCATTACACACCGGGGACAGAGGCGAAAACCGTTAGTCTTGAGGCCACCGGCGGGAATCGACCGCCTAGGTTGACAACTCGGTGAATAACCCGGTTTTGAAATGATGAAAATGATGCAAACCTGGCGGTCGCGGGCGGTTCCGGGTGCGGACAATAGGCCAGCCGGTATAACAACAGTATATTGTCGATGTGACAATATATTGTCACAGCTAGCACTGCTCTCAATCGTGTTCGCACCGTGTATTTAGGGTTGATTACGCCGTATTCACGGCACGATCAACTCATAGCTTACAAAGGCCACCTGCTTGCTGTCGGGCGACCAGGAGGGAACGTTCATGGTTCCTTGGCCGCCAAACAGCCGAGCCAACTCCTGGATCGGCCCGCCGGACGCTGGCATCAGTCGTAAGCGGACAGGTTTGTTGGGGGGATGGCCGGTGACGCCTTTTTCGAACGAAATGAATACGAGCCACCTGCCATCCGGTGACGGATGCGGGAACCAATTGTTGAGTTCATCCGAGGTGACTTGTTCCTGGTCGCTGCCGTCAGGTTTCATGCGCCAGATCTGCATCGAGCCGGTTCGCTCCGAATTGAAGTAGATGTATTTGCCGTCGGGCGAATAATCCGGTCCATCATCCAGTCCTTTGGCGGTCGTCAGCCGCTTTTCGTCACCACCTTCCGCCGGGATGGTATAAACATCGAATTCGCCGTTGCGCTCCGCGCAGTAGGCGACTGTTGAGCCGTCGGGGGACCAGCCATGCCAATAGGACGGGGCCACAGTCGTGAGCTGACGCGGCGTCCCGCCGTTGACCGGAAGGATATAGATCATCGATTTGCCTCCGCGCGACTGGTCGCTGATTGCCAGGCGGGCGCCATCCGGGGAGAGCCCGTGGTCATTGTTGCAGTGGTCGGCGAAACCGGTGTCGATTGGCTCGGGCTTCCCGCCAAGAACGGGCAGCCGATAGATGCGGCCTCCGGAGTTGAACAGGAAATACTTGCCGTCGCGCGACCAGTTTGGCGCTTCGATGTGGTCCAGCGTGTAATAGACCACACGGCGGTCTTTGGACCCGATGGGGACGACCTCGAGGGCGCAGTGCAACACGGGTTTCGCGTCAACCTGGGCTGCCTTGGCGCGGAGTTGCACGTGGGAAAAGCGCGCCTGTTCCAGTACCCGGTCATCATGCGCGCAGACGCCGAGCCCGACATAGACAGGGTCAACAAGCTTCAGCCGGGTGAAGGTTCCTGAAAGCGGAGTGGGAACGACCATCGAATCCGGCAAGGTCATAAAGAACACATCACCCTGCCGTTCGATCCCGACGCGCGGCGGCCGGCTAACATTGGCTTGAATTTCATGCGTCGCCCCACCCTGAGTCTCGCGGAACTGCAGCGAAGTTAATCCGTTGCCGTGGACCGCAACATCCACGTAGGGCGACCCTTGGGTGAGGTCCTGCCGCACGATGAGGCAGGCCTTGCGATGCGCGTTGCCGCCGGCGCCGAGCCATTCGATGGCTGCCTGGAGAGCGAAATCGCCGGACATCCGCTTCCAGACAAAATGAAACGCGTCGTTCGTGAACCACATGTTTTCACCGCCGCCGGCAACGAGAAAGGAATTGTCGGCCGGGGAGAAACTTGCCGAACCGGTCTTGCTGACCGTGCCGATGTCGGCTTGAGACTCAAATGACCCTAGATCCGTTGCTTGGCTCACGAACGCAGATTGGATGAGCGAGCAGAAGAGAGCGAGGATGAAGGGGGGGGAGTGGAAGCTGGCCGGCGAATGGGAAAGCACCTTGAACCCTGCAAGCTGAACGCTGCGAGCCGAACCCTGCACCGTGAACCTTGAACCCAAAACAATGGGGCGAGTTGTCATGAGGGAGGTCTATCATGATGACATGAGGATGGACACGGAAAACTTTAGCGACGATCACGCCGTCAGTCATAGCGGGGGGCGCAAGATGCCAATCGTGCGTCGAACGCGGAATGGGGACCGCATTATTGGAATCGGGCGCCCCGGCTCGCTGTCACTAAGGCAGCAACCCGGCAAGGATTTCCGCGCCGTCAGGCCCGGCAGCTCTTTCACTCAGTGACCTGCAGGATCACTGGTTAGCGCTTTTCCTTGCCGGTCGAGGCAATCGATCACGGTCCTGAGCCAGAGCAATTCCATGCCGATGCTCTCCGGCGCCAACTCAGGGTTCTCCTCGTGGCCGGACATCAGGATTTCGACGCCGAACCCAAGCAACTCGCGCTGGGGGTAGTTCTCGAACGTTTGCTGGACGGTCTTTTGCTGTTCGATTTCCGAAGCATTCTCAAGTTGTTCCAGCGCTTTGGTATTGAACTCCTCTGCGCTTTCTATCTGCTGCGGTGTTACCGGGTTCAGTCGGCGGCCGGCGGCCAAGCTGAGGACTTGCCAGGACGCAATTACCAGATCAATGAGCGGGCTCTCCTGTAATGACCCAGCCTCAAGCGTTTCGCCACTGGCAAACAGGTAAATGCCCAGCGCGGGCTGCTCTTCCATGAATTGCTTGACCAGCGTCTCGGTCTGCTGCTCATTCATGGCGCAGAGCCGCTCCCACGCCTGCTCGACGGCTTTGCGCGCTACCTGGTTCATTTCCCCTTCAACGTTGCGACCCCGTAATCGCGGTTCATTTTGGCGATGAAACTCAGGCTGATTTCCTTCGGGCATACCGCCTCACAGGAGCCCGTCACGGTGCAGTTGCCGAATCCTTCGGCGTCCATTTGGCGAACCATGTCGAGCGCGCGGCGGTCTTTCTCGGCCTTGCCCTGCGGCAGCAGGTTTAGGTGTGAAACTTTGGCCGCGACGAACAACATGGCCGAGGCGTTCTTGCAGACGGCGACGCATGCGCCGCAGCCGATGCAAGCCGCGGCGTCCATGGCGCTGTCGGCGGTGGTTTTGGAGACCGGGATGGCGTTGCCGTCCGGAGTGCCGCCCGTGCTGACAGAGACGAAGCCGCCGGCCTGGATAATGCGGTCGAAGGCGCTCCGGTTGGTGATGAGGTCTTTGACGATGGGAAAAGCCTTCGCGCGCCAGGGCTCGATAGTGATGGTGTCGCCGTCGTGGAAGTGGCGCATGTGCAACTGGCAGGTGGCGGTGCCCTGGTGACCACCGTGAGGAATGCCGTTGATCACCAATGAACACATGCCGCAAATGCCTTCGCGGCAATCCGAATCGAAGGCAATGGGCTCCTGCCCACGCTCGAGCAAGCCCTCGTTGACCACGTCGAGCATTTCCAGGAAAGACATATCTTCCAGAACGCCGTTTGCCGCGTAAGTCTCGAAACGGCCTTGAGCTTGTCCGTTCCTCTGGCGCCAAACTTTAAGTGTCAGATTCATGGGACCTACTTGTAACTGCGGGTGCTCATGTGGACTTCTTCATAGACCAGCGGTTCCTTGTGCAACAACGGAGGTTTGTCCGGGCCCTGGTACTCCCAGGCAGCCACGTAGGAGAAATGCTCGTCGTCGCGGAGCGCTTCGCCGTCGGGGGTCTGGAATTCGCTGCGGAAGTGGCCGCCGCAGGACTCCCGCCGGTGGAGCGCGTCGGCACAGAGCAATTCCGCAAATTCCATGAAGTCCGCGACGCGTCCCGCGTATTCGAGCGCCTGGTTCAACTCACCGCCTTCGCCTGTGACGTTTACGCTTTTCCAGAACTCCTCGCGGAGTTGCGGGATCCGCCGCAGGGCTTCCTTCAAGCCCGCTTCGTCGCGCGCCATGCCGCACTTTTCCCAAAGCAATTTGCCCAGCTCGCGGTGAAGGGAAGTGGCGGATCGCTTGCCTTTGATCGCGAGCAGCTTGTTCGTTAACGCGCGGACGCTTTCCTCGGCCGCTTTAAACTCCGGCCGGCTCGTCGAAACCTTGGCCGGCTTTACCGAAGCGAAGTAGTGGCCGATGGTGTAAGGCAGGACGAAGTAGCCGTCGGCTAGGCCCTGCATCAGGGCGCTGGCGCCGAGGCGGTTGGCGCCGTGGTCGGAAAAATTGGCTTCGCCGAGCACATATAGGCCGGGCAGAGTGCTCATCAGGTTGTAATCCACCCAGGTGCCCCCCATCGCGTAATGCACCGCCGGGTAGATGCGCATGGGGACTTCGTAGGCATTTTCGCCGGTGATTTTTTCGTACATGTCGAAAAGGTTTCCATAACGCTCGCGAATGACACTGACCCCCAGGCGCTTGATGGCGTCGGCAAAATCCAGGTAAACCCCCTTGCCGCCCGGGCCGACTCCGCGTCCCTCATCGCAAACTTCCTTGGCGGCGCGGGAGGAGATGTCGCGCGGAGCGAGGTTGCCGAAGCTTGGATATTTCCGTTCGAGATAATAATCGCGATCCGCTTCGGGAATGGAAGCGGGCGGCTTGGCGCAATCTTCTTTGCGCTTGGGGATCCACACCCGGCCATCGTTGCGCAACGATTCGGACATGAGCGTCAGCTTGGACTGGTGCTCGCCGCTGACAGGGATGCAAGTCGGATGAATCTGAGTGTAACAAGGGTTGGCGAAAAACGCGCCTTTCTTGTAAGCGCGCCACGTGGCGGTCACGTTGCAGCCTTTGGCGTTGGTGGAGAGGAAAAACACGTTGCCATAGCCGCCGGTGGCCAGCACCACGGCGTCGCCGGCGTGGGAAGAGATCTCGCCGGTCACCAGGTTGCGGACGACGATGCCCTTGGCCTGGCCGTCGATGACAACCAGTTCGGCCATCTCGGTGCGCGGAAACATCTTCACCGTACCGAGGCCAGTCTGGCGGCAGAGCGCCTGGTAGGCGCCCAGCAGCAATTGCTGGCCTGTCTGCCCGCGCGCATAAAATGTGCGCGAAACTTGCGCGCCGCCAAACGAGCGGTTGGCCAGCAGGCCGCCGTATTCGCGCGCGAACGGAACGCCCTGGGCGACGCATTGGTCGATGATGTTGACGCTCACCTGCGCGAGCCGATAAACATTCGCTTCGCGCGCGCGGAAGTCTCCTCCTTTAATCGTGTCGTAAAACAGCCGGTAAATGCTGTCACCGTCGTTGGCGTAATTCTTGGCCGCGTTAATGCCGCCCTGGGCGGCGATGCTATGCGCGCGCCGCGGAGAATCCTGGAAGCAGAAGCATTTGACCTGGTAACCCAGTTCCGCCAGCGAAGCTGCCGCCGAGGCGCCGGCGAGCCCGCTACCGACGACGATGACGTCGAATTTGCGTTTGTTGGCCGGGTTGACCAGCTTGATGTCGAACCGGTGCTTGTCCCACTTCTGCGCCAGTGGTCCCGCGGGAATGTTGCCGTCGAGAGTCATATCAAGAATGGGGAAAACCACGAAAATCACCAAAGACACGAAAACCTCTGTTTGGTGTGGTTCGAATATTTAGTGGTTTTTGAGCTTTCATTTCAGCGCCCACCTTCCGTAGCCGCACAGGATCGCGACCGGGATGGAGGTGTACCCGAGGAAAATCAAGGCCGCGAGGGCACGAGCCCCCTGGTCGAGCAACGGCCGGTAAGTCTCGTTTTTCAGGCCGAGCGATTGGAACATGCTGCTGACGCCATGACTCAGGTGCAGGCAAAGCAAGGCCATCCCCAGGATGTAGAACCCCGCGACCCAGGGGTTATTGAAGCCCACCACCATCATCTTGAACACGTCATGCCGTTTTTCGGAATCGAAGAACGCGGCAAAATCCTGGCCCGTAAGATTGAGGTACTGGACCTGGACCGTGTAGTGCAGCAGGTGATAGACGACAAAAACAAAGACGACCGACCCGCTCATCAGCATGGTGCGGGAGGCGTAGGTGGAGCCGACCGGCTCATAGACGGCGTAGCCGACCGGCCGCGCCGCCTTGTTTTCCAGTGAGAGCTTGGCCGCCGCCCAAATGTGAACGAGCAAAATCAGCAGCAACGCGACCCGCACGGGCCAAAGCAGCTCCATGTTGCTTTGGAGGAAATGGCCATAGCGGTTGATCGCCTCGGGGCCGAGAAACACCTGCAGGTTGCCGGCCAGGTGACCGACGACAAAAAGGAATAGCAGGAACCCCGTTACCGCCATGAGGTACTTCTTCCCCAGGGACGATTTGAATATGTTGGTAATGATGTTCATGGCACCGGGGCCGGGCCCCGCCGCCCGCGGGCAAACTCAGGCCGCGCAACCGAAGCAATATCTAATGATAATTCGCCTTCAGTCAAGAAAACTAAACTGATTTTAAAGAGAAGAGACACTATAAGTTGTGCTCACGGATAGGGGCCGCGACTGTAAATGAAACCCGCCAGTTGGTCGAGGGATTGGATTTCGCAAGGGAAACGCCGTTTGGCTTTTCGCCTCAGCAGCAGGGATTGCAGGCCGGCAGCGCGAGCGCCCTGGACATCCATTTCAAGGCTGTCGCCCACGTGAAGGATGGTCTCTGGAACGAGGCGAAGTTCCGCGGCGGCACGGCGGAAGATGGCGCGCGCGGGTTTGGCGGCTCCAACTTCGCAGGAAACGATGATGACATCGCAATGTTCGTGCAGTTTGAAAGCGCGCAAGAGGGGACGGAGCCGGTCATCCCAATTGGAAATGATTCCGAGCTTCAAGCCGTGGGCGGCCAGGGCTTGGAGCGCAGGCAGGACATCTTCATAAAGGTGCCAGGCGTCCCGCTCAGCGAAGCGGTTATACAACTTGGGAAAGAAGCTGTGGCTCGGCGGCGGTTCGGTGAGTCCGCGAAAGGTGGCATCCACCAGGCCGGCCCATTGTGAGCGAGTATGGCGGAAGTTTTTGAGTGTACGCCAGGCGGCAGCGAATCGACGGTTCAGCAAGGCGGCGGAAATGCCTTTGTAGCCATGTCGAGCGGCGACGTCTGAATAGATGTGGCCGACCGAGGGATAGGGGTCGAGCAGCGTGCCCCCGACGTCGAAGGTGACGGCGCGAATTCGCGGTACAGAAGGCGGCATTAAGAGACTCTGGTTATTACGAGAGCGCGGGTGAGGGGTTGGCCGGGGGGACGTGATGCGTGATGCGTGAACAAACAATCGGCGGCCAGTTTGGGGAGGTCCTCCGGCGGTGTTCAGAAGCGGGGCCAAAGTTGCGCGCTTCCCATTTCATACTTCTCACGTCATTTGAGGACTGTCCACTCGTTGAGGCCGCGTTCATTCTCGGTTTTCGCCGGTGAGAGCTGCAGCAGTTCCATGGCTTCGCCGATGAGGTAAAGGGAACCGGCGATGGTGACGAAGGGGTTGCCGGCGGTTTCCTGGAGAGCGGCGCTGAGAGACGAACATTCGACGACGCGTGCGTGCGGATTTACCCGGTGGCATACTTCGGCCAGCCCGTGCGGTTCGGCGGTCCTTTCGCTGTGGACCGGGACCAACAAAATGCGTCCCGCCAGAGGGGCCAGGATTTCACACATGCGCGTCCAGTCCTTGTCGCGCAGGATGCCAAGCACCAGGGCTGGTTGGGCGGAAGGAAAGTGTTGGCGGAGCGCCGCGGCCAGCATTTCGGCTCCGCCGACATTGTGAGCGCCATCGAGCAGCACTTTTTGCCCGGAGGGACGGGTCACGAGTTGCAAGCGGCCGGGCCAGTGGACGTGGGATAGACCGGCGCGAACCGTTGGTTCGTCAACGGGCACGCGGGCGGCCAACGCGCGGACAGCGGCGATCGCAACAGCGGCGTTCATTCGTTGATGCTCTCCCAGGAGCGGCAGTTGCAGGGTATCCAGAGGCGGAGCGTGTGCCTCGCCGGCGGGGACAATCGTCAGCGGCGCGCTCTGGCGGCTGGCGGTTTCCTGGATGACCTGGAGCGCATCCGGTGCATCCGTGCCAGTAACGATGGGTATGCCAGGCTTGATGATGCCGGCTTTTTCGGCGGCGATGCTCGCCAGCGTTTCGCCGAGGTACTTTTGGTGATCATACTGGATGTTGGTGATGATGCTCAACAGCGGCGTCACGATGTTCGTCGCGTCGAGCCGCCCGCCCAAACCGGTCTCCCAGATCACGAGGTCACATTTTTGCTGGGCGAAATAGCGCAGCGCCATGACGGTGACGACTTCGAAGAACGTGGGGTGGTCGTCAATGGGGAAGTCGGGGTGGGAGTCGCTGGCGGCGCCGGGTTGGCGGTCCGCCAGCCCGGCGCTCTGCACCCGGGTTCCCCAGCCTTGCCTCAGCAGGACTTCCACTTCTTCAGCCAGGCGCGCGACCTCATCCTCGGGGATAGGCTGGCGATTGAGCTGGATGCGCTCGCCAAACGCGACAAGGTGCGGTGAAGTAAACAGGCCGACCCGTAACCCGGCCGCGCGGTAAATGCTCTCGAGCATCGCGGCCGTCGAGCCTTTGCCATTGGTGCCGGCGATGTGGATGAAGCGAAGCCGCTCCTGTGGGTTGCCGGCGAGCGCGGCCAGCTTGGAGGTATTCTGCAAGCCAAACTTGGCGCCGAACCAGCGCAGGCCGTAAAGGAGTTGAATGGCCGTCCCGTAGGTCACAGCCTTAATCTGGACACCGGGAGCCCGAGCTGCGGACCCGCAAAGATGGTTTCAAAGGGTGAACTCGACGACGCATTTTCCCGGCCTCTGGTGGCGTCGTTTGGAGTGCGTCGTGGCAAACCATAGCAAATACTGTTCGCAAAGCTCGAAAGCTGTATCCACACCCACCCGGTTCGCGGAGTGTTCCATGCCGCTCCAATCGGGGAATTCAAGTCCCGTGGGTTCACCCTTGGCGGCAGATGCGTTGGACTTTTTCATACAGTTCCGACGTGCCGTGCTTCAGGAACAGCTCCCTTATGTCCGGAGCATTGATATTGAGTCGGTTCACTTGCACCAAGTTTATCACATCATCCACGTCTTTCACAATTCGTCCCTTGTGGCCATGTTTTATGGCATGGCATTTGAGGGCGAGCAGGTGTCGGATGGAAACCACTTTGACCGCCCTCAGGGCTGGAGACGCAGGCACCGCCTCGGCCACGAGTTTAGGGAACGTTCTCTCGTTAACCAACATCAGATCGAGCGGCATGCTTCCCGGATCCGGTGGATTAAATTGAACAAAGGTCGGACCTTTCCGGTGGGGTTTGTATTTCAAAGACCTGGCCAGCTCCAGCCAACGGTCACGGTCAGAGCGACAAACGATGAGATCGAGATCGAATGTCGCCCTGGAGTGGCCATGAGAGATCACTGCATGTCCACCGGCCAAAAGGAAATCCAGGCCCAATTTGCTTGCCCGAGCAGCAATCGTTTGCAGCGTACTCACAAACCCCTCAGTGAGATCAAATCGACCAGTTATGCCCGTGGCTGTGGGCATGGGCGGCCGCGATAAAACCTTTGAAGAAAGGATGCGGCTGGTGCGGCTTGCTATGGAACTCGGGGTGAAATTGGCTGGCAATGAAGAACGGATGCTTCGGCAATTCGATGATCTCGACCAGCTTGCCGTCGGGTGTAAAGCCGCTAAAAACAAAATCGGCCTTTTGAAAGCGGTCGCGGTAAGCGTTGTTGAACTCATAGCGGTGCCGATGGCGCTCGTTCACGACGAACGCCCCGTACAGCCGCGCTGCCTTGGTGCCCACAACCAACTGGCACGGCTGCGCACCGAGCCGCATCGTCCCGCCTTTTTTCGTCACCCGCTTCTGCTCGTCGAGCATCGCAATGACCGGATGCGGCGTGTTCGGATCAAATTCGGCGGAGTGGGCCTTGTTCAATTTGAGGACGTTCCGCGCAAATTCGATGGTGGCGATCTGCATACCCAGGCACAGGCCCAGGTAAGGCAGATTGTGTTCGCGGGCGTATCGGGCAGCCTGGATTTTTCCCTCAATGCCGCGTTCGCCAAAGCCGCCCGGCACCAGGATGCCCCCCAGACCCTTGAGGACTTTCTCCGCGCCGTCCCGTTCGATGGTCTCCGCCTCAACTCGTTGAATCTCGACGCCGCAATCGTTCGCAATGCCGCCGTGGCTGATGGCTTCATAGACCGATTTATATGCGTCCTGGAGGCCGATGTATTTGCCAACGACTCCGATGCGGACGCGATGTTGCGGGGCGATGATTTTGCGCAGGATTTCCTGCCAGTGTGCCATGTTGGGGGCCGGGGTATCGAGATGCAATTGGCGGCACACCAGGTCATCGACGCGTTCGCGCTGCAGCATCAGCGGCACTTCGTAGATGCTGTGGTCCACGTCCTTTTCCTCCACCACGGCCTCGAACGGCACGTTGCAAAAGAGCGAAATCTTCTGGCGCAGCTCCTTGTCGAGCGGCCGTTCGCAGCGGCAAACCAAAATGTGCGGCGCGATGCCGATTTCACGCAGCTTGGCGACGGACTGCTGCGTGGGTTTGGTCTTGAGCTCGCCGGCCGCCTTGATGAAAGGCACATAGGTGACGTGGACGAACAGGGCGTTGTGGGGTCCGACTTCGAGGGCAAACTCCCGGATCGCTTCGAGGAATGGCAGGCCTTCGATGTCGCCGGTAGTGCCGCCGATCTCAGTGATGATCACATCCGCCTTGGTCTGCTCGGCCAGCAGATGAATGCGATTCTGGATTTCGTTGGTGACGTGCGGAATAACCTGGACAGTCTTGCCCAGGTATTTGCCCTCGCGCTCGTTGTTCAGGACGGTCTGGTAAACCTGGCCGCTGGTGAGGTTGTTCAGCCGGGTCAGCTTGCAATTGGTGAACCGCTCGTAATGGCCCAGGTCCAGGTCGGTTTCGGCGCCGTCATCGAGCACGTACACCTCGCCGTGCTGGTAGGGATTCATCGTGCCCGGGTCAACGTTAAGGTAGGGGTCAAACTTTTGCAGCGCGACCTTGAGACCGCGGTTTTCGAGCAGGGTGCCAAGCGACGCGGCCGTGAGCCCCTTGCCCAGGGAACTGACCACCCCGCCAGTGACAAAAATGTATTTCATAGCAAAGTTAAAACGCTAAAAGGTTGAAACGGTAAAAACGGGCAACGGCTCAGCAGGTCCGTCCGTTTTAACGCTTTAACGTTTCAACGTCTTCACGCTTCACGAACGAGTCCGCCGAAGCCTCGCCGAAGGCGGATCACGCGTCACGTCTCACGCTTTAACGCTCTAACGCCTTAACAGCTTCTCCACCCGCGCCACGTCTTCCGGCGCATCCACTCCCACGCCGTCGTAATCGACTTTGACGACCGCGATCGGAATGCCGTGTTCGAGCGCCCGCAACTGTTCCAGCCGCTCAGCCGCCTCGAGCGGCGACACCGCGAACCGCACCAGGCGCAGCAACGTTTCCCGCCGATACCCATAAATGCCCAGGTGCTTCAAAAATGGAAACGCCGCCAACTGTTCGCTCACCGAACCACTGGCGGCCTCGCGCAAATACGGTATCGTGCGCCGCGAAAAGTATAAGGCGAGACCGGCGGCGTTGACAACGACTTTTACCACATTGGGATTGTCGTATTCCGAAGGGTTCTTGATCGGGGCCGCTGCCGTTGACATTTCCGTCTCGCCCAGTGCGCCGGCCACGGCATCAATTACCGCGCAGTCGATTAATGGCTCATCCCCCTGGATATTCACCACCGCATCACAGGCCAGGCGCGCCGCCACTTCGGCGATGCGGTCCGACCCGCTCGGATGCCCCGCGGAGGTCATTTCCACGCGGCAGAACTCCCGGGCCGTTTCAGCGATTCGCTCGTCGTCCGTAGCGACAATGACTTCCGAGAGAACGGAGGCTTGTTGACAACGCTGGACGACGTGCTGGATGAGCGGCCTGCCGGCGATGAGCGCCAGCGGCTTGCCCGGAAACCGGGTCGAGGCGTAGCGAGCGGGGATAATGCCGACAACTTTCATCCGTTCCATTTAACCACGCCGGACTGGGATTGCACGGCAGAATTCGCAGCAGGGGCGGCGGGGCGGGGACGGCCACGTCCCCGAGCGACCGCAGTCCGTCAGTGCTCTACGGGGACGTGGCCGCCCCCGCCCCGGTGTTCGTGTTTTGAATCAGCGCCGTCTTTTGAGTGTAGCGCAAACCCGGGTAGGGAGTCCGATTTCGCCAAAAAATCCAAAACGCCGCCGCCAGAATCCCGGCGCCGGCAAAGTAGCAAATCGGATCCAGCTCCGCTTCGGGGATCTGCAGCTTATACGCGAGAATGCCGGCGGCGTTACTGAGCGCGTGCCACAACATAGCCGGGTAGATGGAGCCGGTCAGCAGCGTGACCGCGGCGAGCATGACGCCCAGGCAAGCGGTCGGAACGAACCGGAACAAGGCGACATGAAAAATCCCAAACGCCAGCCCAACCACCACTGCCAGCGGGGCCGGACGCAGCCGCCGTCGCAGCCCGTGCAACAGCAGACCGCGAAACGCGATTTCCTCGAAAATCCCCGGTAGCACGCAGAGAAAAAACAGAAGCTGCACCAACGAGATGCCCGGCGGCAGCACGTTTTCTCCAAAGCTCTCCATCACTTTTTGAGGCATGGGCAGCAACAGGTCGGTCAACCGGAACAGGCCGAGAGCCGTCAGCATCCCGCCGGGCACGGCGATAAGCACCCCCAGCCAGACCATCGGGCGCGGGGCCCGCAACGCCAATGCCGCGCGGGGATCCAACCGATACCGCCGCATCATCAAGCAGGAAGCCGCGAAAAACACGCCCACCAGGTTGATGACGATTTGCAGGCGCACGTCCGCTTTCCCGGTGTAATTGCTTACGATTACCAGCACGGCCCACAGGGCGGCGAACCAGGGCACCACCCGGCGTTCGAACAGGGCCGGCCCGCCGGTGAATTCGGCGGCATCGGTCCCGGCGGCTGAGAGCAGTCTCTCGGTGGAAAGGGCTTTGACCCCCAAACGCGTAGTCCAAACCGCGGTCGCAGCCGTGACCACCCAGGCGAGGAGAATCATCGGCCAATCGAAAGAGCCGATGAGGATCTCCTTGCTGGCCAGCGCGATGTTGGCGACGGGCACCAACACGATGGCGGAACGCAACGACACGCCGGGCAGGAGCGGCGCCAAGGCGGGCAGCAGCCCGATTAACATCGCGGGCATGAAATACATCTGCGCCTCCTTATAGGTGCGGGCGTATCCGGAAATCAACAAGAGGACGTTCGCGGCGAGCGCGGCGACCGGCAGGAACAATAGCAACAATAAACCCGCTACCCACGGAGGCACGGCCGCCGTCAGGCTCGGCGGGACCGGCAGCAACCTGAAGCCGACATAGACGAGCAGATTAAGCGCCTGGATGCAGGTGATCAGCAGAGCGATCGCCAGGACGACGAAGTGCTTGGCTGCCAAGATTTCAACCCGGCTGGCGGCGGTGGTCAGCAAGGTTTCGAGCGTACCCCGTTCCTTCTCGCCGGCCAGCGAGTCGGTGGCGATGACTGCCCCGCTGGTCAGGATGAACAACAGCAACACCAAGGTGAGCATTCGTCCCAGGGCCAGGCCGGCGAGCTGCGACTTCGAAGCGAGGTCATGCTCGACGGCAACGGCAAGGTCCCGGGGCCTGGCGAGGAACCCGCGCGCCTGCAGCAACTCCGCGCGTTGCTCGCGCCGCGTGTCGCGCAGGACCTGCTCCATGCGTGACATGCCGGCCGAGGACACATCCCGGTCCGCGCGGTAGATGATCCGAACGACCGGCACCCCGGTTATCGGAGCCTCTCCTTCATCGAGGTCCACGCTGCTCCGGGCCCCGGACCGGGCTCTGTGCGCGCTTCTGGTTTTAGCGGACCCGCCCTCTGGCGGTGATGGCGGCGGCCTGGCTTCCACCGCCGTCAGGCCTTCCACCACGAAATGGATCTGCAAATTGTTTATTGCGGCCTCAGGGTCGGGCCAGGCCACTTCCTGGAATCGGTAGTGATTGGTTTGTTCAGCCGCGACCGGCCGGTTGGTTTGGGAACGTTCGAGCCTCTCGCGCGCAGCGTCCAGCAGGGAGTGAACGTAGTCGGCCCGCGAACCCGCAACGGTGTAACGGTAGGTGAGGTGCTCCAGCGTCTGCTCCCGCTTTCGAATCGTCCAGCTCGAGGCCAGGATCATAAAAGGCGTCACCAGCAACGGCAGCAAGAGCGAGGTGATCAGCATGCGCCGATCGCGCAGCACCATCCGGAGCTCAGCGCGGAACAGCGTTCCGACGATCGGAAAGTTCAGGCGCATCGGTTTATCGGGTCTGGACGAAGTGCACGAAAATGTCTTCGAGGTAACGTTGTCCGGTTGCGGTGCGGAGGTTCGCCAGGGTGTCGCAGGCGTGGATCCGGCCCTGGTGAATAATTGCAATCCGGTCACAGAGTTTTTCGGCCTCGCTCATGATATGCGTCGAGAAAAGGATCGTTTTTCCCTCAGCGCGAAATTCGGCGATGACCTTTTGCATCTCGATCGCGTTGAGCACGTCCAGACCCACCGTCGGTTCGTCGAAGATCAGCACCGGCGGGTCGTGCACCACCGTGCGCGCAATCGAGACCTTCTGCTTCATGCCCTGCGAAAGCTTGTCCACCCGCACGTCGGCGTAATCAGCGATGCCGAAGCGCTGAATCAAGCCCTCAACGCGGTCGTGAACCCGCGCGTCCGGCAGCCCGTTGATGCGAGCGAAGAAATCAAGGGTCTCGCGCGCCGTCAGGCGCGGGTAAAGCGCGGTGGTGGACGAACTGAACCCTAGGTTGCTGCGCACTGCTTCGGGTTCAGCGACGACATCGTGGCCCATGAGCGTGGCGCCGCCCGAGGTCGGCTTCAGGATCGTCGCCAGCATCCGCAGAGTTGTGGTTTTGCCGGCCCCATTGGCGCCGAGCAGGCCGAAGATCTCGCCGGGCTGGCAATCGAAGTCGATGCCATCCACAGCGCGGAGTTCGCCGCGGCTCTCGTCGTAGAAGAGCTTGGTCAGGCCGTGAACGGAAACGGGGTGGTCCATAAGTGTGCGGTTATTTCGTCAATCCTCCAGTGCCTTAGACGGTGCCGGCCGGGCGCGCCCAAACATTCTTTCCTTGAGGAATTTGGGCAAGCTTCCGCTGTAAGAGCCCATGAGGACATCTTCGAATTGCAGCACGAATGCCGCCAGTTTGAGGCAAAGCGCAATCAGGGCCAGGGAGACCGCCAGGGTTACCGCGATGTGGGCCCACTGGAAGATTCCCGAGATGGCTTCGCGAACCACAAGGACAAGGTTCACCACGGGCACGCAGGCCAGCGGCAACGTGAACTTCAGCCCGGGCGCCTGGAGGAACACCACCGGCAGCAGGACGAGCAGGTAAAAGGGAGTGATCATCGCCTGGCCCTCTTTGAAGGTGCGCGCGAAGGAGGCGAAGATCATCATTGCGGCGGCGATAAAACCGGCCAGCAGCATCGCCGCCAGACCCGCCACCAGCAGGGCGGCCGGGGAAATAGTGGCCTCAATCGTTCGTCCGGCCTGGGCCAGCAGCGGCGCGAATAGCGGCTTAACCGTCAACATGACCGCCGCCAGGTTAAGCAAGCCGGCGAGGCCGCCCATGGTCGCCACGTATAGATACTTGCCGGTGACAATATTGAGCCGGGATGCGGCGCTGGACATCAGGGTTTCCCACGTGTTCCGCTCGCGTTCGCCGGCGGTGGAATCGACCGCTGGGTAAAAACAGCCCACGGCTACCATCACCAGGAACAGCACTGGGGCCGTCAGGCCCAGGATGAACGTCCCCATTTGCTTCTCCGACGCCACGTTGCGCGACGTGAGTGTGAACCCCTGCCAGGTGACGGCGTCAATGCTGCGGCGCCGCGCCTCGCGCTTGAGCCAATCCGCGCGGTAGGCATTCAGTTCATCCACCAGCCGTTTCCTGGCCTCGGCGCTTCGCTCTTTCGATTGGTCGAACGTGATCCGGACCCGAAAATTGTTGGTCAACGATGCGCCCGTCCCTTCAGCGGGCAGAAACTCCGCCACGGCATCGAGCTGCCCATGCCTGAGCTTCCGCTCGAGGTCGGCGGGCGATTCTTCCAGCTCGAGCAATTCGATTTGTTCATTCCGCCGCAAATTGACTTGCAGTTTGGGATGGGCCTTGGGCCAATGGAACACGACGACCCGGGAGACGAAGCCTTGAGTCTGGCCGGTAACGAACAGTATCCCGGTGAACGCCGCCCACAACAAAAAAGGATAGAGGAGCACGGGCATCAGAATGCTGTTGATAACGATGGCCTTTTCTCTCATTGCCCCTCGCATCTCTCGCGAATACATCAGCCACACCTCGCGCCAGCGCGGCATAAACGGGTTGCGTCTAGTGGAAATATTCATGGCAGAATCGAAACCTCGAGCTCGACCAAGGCATCGCGAAGTTGGGGGTGTCGCGCAAGCTGCAGCGCCGACCCATACGCCAGCTTGTCGGTCGTCGCTCCGGCGGCCAAAGCTGGGACGGGGTAGTCAAGCGAGGCGTCGAACCGCTCCGGCAGGAAGTTGGCCTTACGAAACAAGGCTACGTTCCAATCAACTGAGCTGTGACGCGAAGGATACAAGATGCCATCGATTCCACTGGGGTGCCGAACCAGCCGGAGCGCCCAACGTCGCGACGTTGAGTGCCTGCCCGTTACCAGTTGCTGGTCCGTGCCGATCTTTGAAGGGTTTTGGCCACGTGCGTCGAACAACATGACTTGGGGGACCCAAACCAAGGTGACCCACCACTCGTAGAGCTGCGTGGCACTCAGCGACCGCGAGGAGCTGCCTATTGGTCCCCATGAATCATCAAACACTTCCATAAGCGCTACCGTCAGGGATTTTCCGAGATGCAGGGTTCCCGGTCCCCCTGCCGGATCAAATCGCGAAGCCTTACGCCTGCTGAAGTGGAGTGGTTCGAACGGTTTCCCGGTTGAAGGGTTCAAGCCGTGAACGCGATAAAAAATCCCCCGAACCGGGACGCAGAATCGCTTCAGGTCCAGCTTATCGAATTCCGCCTGGCTAACCGGCTGGTTCGGGTTACCAGGTGTTTTCCGCTGCATGAGCTTTCGCGTGGGCCAGAACCTTGCCAACCTCGCCTGCCCTTAGCAAGTCCAGCGCGCGACGCCCGTCGAATTGCCGGCGCGGTCCCAGAAAATACCGCATTATCCGCCACTCATCCTGGCTCCTGAAGACCTCGAGCACCTCCTGAAGTCCGCACAACAGCGCTCCCGTAGGTGTAAACTGCCACTTTGGATAGTGGAATTGATGCAAAGCATCGCGCCAATGCACGATCCGATGTTCTTTACGCCGCCGATGTAAGGTTGCCGGCGTCAAACCGAAACGGCTCTCCAATTCCGCCCCCGTCCACGAGCCACCCTCGGCTTCCTGCATTCGAATCGTCAACTCGTGGCCCGCTTCGTGTGGATCGAATCGAACTTTCGGCGGTGCCGTTTTACTCAAAATCCGCTTCAATTCCACTTGCAGAGCGGCGATCCGTTCCTGAATCTCGGCGGCCTGTCGCGTCCAGGACCTTGAAGGTCTTGTCAAAGTCTTCGTTGTCGCTGCCATACTCCTAATCTAATCAACCAAATCAACCAAATCAACTATATTTCCGACCTTCAAGGTCACGCATCACCACTCTTCTACGCTCTACGCTCTACGCTCCCCACGTTCCCCCCCCCCCCCCCCTTACAACTTCCCAATCAACCTCCGCATCCGCACCATCGCTTCCTTGATATTCTCAAGACTCGTCGCGTAGGCGCAGCGCACGAACCCCTCGCCGCAGGCGCCAAAGGCGGTGCCGGGAACCACCGCAACTCTTTCTTCGTGCAACAGTTTCAAGGCGAAATCCCGCGAAGAAAGCCCAAATTTCGCCACGCTGGGAAACGCGTAAAAAGCCCCCAGCGGGCGATGGCTCTCCAGGCCCATATCGGCGAACGCGGCGGCGATGTAATTGCGGCGGCGCCGGTACTCATTGACCATTTCCGCAATGTCGGTCTCGGGCCGGGCCAGCGCTTCGAGCGCGGCCTTTTGGCTGAGCGAGGAGGCGCACAGCATCGTGTACTGATGGATCTTCATCATCGCCTCGATCAGTTCGGCGGGCCCGCACGCATAGCCGAGCCGAAAACCCGTCATCGCCCAGGCCTTGGAAAACCCGTGCAGGAAGATTGTTCGGTCACACAGGCCCGGCAGGCTCACGATACTGGTATGCGGCGCGTCGTAGGTCAGTTCACCGTAAATCTCGTCCGTGATAACGATCAAATCGCGCTCGCGAGCGAAGGCAGCAATGTCTTCGAGGTCGGCCCGGCTCATGACAGCCCCGGTGGGATTATTGGGAAAATTGAGCATCAGCACTTTCGTGCGGGGCGTCACTTTCGCTTCGAGCATGGGGCGCGTAAGCCGGAAGCCGTTTTCGGCGCGGGTCTCGACCGCGAGCGGAACGCCGTGAGCGAAGAGAATGGTGGCTCGGTAAGAAACGTAGCAGGGCTCGTGGTAGAGCACCTCGTCGCCCGGATTGAGCAGCGCGCGCAACGCCAGGTCCAGCGCCTCGCTGACGCCGACCGTAATCAGCACCTCGTTTTCGGGATTGTATTCGCCGCCAAAGGCTTTCCGCACATACTTCGCCAGGGCCCGGCGCAGGTCCAGGTAGCCGAAATTGCTCGTGTAATGCGTCGCGCCGCGTTCCAGCGCGAACACCGTCGATTCCCGCACGTGCCACGGCGTGTCGAAGTCCGGCTCCCCGATGCCCAGGCTGATCACATCCTTCATCGTCGAGACGATGTCGAAGAAATCCCGGATGCCCGAGCGCGGAATGTCGCGCACCGTCGTGTTGAGCCGATTACGGAGAGACGCTGAGCCGTTCATCGGAGCTTTCCTGGTGCATCAACACGCCGAAGCGCTTGTAGGTTTTGAGCATGAAATGCGTGGATGTGGACAACACGCCTTCGAGCGGCGAGAGCCGTTCGCTGACAAACGCCGCCACCTCGCGCAACGTGCGCCCCTCGACAAACAGCAGCAAATCATAGGTGCCGCTCATCAGGTACGCCGAGCGCACCTCGGGAAAACGGCTGACCCGGTGGGCGATCGTGTCGAACCCGCCCTCGCGCTGTGGCGTCACCTTCACCTCGATCACGGCGGTGACCTTGTCCTGGTCGAGCTCGTCCTCGTTGAGAATCGCCTGGTAGCCGCGGATGACGCCGCGCTTCTCGTAATCGGCGATGCGGGCGCCAACCTCCGCGGCCGGCACCCCAAGCATCCGTGCGATGTTCTCGCGCGATTCCAGCGCATTCGTCTGCAGGATTTTCAATAGTTCATCCATAATTCACCTCGGGTGAAGTGCCCGGACGATAGCGGGCGGGCCGCGAAGGGTCGAGCGGAAAGCGTGCTCCGCCTCCCCATAGGGTGCATCTCATCTTCCCTGCCTTCTCAGAATTCCCCTTCCGACCGACCGTCCTGGGCAGGGCACGTTGTCCCGCGCCGGGCATGGCTTGCCTCAAAGCAATGGCGTCTGAAAAACGCCACGCTAACTGAAAATCCCAACGGGATTACATCATGCCAGCCCAGAAGTTCCCTGTGCTGAGAAGTGGCTTTTCATAAAATTATTCACGTATTTGTTCACTTCGCCTTAGGCGACTTCACCGCAAGAAGCCACGAACCTTGTTTGAGTTGGTTGGCCATGTGGAAATCCCCGTTGTAGCAGGTGTTGGTCTGCCACATCTTCAAGAGGATTCTTAGCCACCGCTGGCCTACGTAGGGCGCACCGTCCCCAGAGTATCATGTGCCGGTTAAAGTTCCTTGGTTCCGCCTTCTGCGGACAGGGCGCCCTACCTCCACGCGTGCGAGTCTATCCTCCTATCCCTTCTGCATTTTCGGATCACTAACCGGAAACCAGGATCACGTTCGCGTACTGGACGGTGTCGCCGGTGCGAATCAGGCCGATGGCGCCAGGGACACGCTTCTTAAACTCTACATGCGGTTCGTGAGTCGTCGGTATGCCTTGGAGGGCTTGTGCGAACTTTGAGCGCGTTGCTTCCGTGTTTTGCTCGAGGAACTCCCGAGCCATAAACGCCTGCACCGCAAGGAAATCCAATTTTACGGCAGCCAGGACCTGCACCACGGTCGGCACATCGTCCGTCAGCGAGATATCCACCGTCTCAATTTGGGGCCAGAACGGAAAGCCCCGGTCCGCGATCACAAATGTATTAGTGTGCCGCACTCGTGCCAGCAGGGAAAGTAAGCCGGGATTGATGATTTTCGTGTTCAGCATAGCCGCGCCGACTGTGGAAAGCTTGCGGGGTTCTGACAAGAGAAAAGACGGAGAAGCAGACCATCGGTCGCATGCAAAAGCGCCTGAGGTTCCTGCCGCCCGAGTCCCACCTCCCTTCACCGCCCACCCTTTCTCAAACCTGAGTTGGCACGGCTCCTGCACTGCAAAAGATGTGTGTAGATTCCCGTTCTGCACGTTCCTGAGTAGGGCGGCGACCGGGATTCCGGCACCGCCCTCTTTTCATGGTGGTTGGGTTGGGTTGGAACGGCTCGGGGGTTTCCCCCGAGCCGTTTTTTTCCACTTCGACCTGCTGGCGACGGTATGATAATCATCCCGTGTGACGACCAGCATCGGTCAGCGCAGCCAGATCGTGACCCCGAAATCCCTGTGATTAATTTCGTCCTATGGCCGCTACTTTTCTCTCGACGCGTCTTCTCGCAACGGTGCTTCTTTCGGTTAGCGTTATCGCTCAGTCCCAAACCCGCTCGGTCAAAAAGTCCCCGCCGCTCACCGAAGCCCCCCGGCCAGGGTTGGTATGTCGGCGGAGCGGTTGGCGCGAATCGACACGCTCTGCCGCAAAGCTGTAGCTGACGGCGATGTGCCCGGCGTGGTGGCGCTTGTGGCCCGCCGCGGCAAAATCGTCTATTACAAAGCCTTCAGCCTGGCTTTCGGTGTGTTGACACCTGAAGTCCAGGGCAAAGGCGGCAAGGGCAGTGCCGGCACGTTCGAATGGGGTGGCTACTTCAACACTCAGTACTTCGCCGACCCGCGCGAAAAAGTTATCGGAATCCTCACGAAACAAACCCAGGGTCCTACAACTGACAAAACCGCCGACCTGTTCCGTCAGTTGGTGATGCAGGGGATCGATGACTGACCGTATCGCCAGGAACCCTCAGGCATTCATCTTCGGCACATAACTCAGAATCCAATAATAGCGAAGAAACTCGACCCGCACTCCTGCAGCCAGGCCGTCCACCGCAGCCCTCAGCTCGGCCTCGGTCGGAAAGTTTTTGAGCACTTCGTGCTTCGACCCATCGTTCAATTTGCGTATCTGGTAAGTGTCGCCTGATTCCTCAGTCCGCGAGATGGGAGTGCTGCTCCCCTCCACATAGACATTGTCGATAAAGACCACTCTTGCGCCCGGGGAGAAGATGCGGTGAAAGTCGCGGAGGAAGCCATGCAGCCTCGACCTTGGAACATGAGACCACCAGAACGCCGCCAAGCCGCCGGTAAATCGCTGCGACAGGGCCGGCAGGGCGTAAGCGTCCTGTCGGTGAAACTGTACCTTCCGGGAGTCGCTGGCTTTGGAGCGAGCGATCGCCAGGACCTCCTCATTGATGTCCGTCGCAAAAACGGCCGAGGCAGACCGAGCAATCACTTCCGTCCAGTATCCCGTGCCACAGGCCAGCTCGAACACATCAGCTCCCGCGAAGGCGCGCCCAACGAAACTCCGCAACTGCAGCAGGTCCGCCTGACGCTCGGGCTTGGCATAGATGCGCTCATATTCCTGTGCCCGCTCGGCGTAATAGCTGACCATTGAGGTCTCGATGCCCATAAGACGATGGTTGTAACTGATGCCTGCCGCCACAGGCGGCGGTCATCGGACATCTTACACCGCTGCGCTCGGAATGCACTCAATTCACTGCCTCCGAGGCTGGACGCGATGCCGCCAGCGCTTCGAAACGGGCTTCACGGAGCGAACCTGCGGGAAGCGATTGAAGCTACGCCGTTGCTGCCCGCGTCATAAACCACTTGGACGGCGAGGGAGTAGCTGCCGGCGCTCACGTTGGTCCAAATGACGCTGCAGGGGGCTGAATTACAACTCTCCATGCCCACCCGCCGGGGCGGCGGACGTCTCCTACATCTCGAAACATCATTAGGAACATCTTCATCACTTCCCTGGCCCGGTGAAACTGGCAAATTCCGCATGTTTCTCAGAAGATTCCCTGGCGCCAACCAATGTTTTTCCCTGCACGGAAAGTGGGCACGTGATAATCTGCCGCATGCGTCTCCCGTATGGGTGCAGTCAGGCTGGCAACCGAACCTCCTGGGTTTTCCTCGGCGCCTGCCTGCTCGGGCTGGGTGGCAATGCGGCGGTGATTAACATCTCACCCGGGAATCCCTATGCTTACACCAACATCGAGTCGGCTCGAGCGGGTGATCAGGTTCTCATCGCGCCCGGGACTTACGCCTTCAGGGTTTATCTCACGCAGCAGGCCACACCGACCAACCCCATCATCATCCGCGCGCAGGACCCGTCGAACCCGCCGGTGTGGGATTTCGGAACCACCCTGGTCGAAAACGCCAAAGGCAGTTACACGGCCCCTGACCGGGGCCGCGGCGGATGGCAATTCAGTGGCGCGAAAAACTACTCGCTATCCGGCCTGGTCTTCAAGAACTGCCGCACCGCGGGTTTTAACTCCGCCGGCATCCGGTATTACAGCGGCACCACCAACCTTTACGTCAAAGATTGCGTGTTCACGCAGAATGACAACGGCATGACCGGCGGCACGCAGGAAAGCGCCGCTACCGTCGAGTATTGCGAGTTCGTCGCGAACGGCAACACCAATGCGAGCTCCGGCTCCCCCACGCATAATTTATACATTTACGGCGGCTATTTCACCCTGCGCTATTGCTATGTCCACGACCCGGTCCAGGCACAGAATTTTCATATCCGCGCGCGCAATTCGACCCTGGAATACAACTGGATTGCGCGGGCGCAGTCGTATGAAGGCGATTTGATGACCGACGACGACTTAACCGGCCCGGGCCCTTTCAGCCAGGCCATGACGCTGCGGGGGAACCTGTTCCTGCAAAGCGCTGCGCCAAACAATCACAGCCAGGAGGTGGCCATCTTTAATGACAACTCGGCCATCTCCAATCTCACCCTCGCCGTGCGGGCGGTGTTTAATACGTTCGTTGGCAACGGCGGCAGCACCGCGTTCTTCCACGTATCAAACGCCGACAAGACGCGCATGGTTTTGGAAGAGTGCGACAATATTATCTCCGGCACCACGCTGCCTTATCTGGTCGAGAACGTGGCGTTCGCGACTGTTTCAGGCGTGAACAACTGGCTGCCGTCCAACGCCTCCACCGCCGGGTTGAGCGGCTCGGTTCAATCGGCCGCGCCGGGCTTCCGCAATCCGGCGGCGAAGGATTACACGCTGGCGCCGGGCAGCGCGTGCATTGGCGCCGCCAACGCCTCCGTTTATGGACTGCCGGGGAGGGAGTATTTTCGCAACGAGCTGACGAATCGCTTTTGGCGGGTCCGCGCCGCTGCCCGCGATATTGGCGCCTTCGAGAGCAGTACAACCTCCAGCCCCGTGGGACCTTATGAGCCCGCGCCCTTGCCAGTCCTGGGCCTTGTGCCGTTCAGCGGGGCCGCCGCTGCAAGCTGGCCGCTATTCGCCTCCGATTTCCAATTGTGGCAGTCGGATCTGGCGCAGCCGGTAACCTGGTCTCAGGTTGGGTTCCCCACCAGCACTAGCGCGATCGGGGTAAGCGTCGCCATCCCGCTTTCCTCCGCCAAAGAATTCTTCCGGCTGCAGAAGCCCCTGACTGCGGGCCAGTAGCGTCGCTCGCCGGCGCGCTGCAAACAACTTGATCGGCCAAACGGCCGCCGGCGGCAACGGACCCGACCAGAACCTTGGCACCTTGACCGCTGGTGGCGCCGACAACACACCCGGCGAAATTATTGTTGATGTCAACAACACCACCTCCAAACCCCAGCAGTTCTACACCATCCAGGCGCCTTAGCCGTTTCGGGGCGGGGACGGCCACGTCCCCGCCGGGAGGGTTGAGCGCGTATTAATACCCCACGGGGGCGGGGCTATGTCCTGTCCGCCGGTTTGGCACGGGTTCTTTATCGGGGCGGAGGCAGTTTAAACGCCTGGTCGTGGAATCCGGCTTGGCAAGCGCGGCTGTTGGTCTGTTGGAGCCGCAGGGAGAGGCAGCGACCATTTCTCTGCCATCCGCTCAACCACATTGACTAGTTGCCGAAAACCGAATAGCTTGTTCAGGCAGAAGTCCGCCCCCAAAGCATACGCCCGTTGGATGTCCGCTGGCCAAGTGGTGCCGCTGAGCACGGCGACAGTTATCCGCTCCGAGCCGGGTTGCTGCCGCAGCCAGGTCAGCACCTCGAAGCCGTCCATACGGGGCATCTTTAAATCCAGCACCAGCAGATCGGGGAGCGGGTACTTGGCGCGATCGTCAAACGGAGGCACGCCCCGCAAATAATCCATGGCTTCCATCCCATCGCGCACGAAATTCATGGGCACAATCACCTCCGCCTCGGAAAAGGCCAGCTTCAGCAACAGCGCATCGCTGGAGTCATCCTCCGCTACGAGAATCGTCAAAGGTTTGGTCATGTTTCGATAGTGGATTGTTGCCGGAATTCTACCGGCGGCTGATAAAGGCTTGGCATTCGGCCTTCCTTGCTGTAGCAAGCAATATACCGTAGCACTCTGCACGCTTATTGCTTGTGGGGTAAACACCTACTTTGGTCACGCTCAGTAAAAGTAGGGCGGGAGGCACGATTCCAATTACCCCCTGAGTGAAATCCGGCCGTTCCCCTCTGGCATCTGCCTCTGGGACCCAAAGTAAAAACGCGCAGCCAGCGGAGGCTGCGCCAACAGAAAAGCTAACTGGCGGGCAAGCTCAAGCCATTCCGGCCTCTGTCTGGAACCTTGCATCCGCAGGGTTTGAATGTTCCTGGAGGTGCTCCAACGCAGGCTCTCCAATTAGCGGGGCCGCCGCTGCAGGCTGGCCGCTATTCGCCTCCGATTTCCAATTGTGGCAGTCGGATCTAGCGCAGCCGGTAACCTGGTCTGAGGTTCGGTTCCCCACCAGCACTAGCGCGATCGGGGTAAGCGTCGCTATCCCGCTTTCCTCCGCCAAAGAATTCTTCCGGCTGCAGAGGCCTCTGACTGCGGGCCAGTAGCGTGGCTTGCCATGGGTTACCGACCGTTTACCGGGAGAAGGGACTACGGGACGACGGGACCACGGGACCACGGGACCACCGGACTACGGGACCACGGATGAGGACGGAGTGGACGCAAGAAGGCGCGAAAAGGCACAAAGCGGGTGGCGGGTGAAGGGGAAATTAATTTTGGTCGAGATTACTCAAGATTAGTCGAGATTGGTCGAGATTGGTCGAGTTTTTTGCGAGAGCGAACTTGAGGTTTGTTGAGTAATTTGGAGTGAAGGTCGCGAGTGATCTCGACCAATCTTGAGCGAGGACGCGGGCAGGAAGGAAAAAGGATAAAACTGCAGTTCGGGCCTGGAAGAATTTCCCGTAATTGGGCGTCCGTAGGTGAAATTAAGCGTAATCGAGCGCAGCCGGGGCGGGGAAGACTTCCCCATGCACATGGCTGCAGATGACTGCAGATGGCTGCAGATAGGTGCCGATGCGGGCACAGTCCGGCGGGAGCTATCGGGAGCTGGGGTGGAGGTCTAAAGGCTGAAGGATAAATTTTGTTTTCTCCGCCGGAGAGGGGTGATCCAGGGGTGATCCAGGGCTGAAACGTTTCCACACGCCGCATTTACCGAGTGATGGTGCGTTTCAGGGGTCGCCGAAGGCTGATCCATGAGGCTGCCAAGGGTGATCCTTGAGGTTGACAAGGCTGATCCTTGAGGGTTGCTGAGCCTGGCAAAACGGACGACGCGACTGGCGGAAGAACGAGCGTCGAGGACGGCGAGCCGATGGTGTGAGCGGCAGGGGGTAAATATGCCGTCAAAGTGTCCCAAGGCCGTGTTTACCGAGGTATTCTCATTTTCAAAGTGTCCCAGAAATGTCCCGGAAGCTTCCCACAGTATCCTGCGTGGAATAGTCGGGAATGTGCGTTATCCGTTAGGGTGACCCGGGAGAATTTCTTTCTTCGGGCAGGGGTTGAGAAATGCAAAAGCGTAGCCAAAAGCGTAGCAGAGCGCGGAAGTCGTTAATGGCCGGCGGTTTGTGAAGTGCAAAAACGTAGCAGCAAAAACGTAGCAGCAAAAACGTAGCACCGACAAAAGCGTAGCACCCGGAAGAGCATGGCTGGAAGCGGCCGGGGCTCGCCCGAGGTGGAAAAAGGTGGAAGAAGGTGGAAAAAGGTGGAAAGGGACAGGGAGGGATGAGTTTAAGTCGCGGTTGGCCGCGGTTAGTCGCGGTTAGTCGCGGTTAGTCGCGGTTGAGAAGGACGATTCTGTCAACTTTGGAAAGTTGACAGTTGACAGGTCCGGGGCGGGGGAGAGATGGAGTTTTTCTTTTCGCGAGGGGAGGGGGAATGCGAAAGTTGACAGTTGACAAGAAGTGGGTGGCAGCCCGGTTTTACCGTGGGTTTTGGCGGTTTTGAAAGTTGACAGAGGGTGAAGTTGTCAACTTTCGAAAGTTGACAGTTGACAAGGCCAGGGCAGGAAGGTGGGCCGCCACGAGGGCCAACCCTTCATTTCTGTCCGCGAGCGTGTCCTGGCGGGGAGCCGTTATCCGTTAGGCCCATCCGTTATCCGTCAGGAATTTCCTTTTTTCGGACGAGGGTGTCGGGAATGCAAAAGCGTAGCCAAAAGCGTAGCAGAGCGCAGAAGTTGTTAATGGCCGACGGTTTGTGAAGAACAAAAAGGTAGCTGCAAAAGTGTAGCAGCAAAAACGTAGCACCTACAAAAACGTAGCACCCGGAAGAGGATGCACCGGCGCGATCCGTTATCCGTTAGCGTGACCGGGGAGAACTTCTTTCTTCGGGCAGGGGTCGAGAAATGCAAAAGCGTAGCCAAAAGCGTAGCAGAGCGCGGAAGTCGTTAATGACCGGCGGTTTGTGAAGAGCAAAGACGTAGCTAGAAAAGTGTAGCAGATGCAAAAGTGTAGCGGCAAAAACGTAGCACCTACAAAAGCGTAGCAGCCGGAAGAGCATGGCTGGAGACCGGCGGGATACTCTTCTCACCCAGGTCAACGCGGGGTGCATCATCAGCGGGATGAACACCAGCCGTGGGTAAACGCTTGGCTGAGCGACCAACTGATCGAGGCGATTCAGACAACGAACGGAATTGGAAATTTGTGCCGCCGGGTCAAAGAGCGTGGCGAGCGCGTGTATGTTCACCGGTACGGTTGGCAGCAGTGGCCGCCCGTGATCTGCTGTTCTGCCGAGGTAGAAGAGGTAGCAGCGATCGACAAGGCGACGACTCTTGTTCGGTTCGCTGGCGCTGCCGCCCTGGAGGGGAATCCGCCGGTTGCGCCCGTCAAGGGCCAGAACTTTTACCTGGCCTGAAGGGACCGGTGAGTTCCTCGCCGGTTATTGCCTTGTAGGTTGTCGAATAGGACTGCTTACGCATTCCGTCGTACCTTGCAGCGGCCTCCAGGCCGGCGAGGACATTTGAGGACTGTAGAGAGCCGCCGTTTTGGAGCTGGCTCAGCAGTAACCTGGGCCCAGCCTCCATGCCACGCATTTGGGTCTCGGCGGACTCCCTGAGGCGAGGGGGAAGTGATGCGACGAGTGTTTTCGTGCGTTCAGTGAGGATGTCGAGTTGCGGTGTCGAGCTCGGTGCGATCCGTTCATGAGAACTCACGGTTTGCTCCAGTTGCGCATACCAGCGGCTGACATCAGCATACTGGCTGTCCTCGTAATCGACAAAGCGACGCACGAGATCCCGAACAAGGGCCTTCTGGTCCGGGGTGCAGGCCTTGTATTGCTGAGCCAAAGTGGGTATCGCGCGTTGCACTTGCCGCCGCAAATCGCCCGAAGAGTCCTCCGGATCGCTCTCAACGATCAATGAGGCAACCACGCTTAGGGCGAACTCCTCATGTTCAAAAGGAGGCGCGGGGGTCCTTGTGCATGAGGCAAGGACCAAGGCTGCCCCGGCGGTACACACTGCGAAGAGTAGGTGAGCGGGGAAGGAATGGTGTTCAGGCCAGCGCCGAATGAGGCCCAGTTTCCACATGCGGATATTCAGACTCAAAGATGACCTTCCTTCAAGCGAAACCTTGGTGCGAAGGTTTGATGCCCCGAGGGCTGAACGCAGGTGATCGCCGTGGGGCGGTTTGGTCGCCTGCGGCGAAGGTAACGGGTGGCTCCAGGTAGTTGCGCGGGGTGTAGCCAGCAGGGCGGCGCCTTGCGCGGTGGGCCTGCCCGGCCAGAGGGCTAGTGGCTTGGCGGCGTTTGCAGCGGGGATCCGGGAGAAGGCCACGGGGATTCCGACCAGAGTGCGCGGGGGCGCTGGAATAATTGTCAGTTTCTCCTTGGCCTAAACCAATCTCCGGTGACCCCTTTCCCTCGGGCGGTGGAATTCCTTGGGTTCTGGGGTAGATTCATCCGCAGGAAACACGAACATGTCGGACCAGTACATAGGGCAGAAGATGATTGAAGAAGAGGAGCTGGCGCACTTCCTCGAGGCATATGAGGAGATCACGGGCCAGGCGCTGGAGGTTGTTGAGGGTGCGGAGAGTCCGGATTTCATTTGCCGCAGGCCGACAGGCGAACTGGTGGGCGTGGAGCTGACGCGGTCGCCACATGACTACCAGATGGCTCAGCGTGACCGAATCTGGGCGGAGAGTATGGCGATGGATACGTATAGCCTGCTCGAAGCCATCCACCGCATAGTTGCGAAAAAGGCGAAGAAGCGTGCATTGAGCGGCTGGCGGTTGCCAGAGAACGCCATGCTGGTGGTCAAGCTGGTCGATTATTCGTTCGGCTCGCTGCGGTGGTTCTCGGAAAAGCGTCTCGCCACAGATTTCGCGGCGGCCGGGTTCGCTGAGATTTGGGTCGCCGACCATACTGAGATAGACGCGTATGGAACCGCGCGGCTCATCGGACTGTACCCGGAGGAGGTGTGGGGAACACATTACCAGGACGCGTTCTATCGGAAGCCTTACGGGTAGCAACTGGGGGAGGGTGGGGGCGCCTTGCGCGATGGGCCTGCCCGGCCAGAGGGCTAGAGGCTTGGCGGCGTTTGGAGCGGGGATGCGGGAAATGGCCGTGGTGGTTCGGACGGGGCGCAGCGGGCGCGCTAAATCTCACTCTCAAAGCAACTGAGGGCCTCCGGCAGGTGAAGCGGACCTGGCTTTCGACGGTTGCGGCTTTGTCGAACCAATCGGGTTTGGCCAACCGTGAGCCTTGCTACGCCGGCCGAGTTATGTAGTCTAGCGGCATGCAGGTGTGTGGCCGCCTCTTGGTAGTTCAAGTTCTGACATGTGCGATTGGCTTACGCGCGGCTGGCACATTAACACCGATCTTTTCGTTCGAGGGACCTAGCGGGAACCCAAACGGCTTAATATTTGCTACCGACGGTTATCTTTACGGCACCACTCGCGGCGGTACGATGTTCAGGGTTTCCACCAATGGTTCGGTCGATCGGGTCCCGGCGGTCTTATCTTACCCGACAGGAGAGCTGGTCCAGAGGAAGTATGATGGGAGTTTTTACGGGACATATGACATCGGCGTGTTCAGGGTGACGCTGGACGGAAGTGTCCAGTCGTTCGGGATGTTCGCCGGGAGCGGTTACGGGTATGTTGCTAGGGCAGGGCTCGTCGAGGGGGCGGATGGGAATTTTTACGGTACAACGTACAACACGACTGCGACTGCGCCTTACGGGTGGGGAACAATATTCCAGTTGACGTTTAACTATCGGGTTACGACGCTGCACACGTTCACCAATGGGAACGAGGGTGCGTATCCTCAGTGTGCGCTCGTCGAAGGCCCGGACGGGGCTCTATATGGGACGACAAGCCAATGTGGAAGTAATAACGCTGGAACAGTCTTCCAAATGACGGAGGATGGGGCTTTTCGTACTCTGTATTCATTCACGGGTGGTGATGACGGTTATTACCCGATCGCTGGATTGCTGTTAGCCAGGGATGGGCTCCTGTATGGCACCACTATGTTCGGTGGGAGTAATGACGTCGCCCTTGGTGGCGACGGGACTGTATTTAGGATCAGCACAAACGGAAGTTTCACAACATTGGCCTCCTTTGCGGGGAGCAATGGCGTATCTCCTAAAGCCAGGCTTACCCAAGGCTCGGATGGGAATTTCTACGGGACCACGGTCGGAGGAGGGAACGGGAACGGTACGGCCTTTAGAGTCACCACCAACGGGATCATCACGACTCTGTATCTGTTCGGCAGCGTGACCAATTCATACGGCGTCGCGTTGGACGGCTCGAATCCGCAGTCCCGGCTCGTTGAGATTACTGGTGGTACGTTCTTCGGCACGGCGCATGATGGTGGCACGAACGGAGTTGGGACCGTGTTCCGACTCACAACTGGCAGTGGAATTGGTCCGATCCTGCAATTGGCGAGAAGCGGCAGCGGCGTGGTTCTTAGCTGGAACGCTGAGGTAGGTGGGCGGTACCAGGTACAGTCGACCGCGGCTGATGTTCCGTGGCAGTGGAGCAGCGTTGGTACTGCTGTTGTCGCGACCGATGCTGTGGCGAGTGTCTTTGCCCCGCTGGTGTCGGGTACCTCATGCCTTTACCGACTGGCTGTGTTGCCGTCGCAAGGGTCAGACCGGAGATGAGGTAGCGCCGGGTCAGGGGGAACGGGACGAATAGGAGGGATGGGCAAACCAGGGATAGGTCGAGGCGTCGCTACGCGGCGCCGTGCGTTTGGCGGGGCGGCGTTCCGTGGACTGAAGTCCTTGTCATTACCCACATCTTTGAGCCAACCAGATTAGCGCTGCCGCCCAGTGGAGGCCCGAATCGCGGCTGAGCGCCAACGGCGCGGCCCTATCTTAGCCCGGGGCAACGCCCCGCGGATAGGCGGATCGAAAAACCGGCAGAGGCCCAACTGGGCGGGATAACCCACGTCGAACCCCAGACCCTCACGCTACCTTCGGCCATTCTCCCGCAACGGTATCGCGGCCCTTCAGGCCGCAGGTCCGTTCACCGCCGTTGTTCCCAGCCCGTTGGGCTGGGCTAAGATATCCCGGCCCTTTGGGCCCACAACAAAGGGCGCCCGGCTCATCCGTCGCAAGGGTCAGACCGGAGATGAGGTGGCGTTCGGGGTCAGGGGGAGGGGACGAATAGGAGGGATGGGCAACCAAGGGATTGGTCGAGGCGTCGCTATGCGGCGCCGTGCGTTTGGCGGGGCGGCGTTCCGTGGACTGAAGTCCTTGTCATTACCCACATCTTTGAGCCAACCAGATTAGCGCTGCCGCCCAGTGGAGGCCCGAATCCCGGCTGAGCGCCAACGGCGCGGCCCTATCTTAGCCCGGGGATTACGGGCATCCAAAAACCGGCCGAGCTCCAACGGGGGTGGAATAACCCACGCCGAACCCGAGACCCTCACGCTACCTTCGGCCATTCTCCCGCAACGGTATCGCGGCCCTTCAGGCCGCAGGTCCGTTCACCGGCGTTGTTCCCAGCCCGTTGGGCTGGGCTAAGGTATTCCGGCCCTTTGGGCCGGCCACGTGCTGCCAACACCAGGCAGCGTGGACCCGCCACCCAGCGCCAACGGCGCGGGCATACCTTAGCCCGGGGCAACGCCCCGGGGTTACGGGCATCCAAAAACCGGCTCAGCCCCAACGGTGGCGGGATAACCCACGCCGAACCCGAGACCCTCACGCTACGTTCGGCCATTCCCCCGCAACGGTATCGCGGCCCTTCAGGCCGCAGGTCCGTTCACCGGCGTTTCCCAGCCCGTTGGGCTGGGCTAAGATATCCCGGCCCTTTGGGCCAACGACAAAGGGCGCCCGGCTGATCCGTCGTAAGGGTAAGACCGGAGATGAGGTTGCGGGCGGGGTTGGTGAGAACGGGACGAATGGGAGGGATGGGCAAACAAGGGATAGGTCGAGGCATCGCTACGCGGCGCCGTGCGTTTGGCGGGGCGGCGTTCCGTGGACTGAAGGCCTTGTCATTACCCACATCTTTGAGCCAACCAGATTAGCGCTGCCGCCCAGGGGAGGCCCGAATCCCGACTGAGCGCCAACGGCGCGGCCCTATCTTAGCCCGGGGATTACGGGCATCCAAAAACCGGCTCAGCCCCAACGGGGGCGGGATAACCCACGCCGAACCCGAGACCCTCACGCTACGTTCGGCCATTCCGCCGCAACGGTATCGCGGCCCTTCAGGCCGCAGGTCCGTTCGCCGCCGTTGTTCCCAGCCCGTTGGGCTGGGCTAAGGTATCCCGGCCCTTTGGGCCGGCCACGTGCTGCCAACACCAGGTAGAGTGTACCCGCCTCCCAGCGCTACGGCGCGGGCATACCTTAGCCCGGGGCAACGCCCCGGGGTTACGGGCATCCAAAAACCGGCTCAGCCCCAACGGTGGCGGGATAACCCACGCCGAACCCGAGACCCTCACGCTACGTTCGGCCATTCCCCCGCAACGGTATCGCGGCCCTTCAGGCCGCAGGTCCGTTCACCGCCGTTTCCCAGCCCGTTGGGCTGGGCTAAGATATCCCGGCCCTTTGGGCCAACGACAAAGGGCGCCCGGCTGATCCGTCGTAAGGGTCAGACCGGAGATGAGGTTGCGGGCGGGGTTGGTGAGAACGGGACGAATGGGAGGGATGGGCAAACAAGGGATAGGTCGAGGCGTCGCTACGCGGCGCCGTGCGTTTGGCGGGGCGGGGTTCCGTGGACTAAAGTCCTTGTCATTACCCACATCTTTGAGCCAACCAGATTAGCGCTGTCGCCCAGCGGACGTCCGAATCCCGACTGAGCGCCAACGGGGGCGGGATAACCCACGCCGAACCCCAGACCCTCACGCTACGTTCGGTCATCCCCCCGCAACGGTATCGCGGCCCTTCAGGCCGCGGGTCGTTTCGGCGCCGTTATTCCCAGCCCGTTGGGCTGGGCTAAGGTATCCCGGCCCTTTAGGCCGGGACCTCCCGCCGATAGATGCGTCCGCGTGGCCACCGCGTGTCACAATCCCCAGCCCGTTGGGCTGGGCTAGGGTATCCCGGCCCTTCGGGCCGGCCACGTGCTGCCAAACACCAGGCAGCGTGTACCCGCCACTCAGCGCCAACGGCGCGGATTTCCGTCGCGTTAAAAGCCACGTTCCCGACCCGTCGCTTAGCGCCAACGGCGCGGCCCTATCTTAGCCCGGGGCAACGCCCTGGGGATAGGCGGATCGAAACACCGGCCGAGCCCCAACGGGGCGGGATAATCTAATCTTAATCCCAAACATACCGTTCGTCGTACGGTACCTGGTATCTCTGCAGGAATTTTCGGTACTCCTCCTGAAACGTCTTCGTGCGGTGATGTTCCGCCTGGTCCTCGACATACTTTATCACGGCGTCGGCGTCGGATTGGCTGACGGAAAACGCGCCATAACCAGTCTGCCAATGAAACCCTCCAAACTCCGCACCCTTGGTCTTGATCCATTTCGACGAACTGGTTTTCACGGTCTCGACGGTTTCCGCGATGGACTGCTTCCGCGGAAGACCAAAAAACAAATGGACGTGATCGACCCATCCGCCGGCCTTCAAACACGGGCAATCGTTCTGGCGCAGAACTACTGCGAGATAGGGATAGAGTTCCTTTTGAATCGAGGGCGTGAGAACCGGCGCGCGATCTTTGACGCTAAAGATGAGGTGGACCAGCACACGCGATAATGATTGGGGCATAAGTGTAATTCTTGTCGGGTTTCGTTTAGTCTGATTCCGAACACCCCCAGGTCGCGGGAGCATCCTTCACAGGGGCTTATGCCCAAATAGAATCGGTTCTGCAAGTTTCATGTTTCAAGAGCGCGAAGGTATCGCGGCCCTTCAGACCGCGGGTCGTTTCGGCGCCGCTATTCCCAGCCCGTTGGGCTGGGCTAAGGTATCCCGGCCCTTTGGGCCGGCGCCTCCCGCCGATAGATGCGTCCGCGTGGCCACCGCGTGTCACAATCCCCAGCCCGTCGGGCTGGGCACCGGCACACGCTCCCTTGCGGATTATACCCTCACGCTTCTTTCGGAGCGGCCTGGGCGGCGCGAAACTCCTGCCGTTCGGCCCCGATCAGCTCGATCAATTCCGCGCGCCAGGTGAGCAGCTTGCGCGCGGCCGACGGCGCCCGCAACAGCACCACGGCAGCCCGGAGGCTGGCCGCAAAACGGCGCAATTCGCGCACGTAATAATGGGCGATCAGGCTCGCCGGCGGCAGTGAACATGCGTAGAGCACCGTCGCCCGCAACCCAAAAAACCGGTGAAAGATGAACACGCACAAGGCGTAAAAACCCGTGAACGCGACCAGCCCACTGAGGATGGCCGCCGTCGAGATTTGCGTTTTGTCCGGCCGCTGCTTCGCTACCCGGCCGACGACTACGCGCACCAGCGCATAAGGCACCAGCCGGTGCAGCCAGCCATAGGCCGCCACCGGCGCGCCCAGCAGGGCCACCCCCGTCCAGGCCAGGCTTTGGCGTAACAGCCACCGCCGCTCCGGGAAATGCCTGAGGACCTCATCCGACAGATGCAGTTTCCGCATAGCCGCCTCATAATGCCCGAGCCGGCGCACGAATTCGGCGGCGCGCGCCGGATGGGTTTCGAAGGTGAAATCCACCGCCCGGGCGATGGCCTGGGTCAGCAGCAGTTCCCCGGAGATTGGGGTGGCCGGTTCCTGAATTACCGTATTGCCCACCAGGAGCCGGTCGAGATAAAGCCGTTTCACCGCCTCAACAATTCGAGCGCGCTCCAGGTGCGGCAGATGCAGAGTGAGCGATTTCAGCCGGCTTTCGAGCTCGGCGGTCAACGCCTGGATGCAACCGTGGCGGTTGGTCGAGTATTCGGCCAAAAAGTCCGCGACGCGAATCGGTTCGCCGAAGTTAACCAGCGCCCCGCTGCGGTAGGTCGCCTTGGCGGAAAAGGTCAGGCCCACCGGGACGATCTTCAGCCCGAGCTTCCCTGCATGGCGCCCCTCAAGCTCCAACGCCATCCGGGCCGCACCGGTTTTCACTGTCTTGAGTTGGGGCTCGTCGCCGCATTTGCCTTCGGGGAAAATGCCCACCGCCTCGCCTTTTTCCAGCACCCGGAAACAGGCCTCGAAAGTTTTTTGGACGTCACGCATCGCGTGCGGGTCGTCCTGGACCCGGTTGATAGCGATGACACCGCAACGGTTCAGCAGCCAGCGAATGGGCTGGATTCGGAACATTTGCACCGTCGCCACGAAGTTGACCTTGCGCGGCACCGTTGAGCCAATGACGAAGGCGTCGGTCAGCGAGTTCGGGTGGTTGGCGGCGAACAGCACCGGGCCGCGCACCGGCACGCGCTCCAGGTGAAACTGATCGATGCGGGTGAAATAAAACCCCAACGCCGCGCCCAGGACCCAGCGCCCAAGCCGATACATAGGAGGCATGGGAATCATGACGGAATGAATCAGAACGTCTTGAGCGTGTCCAGCACCGCCTTGGTCCGCGGCACTTCGTGCGTGCGAAACAGGTCCGTCCGTCCCAACGCCGCCAGCACCGCGAAGAACGGTTCCGCGCAGCGCACTTCCTCGCCGAAGTATTCGAAGGCGTGCGGCAGCGCGTGGCACACCGGGAAACCCAGCGCGCGCAAACGGAACGAGTTTAGAAAGACCGTCATCTGGTGCCGCACGCGCACCGCGCTGTCCTGCAGGTTCCGGTAATAAAAGCCCAGCCCCGGGTCGATGAGGATTTTCTCAAGGCCATGCCGGGTGGCGATTTCGATTTGGCGCGCGAAGTATTGCTCCATCAGGCTGACCGGGTCGGCGCTGAAATCAAAATCGCCAACGGCGCGCACATGGCGGCCTTGCACGTAGCAGATGATCACCGCGGCCTCGTGGGCGGCGGCCAGGCGGTAGAGCTCCTCGGTGCCTTCGGTCGCGGTGAGGTTCAACACGTTCGCGCCGGCTTCCAGGCACGCGCGGGCGACCGCCGGCTGGTAGGTTTCCACGGAGACCAGGACGCCGGCCTGGCGCAGCGCGGTGATCACCGGCAGCAGTTTGGTGTTCTGCCCGGCGTCATCGACCCGGGCCGCGTGAGCGAGGGTCGATTCGGCGCCGACATCGACCAGGTCCGCGCCCTGTGCCTGGAGCGTTTTCCCGCGGCGGACGGCGCTGTCGGCGGTGAGGCAAACGCTCTCCCGGTACCAGGAATCGGGAGAGAGATTGATGACACCCATCAGGGCCGCGTGGGAATTGAAGGCGAAATATTTGCCGGCCAGGGAGAATTCCTTCACGCGCGCCCGGGCGGCCGGGCGGTGCTTTTCCAGCAGGTCAGCCAGGTACTCGAGAGTCAGCATTCGATGCAATTTGCCCGAAATCTGTTTTCGGGAAAGGCATAAAGTTCCTGCGCGCGTGTTTTCCAGCGGGACTGCCGTTACCGGATTTGGAGTGGCCAGCGTCGGTGCGGCGAGCGCAGGCACAGCGGTCCAATCTCGATCAGCTCGACGACAACTCGGTGTTGGCTGAATCATTAAACCGACCGGGGAACGGAGGCCAGTGCGGGGTAATGCACGGAGTGTTGGCGTGCGACGCGCCGCTGGGAGGTTGCGGAAAGCAGGGGTTATTCGCGGTAGGGTTGGATTTCGAGGAAGTTGAAGGCTTGTTCCTGGCCGAAGGGAGGAACGGGTTGGTTGGGGGATTGCCAATCGGAGACGGCCAGCGTGGCGGTGGCGGCTTTGCTGCGAAAGATTTTCCAATGGTAGGTGATGCAGACCGGCACTTTGGGCTCAGGGTTGGAAGCGTAAACCTCGGTGAAGGATCGAGCCGTGTCCACCTCGGCACCGTCGATGAGGATGGTGGCTGTCGATTTGGCTTCTTCGATCTTTTTCGGCTTTGGCGTGATGAGATCGTTGTAATCGCAGACGAACATTTTAAGGGAGTAAAGCCTGCCGGGTTGCAGGTTCCGGATGGTTTGGGAGAAGGTGTTGGGTCCTTTCTCGCTCCGTTTCATCCAGAGGAAGGTGTCGCCGATGTGCTCGGGGTCGGCGGGGCGGCCCAGTCCCATAAATCTGCCTTCGATCCTGCCGTATCGCGGAAAGCTTTTAGCGGCGATGGTACCGTCCTCAGCCGGATGGAGCGTCCAACCGTTGGTGCCGAGTTCGAAGTCGGCGTTCTGGATGTGCGTCAGGAACAAAGGATCGCTGGTGAACATGCTGGCATGCCCTTCGATGGCGTAATGGCGGTAGAGTTTGCCGACGAAACGGACGGTTTCTTCGTCGGCCAACAGGGAGGTCCACCAATTGAGTCCCCCGATGTTCGCGAGACCTGGGTCGTTGGCGACGAGGTTCATTTGTTGATCCATCCAGACTTGGTAATCGACGTTGGGTTGCTTGTTGAGCCCACCGGAAGGCATGGAAAAAAGACCGAAGGTGATCACCATTTGTTTTTTGACGCCGGGTTCTTTGACTTCCCAGTCGGCGAGGCCGTCGAGGAAAGCCTGGAGGGCGTCCCGGGAACCTTTTTCGGTGGACATTTCGTGGAGGTAACGTTCGGGGGCGACGAAATAGCCGCAGTTAAGAAGGGTTCGGATGACGTTGGTGCCAATGATTTCCTGATTGAGCTTTTTGCCGCTGCCGCCGACGTAGGCGTAAATGGATTTGTTGGCGAACCGGGCGTCGGCGTGGATCTTGTTGAAGGCCTCGGCGTACAGAGCGTAGTCGGCGCGTTCCTGATCCATACGGGCGAGGCGGGCGGGAGTCATGGTTGGGACCCACTCCGAAACGGGCCGGTTGACGATAAACTCGTCGATAATGATTCCGTCGAGGAAGGGAGCTTTTTCGAAGAAGTTGGTCCAGAAGGCGGTGTGTTCCTGCGCGGTTTTGGCCTGGGAGTTGATTCCGACTTCGGCGATGAATCGTTTCCCCTGGCGGTGCCAATCCTCAATGACCGAGTCGGCGAGCTTGATGTTCGGGGGGACAATCAGGGTAGTGACGTTGGGCAGGATATCGCGCTTGAGGAAATCCAGGTCGTAACGGCCGTAGGATTTGATTTGGGGGTCGAATCCGAGGCCGCAGTGCATCAGTTCGGGGATGGCTTTGAGGGTGAGGTGCTCGAGGGTGATTGTTCCGGAGCGTTCGATCTGGAGGGTGTGGCGGCCTTTGGTGAGATAGTGCATTGCCTCGTGAGTGGGGCCACTGCCCGGGGCAGGATTGATCGGGGCTTCCGCCCGTGAGGCTTTGTCCAAGGTCAGATGGATTTGGCCTTCGCCGTGGGTAGTAAAGGAAAGGAAAATCCAGCCATCGTTCGCACGAACAAACGGAAAGGATTCTGTGGTTGGGGCCGGGGCAACATCCAGCAGCAAGGTCGCGAGGTTGTTTGATCTTTGAGGTTTGGGAACGGCGGGGTTGCCGTCGGGCGCGGCCGCAAGACCACGGGCGACCATCAGAGCGGCCGCCGCGAAAATCATCAGTATTTTTGGCATAAGGGCAACGGGTAGCGGAGCGGTCTCAGGGGACTTTGCCACGCCACGCAGAGCTGGCAATCTGCGATTGCAGCAGGTCGGCAGTTGGAGCGCCTCGCGGCACTGGTCATTGGAATAAACACCCGCTCGCCCACTCGCGAAGAGCTCCAGTTGGAAGCGCCCCCACGACCAGGTCCGCAAGAAGATCCAACCCTTGGACCAAACCCTTCCGACTTTACCACGCAACCCCGGATCGGCTTAGGCTGCGGCCATTGCTGTTAAGCGGCCGCGGGGGGCCAGGGCAGCTTACTGCCCAGCCAGGGCATTGCCTAAAACGGAGAATTATTTCCCGACCTGGCCGGTGAGTCCGGACTTTTGCAACGCAGCGAAAACGTCCTTGTCGTTGAAGTCGCCTGTCACCGTGAAGGACTTGGCCCCCTTCGTCGCCGTGTTGGCTTTCACGCCGGCGACCGATTCGAGCGCGCTATTCACCGACTTGACACATTTGCCGCAGCAAAGATGCACCCCCTCGATCTCGAGCGACTGCACCTTCTGGTCCTTCGCGCCGGTATCGGTGGCGATCTTGATGCCGGGATCACTGCTCTTGCCGAAGTAGCCCGCCGCCACCAGCGCATCCGCCGCCTTTTGCACGGTCGCCGTGTCCGAGCCGGTCAGGGTAACGGTGTGCTCATCCTGATCCGCTGACGCAGTCACACCCTGAACTTTTTCAACCGCTTTCTCCACGCCCTTGACACAGCCTTGGCAGCAAAGGTGGACGTCCGTGAGTTTGACAGAAACATCGGCGGCTTGGACCGACCAGGCCAAGGCTAACGCCATCGTAACGGATGCAAGCAGGTTTCTCATAATTCGTATTAGATTGTTAGATGTGTCCTGACTGAATTTGTTCAAACCATGCAGGCCAGTCAACAAAGAACGAGCACAACGAACAAACACCTCGACTACAACCGGTTGCGTTTCCCCTCCGGGATGCTCTTCTCCTTGTGCGCCTTCACAGCCGCTCAGGACTTGCAGTCCCGGCGGGAAATGAATATAGACGGGCAGAGCTTCAGAATAATCTATGAAACAAACCTCCCAGGTCAGTCGTCGCCGTTTTCTCCAGCGCACCGCGGTCATGGCCGGTACTGCGGCCGGGGCGCAATTCATCGGGATGCCTTCGCTGCTTGGGGCGGATTCGCCCAATGCGAAGTTGGGCGTAGCCGTCATCGGTGCCGGCGGCATGGGCGGTTACAGCTTCGACTCCGCGCTCAAAGAAAGGCTCGTCGCGATTTGTGACGTGGACGACAATACGATGGCGCAAAGGCTCAAGCAATTCGGCGACAGATTCAAGGACCAGCCCGCACCCAAGGCGTTTTACGACTATCGCAAAATGCTCGAGGAATGCCAGAAGGACATCGACGTTGTTTTGATCGCCACCCCGGACCACCATCACGCGCCGGCGGCGATCCGGTCCATTCACCTCGGCAAGGCCACTTTCTCGCAGAAGCCCCTGGCCCACGACATCCACGAGTGTTACGCCCTGGCGCAGGCGGCGCGGGAAAAGAAAGTGCCGACACAGATGGGCAACCAGGGCCATTGCACCAATACGATTCGCATGGCCTGCGAGTATATCTGGGCGGGCGCTATCGGCAACGTGACCGAGACTCACTCGCTGCTGGGACGCAACTTCGGCGGCAGCGGCGGACGGCCCGCGAGCAAGCCAGTCCCGGCTGGATTGCATTGGGATGAATGGATCGGGCCCGCTCCTTTCCGCGAATTCCATGACAACCTCCATCCCTTCAATTGGCGGAATTGGCGCCAGTTCGGGACCGGCACCATCGGGGACATGGCCTGCCATAACCTGGACGCCCTCTTTTGGGCGCTCAAGATAGGGGAGGCCAAGCACTTCACCATCGAGTGCCTCAATACCACGGGCGGCAGCGAGGAAATGTATCCCCAGAGCAACATCGTGCGATACGAAGTCCCCGCCCGCGGCGGAATGGGACCGGTCAAAGTCCACGTGTACGACAACGCCGAGCTGCGGCCGGACATCATGAAAGATGCCGAAAAGAAATATGAGACCAAGTTCGGTGAAGACACGCTGTTCATTGGGGACAAGGGCCTTTTCCGCACCGGCGGCACCTGCAGTTCGCTCGGCTTCCTCCCGGAAGACCGGCGCACGGAAATCCCGGTGCCGAAACAGATTCTCCCCCGCGCCCATGGCGGCCCCATCGAAGACCTCTTCTACGCCTGCAGGCACGGAACCGTCCCCTGCTCGAACTTCCTGGGCGCCTCCGCCCCACTCACCGCTTTTGCGCTCACCGGCCACCTCGCGCAGTTTGCCGGGGTTGGTAAGAAACTGGAATGGGATGTTGAGCAGATGAAATGCACCAACATGCCGGAGATCAACAGGTACCTGCGTCGCGAATACCGGTCGGGTTGGGAGGTGTAGCCTCCGAGCCTGGAGCACAGCACCGGGCGAGATGGTCAGCCATGAACTTGGCCAAGCCGACTGACCGGGCTCATGTAATGCTGTCGCGCCAAAGTATCACCATCACAGAATGGAGCAGGCGGCAGGGGATCTCGATGTTACCCGATCCCGCCGGCACCATCGGAGTGCCGGGGTGGCAGGATTTAGCGGCCTGTACGGTGCCTATCGAGAGTGTTTGCATCGTCTTAATCGCCAATTGGGCCATCCTGTCTTCGGACATCAAGGGCTGCTTCGGTTTGGATTAGTCGGCTTCGCCCTCGAGGGCGGCGACTTTCCGCAGGCGGCGCAGATGCCGGTCAGCTTGACTGAATTCGGAGGTCAGAAACGCCTGGACCAAATCCCACGCCACTGACGGCCCTACAGTCCGGCCACCCAGGCAAAGGACGTTCATGTGATCATCCTCGACGCCCTGTCTGGCCGAAAAGTGGTCTTCGATCAGGCCGGCGCGAACTCCTTTGATTTTATTGGCGCAAATCGAAGCGCCGACCCCGCTGCCACAAACCGCCACACCACGGTCCACTTTTCCGGCAACCACCGCCCGGGCGAGCGGAATGACAAAGTCCGGGTAATCATCGTCGGGGGTCAATTTTTCGGCCCCAAAGTCGATGACTTCATAACCCGCCCCACGCAGTTGGGCGGCCAATTTTTGTTTCAACTCAAAGCCGCCGTGATCGGCCGCGATTCCTAGGCGCACAAGGTCTCTCCTTTCACAAATAAGAGCTGGGATCTAATCAGGTTTCTCAGAGGTGACCACCGGGTTCTGCCATCCTCCCGGTGGTGCGACCCGTTCAACCTCAGCCGGGCCCCAGGTGTTCGGCTCGTACTCATATAGCGGCGTACCGGCCTTCAGCACCGGATCAACGATGCGCCATGCTTCCTCGACGTAATCCTCGCGCGCGAACAGAGTAGCATCTCCAACCATGGCGTCGCCGAGCACCCGTTCGTAGGCGTCCATCTCCTGGGCGCAGGGATGACGGCCTGCCAGCAACTCAGATAGCAGGCTCTTAGATTCCTCCACGGGTGAGGTGACATTTAAGCCGAAGGCCAACACGACATCGGGACTGATCCGGAAGCGGACGTAGTTCGAGTTCAGGTCGTAGTGCTTATACATCGTTGGCGGCTGGCGCAAACGGGCGAGGATTTCGGTGCAGGTGACGGCGAGGCATTTCCCGGCGCGGATATAGAAGGGAACTCCGCGCCAACGCCAGGAATCGATATGCAGCTTGAGCGCAGCAAATGTCTCCACCCTGGAGTCGGGCGCGACGCCCGGCTCGTTCCGGTAGCCGCGGAACTGGCCGCGCACCAGGTTCTTCGCATCCAGTGGCGCTATGGCCTTAAGGACCTTCACCTTTTCGTCGCGGATCGACTCGCTGTCCGTGCGGATGGGCGGTTCCATCGCCAGATTAGCCAGCACCTGGAACAGGTGGTTTTGCACCACGTCACGGACGGTGCCGACCTGCTCGTAAAATGCACCCCGTCCTTGGACTCCGAAATTCTCTGCCATGGTGATTTGGACGCTCTCGACGTGCGAACGATTCCAAAACGGTTCGAGCATGGTATTGGCGAAGCGGAAGAACAGCATGCTGTGGACCGGTTGCTTGCCCAAATAATGGTCAATGCGGAAAATCGCCTTCTCGTCGAAGGTTTGGAGCAGGATTTGATTGAGGGTTCGAGCGGAGGCAAGGTCGCGGCCAAAGGGCTTTTCGATGATAACCCGGGCATTGGCGGTGCAACCGATCCCATGCAGTTGTTCCACGACGGTGCCAAACGCGGCGGGAGGTATGGCGAGGTAATATGCGGGCCGCTGCGCAGAACCGAGTTGCTGACGGAGCGCCTGGAAGGTCCCTGCATCGTGGTAGTCTCCGTCCACGTAGCGAAGCAACCCACACAGTTTGTCAAACGCAGCCGGGTCCAGGCCCCCGTGTTTCTCCAGGCTGTCCTTTGCCCGGGCCTTGAGCTGGTCCAGGTTCCAGCCCGCTTTGGCGACGCCGATGACCGGCAGATTGAGCGTGCCGCGCTTCACCATTGCCTGCAGCGCCGGAAAGATTTTCTTGTAGGCCAGGTCGCCGGTGGCCCCGAAAAAGACCAGGGTGTCGGAATGGGAAGCGTTCATTGCATTTTACCTACCGGCTTTTCCAAGTGACCGCCAAATCCCAAGCGCATCGCGGAAAGCAACTTGTCCTGGAAATCCGCCTCACCGCGCGAGGCAAACCTTTCGTATAGCGCCGTGGTCAACACCGGCACCGGCACGCCTTCGTCGATAGCCGCCTTGATGGTCCATCGGCCTTCACCGGAATCGGAGACCCGGCCGGCGAACTGTGCAAGCTTAGGATCCACGACCAAAGCGTTCGCCGTCAGATCCAACAGCCATGAGGCGATCACGCTGCCGCGCCGCCACACTTCGGCCACGTCGGTCAAGTTGAAATCGAATTGATACTGCTGGGGATCGCGCAACGGTGTCGTCTCAGCGTCCGCGTCACTTGGCTTTTTCCCGATGTTAGCGGCCTTCAGAACCCCCAGCCCCTCGGCGTAAGCAGCCATGATGCCGTATTCGATACCGTTGTGAACCATTTTGACGAAGTGGCCGGCACCGTTGGCGCCGCAGTGCAGGTAGCCTTGTTCGGCGGTGCCGCCAAGCTTCTCGCGACCCGGGGTGCGTGGAATATTGCCGATTCCTGGAGCCAACGTTGCGAAAACGGGATCCAGCCGTTGAACCACCTCGTTTTCGCCGCCGATCATCATGCAGTAGCCACGCTCCAAACCCCAGACGCCGCCGCTGGTGCCCACATCGACATAATGAATTCCCTGGGCCGCCAGTTCTTTTGCGCGCCTGATGTCGTCCACATAATAGGAATTGCCGCCGTCTATGAGGATATCCCCTCGGTCCAGCAGCGGCACGAATCCGGCAATGGTTTGATCCACCACAGCCGCGGGCACCATCAGCCAGACCGCGCGCGGCTTCGCCAGCTTCCGGACGAGGTCGGCAGGTGAAGCGGCGCCGACCGCCTTCTCTTTGACCAGGTCCTGCACGGCCTCCGGCGCGCGGTCATAGACGACGCACTCGTGGCCGGCCTTGAGAAGACGGCGCACCATGCCGGCGCCCATTCGGCCGAGTCCCACCATTCCGAGCTGCGTCGCAGATTGGTCTTTCATAACGATTTCATTTTCCGATAACGACGGACCAGGTTGTTCGTTGAACTGTCATGGGCGAGCTTGGGCTCGGTCGAACTTTCCAGCTCTGGAATGATGCGCTGCGCCAGCGCTTTGCCGAGTTCCACACCCCACTGGTCGAATGAGTTGATATTCCAGATCACCCCCTGGGTGAAAACGCTATGCTCGTAAAGAGCCACGAGTTTTCCAAGCACTTCCGGCGTGAGGCTCTCGGCCAGGATGGTGTTAGACGGGCGGTTGCCTTCGAAGACCCGATGCGGCACGAGCCAATCCGGCGTGCCTTCGGCTTTGACCTCGGCGGGCGTCTTGCCAAAGGCCAGCGCTTCGGCCTGGGCAAAAACGTTCGCAAGCAACATATCATGGTGCCGGCCCAGAGGAGTCAGCGCGTGGCCAAACGCGATGAAATCACAGGGAATCAGCCGGGTGCCCTGATGAATCAACTGGTAGAACGAGTGCTGTCCGTTGGTGCCCGGTTCGCCCCAAAAGATTGGGCTGGTGTCGTACGCAACGCGCTTTCCTTCAAGGGTGAGGTGTTTGCCGTTGCTCTCCATGGTCAATTGCTGCAGGTAGGCGGGGAACCGTTTGAGATATTGCTCGTAAGGCAGCACGGCGACAGTCTGGGCGTCGAAAAAGTCGGTGTACCACACAACCAGCAAGCCCATAAGCACGGGCAGGTTCTTCTCGAACGGGGCAGTTCGAAAATGCTCGTCCATTTGGTGGAACCCATCGAGCAAGGCGCGGAAGTTTTCCGGGCCGATAGCCAGCATGGTCGAAAGGCCGATCGCGGAATCCATCGAGTAACGCCCGCCCACCCAATCCCAGAATCCGAACATGTTGGCGGTATCAATCCCGAACGAGGAAACCTTTTCGGCATTTGTCGAAACGGCGACGAAGTGCTTGGCAACAGCGTTCTGGTCTGCGCCGAGTCCATTGAGCAACCAGTCGCGCGCGCTCTGCGCGTTGGTCATGGTTTCCAGAGTGGTGAAGGTTTTGGACGAAACGATGAACAGGGTTTCCGCTGGATCGAGATCGCGGGTAGCCTCCACGAAATCAATACCGTCCACGTTAGAAACAAAGCGGCAGGTCAGGCTGCGTTCGCTGTAATGCTTCAGGGCCTCATAAGCCATCACCGGACCGAGATCAGAACCACCGATGCCAATGTTGACGATATTGCGCATTGGTTTGCCGGTATGCCCCTTCCATTCGCCCGTGCGGACGCGGTTCGAAAACCCGGCCATTTTATTGAGTACAGCTTGAACCTCGGGCACCACGTTTTTGCCGTCCAAGAGGACGGTTGCGCCTTTAGGGGCTCGCAGGGCCACGTGAAGGACGGCCCGGTTTTCCGTGAGGTTGATCTTTTCGCCGTTGAACATGGCTTGCATTCGCTCCCGGAGGCCGGACTCCTTCGCAAGCTGAAAGAGCAGTTTGAGGGTCTGGTCCGTAACGCGGTTCTTCGAATAATCCAGGAACAGGCCCGCTGCCTCGGCTGTGATGCGCTCCCCGCGTTTGGGATCCTTGGCGAACAGTTCTCTAAGATGGAGCCTCCGGACGGTCTTGTGGTGAGCGGCGAGTGCCTTCCACGCGGGTCGCTGGGTGAGTGGCTTCAGGGTCGCTTTCATATGATTTGGTGAGGTGCTGTCGATTCAAAGTTTACTGGCGCCAGCCAGAGCGTTGTCCACGATCCGTTGCGCTTCAGTTACGATTTTCTGGAGATGCTTTTCATCGCGAAAGCTCTCCGCATATATCTTGTAGATATTCTCGGTGCCGGACGGACGGGCAGCGAACCAGCCGCTGGAGGTAACAACTTTCAATCCCCCGATCGGAGCCTGGTTGCCTGGAGCACGGGTAAGCTTGGCGATGATGGGTTCCCAAGCCAGTTCGGATTCCTTGACCGCTTCAGGGGAAAGCTTTCCGAGGAGGGCTTTCTGCTCGGGCGTCGCCGCCGCGTCAATGCGAGTGTAATAGGGCGTGCCGAACTCTGCTGTCAGCTCCCGGAAATGCTCTCCGGGGTCTTTGCCGGTGCGCGCGGTGATTTCCGCCGCCAACAAGTCCATGATCGGGCCGTCCTTGTCGGTGGTCCAAACGGTGCCGTCGCGCCGCAGGAAGCTTGCTCCCGCACTCTCCTCGCCGCCGAAGCAAAATGAGCCGTCAAACAAACCCGGCGCAAACCATTTGAACCCCACCGGCACCTCGCACAGCGGGCGCGCAAGTTTTTGCACCACCCGGTCGATCATGCTACTACTGACCAGTGTCTTGCCCACAGCCGCCTTGGCTGACCACTGCGGCCGTTCCGTCAACAGGTAACGGATGGCCACGGCAAGGAAATGGTTCGGATTCATTAACCCGGCCGACGGTGTGACGATGCCGTGCCGGTCGGAGTCCGGGTCATTGGCGAAAGCGACCTGGAATTGGTCCTTAAGCCCGACCAATCGCGCCATCGCGTATGGGCTGGAACAATCCATGCGAATCTTGCCATCGTGATCGACCGTCATAAAAGAGAAAGTCGGGTCGAGGCTCGGATTCACAACGTGGATATCGAGTTTGTAAACTGAGTTGATGGGCTCCCAATAAGGCAAGGCCGCGCCGCCGAGTGGATCTACAGCGAGCTTCAAGCCAGCGCCGCGTATGGATTCCATATCCACGACGTTCCGCAAATCATTGACGTAAGGCAGAACGAAATCTTCCTGATGTGTGGTCGCCGCCTTGATGGCCTTCTCGAAAGACACGCGAATCACTTCGGCGTTGCCTTTTCTCAGCAAGTCGTTGGCCCGGTCCTGGATCCACTTCGTCACATCGGTGTCGGCTGGTCCGCCGTTGGGCGGATTGTATTTAATACCACCGTCCTCCGGCGGATTATGTGAGGGGGTGATGACAATCCCATCGGCGAGACCCTTTTTGCGCCCGCGGTTGTACACGATGATCGCCCGTGAGATGACGGGCGTGGGTGTCACCCCATCCTCGCGCTGAATGACAGTCTCGACAGCGTTGCCCGCGAGAACTTCGAGCGCAGTGCGCTGGGCTGGATTCGACAACGCATGGGTGTCTTTGCCCATGTGGAGGGGCCCGTCGATGCCGTGTCTGCGCCTGTAGTCGCAGATGGCTTGCGTAATGGCCAGAATATGTGACTCGGTAAACGTGCCATTTAAAGAGGAGCCTCGATGGCCACTGGTGCCGAAGCTGACCAATTGGTTCGGATCTCGAATATCCGGGCGGCGTTCGTAATAGTTGCTTTCGAGCCGGCGTAGATCAACGAGCAATTCTTTGGGGGCTGATTTTCCTGCGAGTGGTGAGATACGCATGGAGCAGGATTCAATGCTTTAGATAAACACTGGGAAGGGGGTTGTTCATGGCTTCGCTTGAATCGCCGATTATTGGCCGTTGTTCAATGGCACCGGGCAAGGTTTGGTGTTCCAAATTCCGGCTGAGTATTCGGCAATGGTGCGGTCGCTGGAAAATTTTCCAGAGCCGGCGACGTTGAGGATGCTCTTGCGTGCCCATTCCTTCGGCTGGACATAGAGCCGATCAACCTGCTGCTGTGCGTCGAGATAGGATTTCAGGTCGGCCAAATGCATGTAATAGTCGCCGCGCGCAAGCAGGGTGTCAATTATCGGAGCGAACACTCCGGGTTCATAACGACTGAAATGGCCGGAGCTTATCAAATCGAGCGCGGCGCGGGTCTCTGGCTCGTTTTCGTAATGCCAGCGCGGGTTATACCAACCCCGACTCTCGGCAACCTGCTGCGCGGTCAGGCCAAATAGAAAGAAATTGTCCTCGCCGGCCTCCTCCGCCATTTCGATAGTCGCACCATCACGCGTTCCGACGGTGAGTGCGCCGTTCATCATGAACTTCATATTGCTTGTGCCGCTGGCTTCATAGCCGGCAGTCGAGATCTGGTTGGAAACGTCGCTGGCGGGAATCAAGCGCTCGGCCAGCGTGGTGCAGTATTCGGGCAGGAACAGGACTTTGATCCGGCCCTTTACCGTCGGGTCACCGTCGATGGTGCCGGCCAGACTGGTGATGAACTTGATAATCACCTTTGCCAGTTGATAGGCTGGCGCCGCCTTGCCGGCGAAAAAGAATGTCCTCGGATGAATGTCGAGTTTTGGGTTTTCTCGCAAATGGTTGTAGAGGACGACCACCCGAAGCGCATTCAGCAGTTGCCGTTTGTATTCGTGGATACGCTTAATCTGGCAATCGAAGATGGTATCGGCGTCCACCACGTGGCCGGTGGTGGATTTCAGCCAATCGGCAAATTGCATCTTGGCCTCGCGTTTCGCCCGGCGGAAGGCGTCCTGGAGCGCGGGATCGCCCGCCAACGGCTTGAGTTTCCGCAGCTGCTGGAGGTCGGTGATCCAACCATCGCCGACGGCCTCGGTAATCGTGCGAGAGAGCGGCGGATTAGCCAACAAGAGCCAGCGCCGCGGGGTGACACCATTGGTCTTATTGCTGAAGCGTTCGGGCAGAATCTCGGCCAAATCTCTGACGGTCGTTTTGCGCAGCAATTCGGAGTGGATCGCGGCGACGCCGTTGGTGCTGTGCGAGCCAACGATAGCCAGGTTGGCCATACGGACTTTGCGCTCGCCGCCCTCTTCCACCAGGCTCACGCGTGCAACTCGGCCTTCATCGCCGGGAAAGCGGCTGCGCACTTCCTCGAGGAACCGGCGATTGATCTCGTAAATGATGGACAACTGACGCGGCAGCAACATTTCAAACCAAGCCACCGGCCATTTCTCCAGAGCTTCGGGCAGGAGCGTGTGGTTCGTGTAGGCGAGCGTCCGTTTGGTAATGTCCCAGGCTTCATCCCAGCCGAGTTTGGCTTCATCGAGGAGTATGCGCATCAATTCGGGGACGGCGATGGCGGGATGGGTATCGTTGAGTTGAACGGCCACTTTGTCCGGGAGGTTGCTCCAGTCGGAGTTGCTATGTCGAAAACGCCGCACGAGGTCGGCCAGGGAACAAGCGGCCAAAAAATATTCCTGCACGAAGCGCAGGCCCTGGCCCATGCTCGTAGAGTCGTCGGGATACAAAACCCGGGTGAGCGACTCGGCGGTGAGCGTTTCGGCTACGGCGCTGACGAAATCGCCATGGCTGAATGCCTGGAAGTCGAAGTAATCGGGTGCGGTTGCGGCCCATAGGCGGAGCGTGTTGATGGTCCGACCGCCGTAACCAACGACAGGCCGATCGTAAGGGACTCCAATCAAGCTGCACGTGCGCCCAAGAACGGCGCGCAAGGTGCCACTGCGCATCTCGAACGAGCAGTTAAGTCGCACGCCCACTTTCTCGTGCGGACGAGCGACTTCCCACGGGTCAGGCCGGCGCAACCAGTTGTCCGGATGCTCGACCTGCCAACCGCCCTTAAGCGTTTGCTTAAACATTCCGTATTCGTAGCGAAGGCCGTAACCCATCGCCGGAAGTTCCAAGGTGGCCATGGAATCAAGAAAGCAGGCCGCCAGACGCCCCAACCCCCCGTTTCCCAGACCGGCATCGGGTTCCTGCTCGAGCATCTCCAGCCAATCAACGTTCTTGCCGGCGGCCGCCTGCTTTAACAATTGGCCAAGGAAGAGATTCGTGACATTATTGGCCAACGAACGGCCGATGAGAAACTCCATGGAAAGATAATAAATGCGCTTTGGATTCTCCCGCTCGTAGGCTTTTTCGGTAGCGACCCAGCGTTGCGAGAGGATATCACGGACTGAACGCGCCGCCGCCTCAAAGTGCTCGCGCGGCCCGGTAGCCGCCGGGTCCTTGACCTGGTCAAAAACCAGGTGTCGCTGATAAAGTCCGTCGGCCTCGGTGAAGTGGGACGGACCGCATCCGTATTGTTCGAGAACTCCGGCCAAAGGGCCGGTATCTGTCGCTTGTGCGGTTGAGTTCGCTTTCGCTGCGGTTTTCGTCGCGGTAATCACAGTAGTGCTTTCTCCAACTGGTTACTTCCAACGGATTATAACGCTGGTTATCTTGGGGTGCTAATCGGAGTTGCTCGTGATCTGTTCGGCCAGGCCAGGCTCCTGGGAGAGGTTTATATTCGCATTATCATCGGTCATTGCGATTCGCTTTGGCATATTCGGACTTGATCTCCTCCATGATCTCGCGCAACGCGGCGTCCCAGGCGGCCATTAGGGCGGCTGGCGTTTTTCGGGTCAGAGGCGTTTCGCGTGCGCAAACCTTGTCGAGCACGACGCGTCCCGGGGCCTCGTCCTTGATCTCGTAGATAATAAAGTGAATCTCCATTGTCCCGACCGGCTGCGAGGCCTTCCGAAAGTCGCCATAGAGTTCGTTCACGGAAACCTCGGCAACCAGAGTCGAGGTCAGGCCACTGCCCGGCTCCAAGACCCGCCCGAATACCCCGCTTACGCGCAGCCAGGCGCGAATGGGCTCCGCCAAGGCGCGTTCCGGCGGGATTAGAAAACCCGCGTAAGGATCCTGTTCGTAAGCGTTCTCAGTTTTCCTGTAGGTGAAGGACCGGCTTTGAAAAAGCGGAGAAATGGACACGCGGCTTAACGCAACAATATTGGTTTGTGCATTCGTGCTTGGCGGATCGGTGGGCAAGGAGAACGCAAATACCTGTCGCTTCCACACGGGATCAGAAGCGCAGCCGCACAAAACGCCCGCAGCGAGCAGTATCAGCACAGGGTTTCTCATTTTCTGGGCGGCTGCTCCAATCCTGAGAGCGGTTTAGGGGGCTTGCTGAACAAGACCGAAGAGGGGCGCTGTTCCAAATTGTGGAGTAGGAGGATTAGTTCATCGGTCGCGGCGCGAACATTGGCCAGTGAACCGTTCAGTTCTCCCGTGTCCACGCTGGCAAGCACATGACGCAGTTCCATCGCAGCGCTGGAAAGTTTCGCTTCGAGGGCGGCGGTATTGCGACTCACCCCGGGCAAATCAGCCCCTTTGATGGCATCTTGGGCGCCGGCGATGGTTCGTTGCAGGCCGCGGCTGGTTTCGCGGAACTCGACAATTAAGGAACCGGCATTCGTGCCGAGTTCCTTGAAATCAATCTGATTGACGTTCTCGGCCAGGCGGTTCGCGGCGTCAATCAAGGCTCTTGCTCGATCCAGCAATCCCGCGAGGTCGAGGTCTTCCACGCGCAGCAGACTTTTCTCCAAGGACGCCATAACACGGTTAAATTGGCTGGGCGCGGACGGAATGTAATAGTGCTTCGGGGTCCAGGGAATCGGCTCAACCGGATAAAGCTTGGGATCGACATATTCCAGGGCGAGGATATTGGCGCCGAGGAACCCCTGCCCCTGCACACGCGCGCGAAGGCCCTGGGCGACTTCCGCGTCCAGCATTTGCTGGATCTGGGCGGTCGCCGCGCTCCAGACCGTTCCCTCTGGAACCTCGAATTGAATCAGAACATATCGTTCCTTGTATTCCGGATATTCTGTCCCGATGAATTCGATGGAACTGACTTTACCAACGGTGACTCCGCGCAGTTTGACCAGGGCACCGACGGAGAGATTCTCGACTTTGCCCGTGACAACGGTTTCAAAGACGTCGCGCTTGCCAAAATAGGCCTTCAAGCCCATCGCAAAGAGCGCTCCAACGAACAGCGCAGCTCCCGTAAGAACGAAAAGACCAATTCTAAAATGATGGGCTTTCGCGCTCATGCCGCCTCCCGGTTTAGAAACCGCCGCACCCAGGGTTGGCTGGCGTTTTCACGCAACCACGACGGAGCGCCTTCCGCAGCGATTCCGCGGGTGTTCGGATCCAGCACCACAACCCGGTCGGCCACGGAATAGATGCTGGCCAACTCGTGAGTCACCATGACGAAGGTGATGCCAAGTCCTCGCGCCAATTCGCGGATCAGGGCATCGAGGCCGGCCGAAGTAATCGGGTCGAGGCCGGCGGAGGGTTCGTCGAGGAAAAGGAGGCAGGGATCCATGACGATGGCGCGCGCAATGCCCGCGCGCTTTTGCATGCCGCCGCTCAGATCCGCCGGAAGCTTCGTAGCGGCGGACTCCAGGCCGACCAGTCGCAATTTGGAAAGAGCGATCAAATCCTTCGCAACCTCTGACAGGTCCGTAAACTCATCGAGAGGCAAACGGACGTTCTCGACCGTCGTGAGCGAGCCGAACAAAGCGCCGCCTTGGTAGAGGACGCCGAATTTTCGCAGGATGCGCAGTCGTTCTTCGCCTTCAGCCTGGACAATGCTCGCGCCGGAAATCAGAACGTCACCTCCCATCGGCTGGTAGAGCCCAATCAGGTGTTTAAGCAACGTGCTCTTGCCGGAACCAGAGGCGCCGAGGATGGCAAACACCTCGCCACGATGCACCTCGAAGTTGATCCCTTCGAGAACCAGGCGGTCGCCGTAGCCAACCGTAAGATCCCGAACTTCAATCAGGTTGTGCGCAGCTCCGTTCATTTTCTTAACGTATAAGTCACCGAGGCAATAATCACGTCAGCAAGGATAATCAACAAAATGCTACTGACCACGGAACGCGTTGTGGATTCGCCGACCGCGCGAGGCCCTTCGCCGGTTTGAAGCCCGCGCAAACAGCTCACCGAGGCAACAATCGCTCCGAAGACGATGCTCTTGGAAATGCCTTCGGCAAGATCGCCGAAATGCAAACCGGATTGAACCTGGTGCAGCACCATCCGCAAGGGAAAACCCAATCCCAATAAAACGGGGATGCCGCCGAGCAACCCTGCGTACATCGCGAAAATGGTCAAAACGGGGGTCAACAGGATGCCGGCGACGACTCGCTGGACCACCAGGAATTGCACGGGTGACAATCCCATGGTCTGGAGGGCGTTCAGTTCCTCGTTCACCTTCATTGTGCCTAACTCGGCGGCGAAGGCGGAGCCCGACCGGCCCGCGAGCATGATCGCCGCCATCACCGGGCCAAGCTCGCGCGACATCACCAGGCCCAACAGATTCGCCACGAACACCTGCGCGCCGAGTTGCGCCAGAGGCTGTGCCGACTCGAAGGCAATCACCATGCCCACAAGAAATGTAAGCAAAGACACGACGGGTAGCGCGTTGACTCCAGCCACCTCAAAGACGCGGATGACTTCCTTCCAACGCATACGCCGCGGACGAAAAAGACTCTTGATCACCCCAAGCGTGACTTCTCCGATGAATTCAACCTGTTGGCGCAAGTCGCATAACCACAACCAGGTCGCCGCGCCGACGTCCTCAGCCAACGAGGAACAGGCCGGCTCGTGCTCCTGCAGCGCTTGAAAATCCTCCGTCGAAAAACTGCGAAGCAGATGCTGAAGTTCCGGACTTAGTCCGGTTAAATTGACGTTTGCCCCTGGTGTCATCCCGCCGACCGAAAGGTGATAGAGCAACGCCAGCCCCGCGCTGTCGCAGACAAGCTGGCGGACATCGATTTCAAGCCTAGCGACTTTAATTCCCGCCAACTCGCTCTCAAGTTTGCCCCACGCCACAGCGGTGGACTCCGTATCGAGCTCACCCGCAAATACGAGTTTGCCCGTTCCATCAGGTCGTACCGAGAGATCCCAGCGAACTGACAAATCGACTGGAGACACGACAGCCATTCAAGGGTGCTGATTCGGTTTCATTTCTTCCTGCCACCCGCCACCAAGGGCTTTGTAAAGCGTAACCACAGCCAGGAGCTGATCGCGTTGAGTGCGGGCCAGATTGAGTTCTGCCGGGAAAAGCTGCTGCTGAGCTTCCAAAACCTCGTAGTAATCGGCTTTGCCGGCCACATACCGCTCGGTCGAAAGCTTCACCGCCGTTTCCAGGGCGGTCACTTCGTGCGCCTGGTGCTGGCGAATTTCAACGAGTTCCGCTCGGGAGACCAGCGCGTCTGAAACTTCTCGAAACGCATTAAGGACGGTCTGTCGGTATTGCAGCTCGAATTGGTTCCGCGCGGCCTTGCTCTGACGGTATTGTCCCACCAACCGGCCCCCCTCGAAGAGCGGGCCAGTTCCTTCCGCGGCAATTCCCCACGCATTTGCACTTCCCAGAGTAAAGCCGGACAGTTCCGGGCTGACTTTTCCCAGCAGCGCCGTCAGTCCGATTTTGGGGAAAAACTCGGCGAGAGACTCGCCAACCTGCGCGTTGGCGGAGCGCAAGCCCTGTTCGGCCTCCCGCACGTCAGGTCGGCGCTCCAGCAGCGCGGAAGGTAATCCTGCCGGAATCTCGGGCATCCCCTGGGTGAGCAGCGGAGTTGGACGTTCAATGGGCCCAGGGTTCCGGCCCAACAACACGCAGAGTTGATTCTCGGTGGCCGAAATTCGCTCGCGGATTGCCGGGACGGCGGCGGCGGCATCGTCCAGGGCAGCTTCAGCTCGAGCGGATTGCAAGGCCGAGGCGGTGCCGCCCGCGACGCGTTGGCTGAAGATCCTCAGGCTCTCCGCAAAGGAATTGGTTGTGTGACTGGCAATCTCGAGCTCCTGATCCAATTCGAGCAGTTGGAAATAAGTCGTCGCTACGTCGCTTAGCAGGGTTAAACGCACGCCGCGTCGTCCCTCCTCGGATGCCAGGAATTGAGCGCGGGCCGATTCGTTCAGGCGACGCACACGGCCCCAAAGGTCCACTTCCCAGAACGCATTGAGCGTAGCCACGGCCGAATTGACAGTGGCGGCATTGTTCGGGAATCCGGAGCCGAACACATCGTTGCGTCCGCGGCTAACAGTGCCGTTATAATTCACGCTGGGAACGAACTGCGACCGCGCTTGCATCGCCAACGCGCGGGCTTGTTCGACTCGAGCCATGGCGATGCGCAGATCATAGTTATTCGTCAGGGCCTCGCGAATCAGCGCCTGCAAAGTGTCGTCCTTGTAAACCTCCCACCAGGTCAGTTCGGTGTATGCGCCGCTCGCGGACTGGTTTTCACTGCGAAAGGCTGCGGGCGAATCAATGACCGGACGCTTGTAATTCGGGCCAACGGCGCAACCTGTAAAGCACAGGACGACGTAGAGCATGCATAGCAGGTTGGAAAGTCCGGGAGTACCGTTCTGGAGTCGCTGCAAGGCACCGCGTAGCGGAGCTGCGATGGTGGCCATGGATCTCAACCCATGGTTGAGTGCTCCCGACGCAGCACGAGTCGCGAAGCGACGTCCGAACTCAAACCGACCGAACGGTCGGAAGGGTGTCAACGGTTCCTCGCGCGTCGCTCCGCGACGCAAACCCCTTCGGGCCACGCGTTCAGTGGACTCAAGTCCACGGCTACCGTCTGCTGTCGCTCCGCGACACTCCATTGCCGGCTCATTCCTCATGCCGTGCCTTCCGCGGGGGCCTGGCCGCTCGGCGTAACGCTGGTCTCAGACTTCGCCTCGTGGCGGGAACGGGCGAGTTTCTCAATCACATAGAAGGTGACGGGAATCAGGCAGGCGGCAATGCAGGTCGCGGCGAGCATGCCTCCGATGACCACCGTGCCAATAATGCGCCGGGACACCGCTCCTGCCCCGGTCGCGAACCACAAAGGCACCGTTCCGAGGATAAAGGCGAAGGAGGTCATCAGGATCGGCCGCAGGCGCGTACGGGCACCGGTCAAAGCGGCTTCGATTAGCGGCTTGCCTTTCTCGTATTCAAGCCGGGCGAATTCGACGATCAGAATCGCGTTTTTTGCCGCCAATCCGATCAGCATGACCAGACCGATTTGCGCGTAAACGTTGTTCACCATGTGCCGCGAAGCTAGCGCGACGAACGCGCCCAAAACTGCGACGGGTGTGCCGAGGAGAACGCTGAAGGGCAGGCTCCAGCTTTCATACAAAGCGGCCAGAATCAAAAACACAAAGAGGAAGGAGAGCCCAAAAATCGCCGCGGGCGGCACGCCCTGCTGCGCTTTCTGCTCCTGGAACGACATCCCAAGATAGTCATAGCCCATTTCCGGCGGCATAGTTTGGGCAAAAACCTCCTCCAAGGCTTTGGTTGCCTGCGCAGAACTGTAGCCCGGGGCGGCTGCGCCGTTGAGTTGCGCGCTGCGATAAAGGTTATAACGCAGGGAGAACTCCGGTCCCGAAATGGATTTGGTCGAGGTCAGGGCCGCGAGCGGCACGGCCTCCCCATCGTGGTTGCGGACATAAAACAGTCCCAGATTTTCAGCGCGGGTTCGATAGTCGCCCTCAGCTTGCACATAAACCTGCCACTGCCGGCCAAACCGGTTAAAGTAATCGATGAAATAACCTCCCATGAAGGTCTGCAAGGTGTTGTAAACCTGCGTTAGCTCGACCCCCTCCTTCAGGGCCTTGTCACGGTCCACATTCACGTAAAGCTGTGGCACAATCGGCAGAAAGGTGGTGTTGATGCTGGCAATTTCCGGACGCTTACGCGCGGCCTCCATGAACTTGTTGACGTTAGCTGCCAGGAACGGAATGTCCTTGCCGCCCCGGTCCTCCAGAACGTAGGTGAATCCCCCGGCGGTGCCGACGCCTTGAATAGCCGGGGGTGGAAATGCGAAGGCGATCGCGCCGGGGATACCGGAAAGCTTTTGGTTCAGGTGCGCCTTGATCGCTTCGTAGCTCTCCTCGGGCTTGGTGCGCTCGCGCCAATCCTTCAGGCTCAGCCAAAGGAACGCGCTGTAGGTATTGCGCGAAAAGCTAAGCAGGCTGAAGCCGGTAACCGTGGTGCAATACTGGACGCCTGGCGTAGCCAGTGCAATCTCTTCCGCTTGCTTGCAAACTGCCTCCGTGCGTTCCAGGGAAGCGGCAAATGGAAGCTGAATGTTAGCGTAGAGAAATCCCTGGTCTTCCTCCGGCAGAAAACCGGAGGGCAGCGTCTTGCCCAGGAGGCCGGCCCCCAACGCCACCAAGCCGAGAAACAACAGGCTGAACGTGGATTTACGAATTAACGCAGCGCAAACGCCAACGTAGCCGTCAGCGGTCCGGCCATAAGTCCGGTTGAACCGCCCGAAGAACCAACCGAGGGGGCCTTTGGTCTTTTGCGCTGGCCGCAGGAGCAAAGCCGAGAGCGCCGGGCTCAGTGTCAGCGCGTTGAAAGCGGAAATCAGGACGGAAATCGCGATGGTAACTGCGAATTGTTGATATAGCCTGCCCGTGATTCCTGGAATGAAGACGGTGGGAAGGAAAACTGCGGATAGAATGATCGCGATCGCAACGACCGGGCCCGAGACTTCCTCCATCGCCTTTAACGTGGCTTCTTTCGGAGACATGCCCTCGTCAATGTGGTGTTCCACCGCTTCCACGACTACAATGGCGTCGTCCACTACCAGGCCGATGGCGAGCACCAGCCCGAACAGCGACAATGTATTAATGGAAAAGCCCAACAAGGGGAAAACGGCGAACGTGCCAACCAGAGACACAGGCACTGCCAATAACGGGATGAGGGCCGCGCGCCAACCTTGCAGGAAGACAAACACCACCAGCATCACCAGGGCCAGCGCCTCCCAGAACGTCTTTCCAATTTCGCGAATTCCTTCGGTAACAGCTTTGGTCGTGTTAATGGCGATCTTGTAATCGAGATCCGATGGGAATCGCTGCTTCAACTCCGCCATGCGCTTTTCGACACCCTTGGCCGCTTCGATCGCGTTGGAACCGGGCAGTTGATATAACGCAAGAATGGCGCTTGGCTTTCCGTTGAAACGGCCGATTACGTTGTAATCGGCCGCGCCCAGTTGGATGCGCGCAACATCCTTCAGCCGCACGATGGAACCATCCGGTGTGGCGCGCAGAACGATATTCCCGAATTCGTCCTCCGAAACGAGCCGGCCTTGAGCGCGAACCGTATAAGTGAATTCCTGTCCCGGCGGACTGGGCCGGCCGCCGAGCTTCCCGGCCGGATTCACGGTGTTCTGACTGTTCACCGCGCTGATAATCTCAGGGACAGTGATATTGAGCTTGGCCAGTTGATCCGGTTTTACCCAAATCCGCATTGCATACTGCCCGGCGCCGAAGACCTGCACCTGCGAAATGCCCGACACACGGCTGAGAGAGTCGTCGAGGTTGATGTAGGCGTAATTGGCCAGAAACTCCGCATCGTGCGTCCCCCCGGGCGAGTTGAGCGCAATGATGACGAACGGAGCGGTGAGGGATTTCTGGACCGTGACACCATAGTTGCGGACGTCGGCAGGCAGTTGGGATTCGGCCTGGGCGTAACGCAACTGGGTCAGCACATGGTCAATGTTGGGGTCAGTCTTGAGATCGAAGTTCACGAACATGCGCATGCTGCCGTCGTTGGCGTTGATCGAATACATGTAGTTCATGTTGTCCACGCCACTCATCTGCTGCTCGATGGGGGTGGCTACGGATTGCTCGATGGTCTGGGCGTCCGCCCCCACGTAATTCGCCAGTATGTAGATCTCGGGAGGAACAACCTTCGGAAACTGTGCTACCGGCAGCCCCAGCAGCGTCACCAGGCCCACAATGACCATGATGATAGAAATCACCATGGCGACGATCGGACGATTGATGAAGAATTTAGACATGAGAGCTATTTGTTTGGCGGCCCTGCGGTCGCTTGAACGATTTGTTCCGTCGGGAAATTTGTTGTGGTTACCGTCACTCCTTCCCGAACCTTTTGAATGCCCTCGACCACTACGCGCTGACCCGGGCGCAGACCTTCTTCGATCATCCAGAGACTGCCGCTCCGGTCGCCGACCCGCACCGGCTGGATGTGGATTTTGTTGTCGGGTTCGACAACGGCCACCTGATAGCTGCCCTGCAATTCTGAAACGGCGCGCTGAGGCACGAGCAGCGAGTCGTGCTTCAGGTCGAGCTTTATCCGCACGCGTGCGAACTCCCCGGGACGAAGCGCGCCGCCCGGGTTGGGGAAGAGCGCCTCCACTCTCAACGCTCCAGTGGTTGGACCAATTTGCCGGTCGGCAGCGTAAATTTTTCCTTTGAGCGGATAAATGGTGCCGTCGGTGAGGATTAAATCGATCTCCAACTGCCTGAGCCGCTCATACCGATCGCTCTCGGTTGAGAACTGTTTCGTGAAGTTGATATACGCCTGTTCGGTGACGTTGTAATACGCTTTGATCGGGTCCACCGTGGATACGGTCGTCAACTCGCCGCTGGCGGGTCCTACCAGATCGCCGATCTGCGCCCGCGCGATGCTGGCGATCCCGTCAATTGGCGACATGATCTTTGTGAAATCCAGATTTACTTGAGCCTGCTCCACCTGGGCGCTCGCTGAGACAACCGCCGCTTTGGCTTCCAGGTTCGCCTGGACCGCATCGTCATATTCTTCCTGGCTGATGGCTTTGTCCTTTACCAGGGGAGCGTAACGTTTGACGTCGAGTTCCGTCTTGCCGAACCTGGCTTCGGCCTGGGCGAGCAAGCCTTTGGCCTGGTCGAGTGCTGCCTGGAACGGCCGTGGGTCAATCTCGAAGAGCAAATCGCCCTTTTTAATCGGGTCGCCCTCGCGGTAGTTTTGTTTAAGGAGATAGCCGGTGACCTGCGCGCGAATTTGGGCGTTCACCAATCCGTCTAGTATCCCAATCCACTCATGATAAATCGGCACATCGGCCTGCGTTACACTTGCGACTTCCACTAATGGAGGCGGTGGTGCGACCTGAGACTTGGGTTTGCAACCCGCGAGGCAGAGTAGCAGGCCTGTGGCGCCGCCCACTCGCGCCACCAGCACCGACCAACGTTGGAAGAGCATTGCTATTTTAGCTTTTCCCGTTTTCATAGGCCGCGTCCTTTCTCTTCAGTAGTTCTTGGGATGGTGATCCGGCAGTAGCGGACCCCTTCTCCACAGCTTCCTGCCGATCTTCCTCACGTTCCGCGGCGAGGACGGTGCGATAGACCATTGTCAAACCCGCCGCGACAAAGCACAATGCCGCGCCGATGCCCGCAAACCGCTGCGCCAATTGGTCCAACTGGAGCCACCGTAAAGGGTAAAGGAGCGCTGCCGAAGTTATGATACCCAGCGCCACCAGGCCGCCATAACGAAAGGCGCGCGGTGTTCTCTTCCCACAAGTAAGCACGAGTCGCAAATAAGCAAACAGAGAGGTAAAACCGACCAGAAATGCGATCGCTGTCCAGATCGAGAAATCGAATGAGATTTCCGGATTGCTGACGCGCAACGCTTGTGAAACCGCCAGCACCGCTCCGAAGCCGAACGCGCTTGAGAATGCCACGACCGTCGACAAATCCCGGTCGCTTTTTGATTCTGTATCCACAGGTTTGCTGTATTCGCTGGTTACTGGCGTTCTCGGATTACCGTGATCGCGCCAACATTCAGGTATTTGTTCAGGATCGCTTCCCCTGACCCCGGTTGCGCTCCTGCAGCACTTCTCTTTCGGCCTGAAGCCAATGGGCAAGCTCTTGACCCTGAGGACAGCCTCCCGCCAGCCAGATTTCGTGGGCTCGCTTTTCAATTTGCTCGCGTAAGCCGGCCTCTGTTGATGATGTTGCAGTCCCGTTATTGGTCTTGTGAGGTTTGGATTTCATGTTGTTCCGCCTTTCGGTTCTCAGTGGGGGGAGTTTGGGGGGTTACCAAGAGTGCGCTCGTCGCGGTTGCGGCAGGAGAAGGTTTTGGATTTGCCGAGCCGATGCCCACAGTGTTTGTCACGACTGCGGCCCGTGATTCCAGCGGGTAACGCTGTTCCCGCCAGGCATCGATCCCCCCCAGCAACGGCCGGACTCGAGTAAAGCCTTTCCTCTGAAGCCGTAGCGCTAATCGCGCGCTGGATACCTCGTTTGGGCACGAACAATACACAATGATGTCCCGGTCTCGCGGAAACTCACTCTCCCGCCTCTCGATATCCTCCATGCTGAGATGAATCGCTCCTTGAATCAGGACGGGATCTTGTTCGACGGCAGCGTTTGACCGCAGATCCAATATGAGTGGAGTTTCGCCAGCATCAAGCTTCCCGCGCAGCTCGGCCACTGTGATCCGAGCCATGCGCAATTCATGGAGTAGCCGCTGCCGTTGCCAGTACTTGTAGGCGACGTAGAGCGCCGCCAACCCGATAACCAGGCTCAGCGCACTCCCGCCGATTCGAGTGATTGCGGCAGCGATTTGCTCGACTTGATGGCTGAAGAGATAGCCGAAGCCCAGCAAACAGAACCCATAAAACAGCGAACCGGCTCCGTCCACGAAAAGGAACCGGGCGGCGCCCATGCCGGACATCCCGGCCAGCGGGGGCGCGACTGTACTCATACCGGGCAGGAACTTGGCCACGAAAACGCCGCGGAGCCCGTATTTCGTGAATACGTTTTGCGTACGACGGACACATGAATCCGGCTCCAGGGAAATGCGGCAGAGCAGAGCTAATACCTGGTTGCCGCGGTAGCGTCCCAGGTAAAACCAAATGGAGTCTGCGATCAAACAGGCGAGTGCGGTCACCGCCACCGCCGACGGCAAGCTCAATTTTCCCGCGGCCGAGAGCGCTCCCGCCGCCAGCAGCCAGGGCAGCGCCGGGAGCGGCAGCCCCATCTGCTCCACGAACACGGCCGCGAACACCAGCGGCAAGCCGTGGTTGATGAGGAACTGGGTGGTTTCAGTCACAAACGGCTTTCATTTCAGACCACGTGCTCGGCCAGGAACCACACCTGCATTTCATTGGTCCGGATGACGTTGCTCACGAGCAAGTCGTTCGTTCCATCGTCGCCCAGTTCGGCCGCTTTCCTGGCTGACGCGCGCGCGCCCTGGAGAATGATCTCGTGGGCGGTCAGCAAGCGGGAGATTTGAACCGGGACCTCCTCACGGCCTTTGGGTGGGCGCGGGATGTTCGTATTCTCAGCCACGTCCGCCGCCATGGCGTAGCTCAACCCGCCGAGCGCCTGGATTCGCTCGGCGATCTGATCGACCAACTCCACCTGTTCGTCGTAGTGCTTATCGAATAAGAGGTGAAGTTGGTAAAAGGTCTTTCCTGAGACTTGCCAGTGGTGCTTCTTATAGAGATCGCGCAGGGTCATTGTGTCGGCCAGAGTCTGGTTCAACCGCTCGACGCTCGCCTGGCACACCTTCTCGCTCAGGGCATTGGGCAATTTCGCAATAGTTGCGAAGGCCTGAATTTCGGCCGCTCGCTGATGGATTTTGGGCCGAGCTCGATCAGGATGATACTGGAAGGCCGGGTTCGAATTATTGTGGGATTTTGTTGTTTTCGTATTCATAGACTCCTCTGGTTGAGTTGTTGTTCCAGGGAGGCGCGCAACGGCTCGAAATCCGCTGTGCCATCGTACCTGGTTCCGTTGATAAAAAAGCATGGCGTGCCATTGACCCCGCTACGGATCCCGCTCATACGGTCTTCCTTGATCCGTTTGCTGATTTCTCCCTTCCTTATAGCGCTGCCGAATTCTTCCACGTTCAGTCCCAGTTGTTCCGCCCAGGCGGGCAGGAGATCCGGCTCCAGATCGTCCTGATTTTCGTAAATGAAGTCGTGCATCTCCCAAAATTTTCTCTGCAGCGCGGCGGCTTCGGCCGCCTCCGCGGCGACCATGGCATAAGGGTGCGCCTGAGTTAGCGGAAAGTTTCGAAAGACGAACCGCAGCTTTTTACCAAGCGTCTTTTGCACGCGTTTGACGACCGGATAAGCAGCGCCGCAGTAAGGGCATTGATAATCACCATATTCGACCAAGGTCACGAGTGCGTCGGCACGGCCTTGGGCGTGATCGCGCTCAGAAACGGGAGGGGTTAATGCGGCGGATTCGGTCATCTGTCCTCCTTCACGGGAAGCTGGTTTAACTGAGGGATCGAGGTGTCGCCTTTGTGTTGAGCAATCAAGGCGAGGGCTTTCAGGATGCCGTCTGCGCCCGGGTTAATTCCCACCGGTGAGACGTAGCTCCATCGGACAACGCCTGTTGCATCGATCACAAACAACGCCCGCTCCGCCTCGCCAACTTTTTCATTGTAAACGCCATACAACCGGGCGACGGCCCCTTTCGGTTCAAAGTCGGCCAAGAGGGGGGTGTGCAATTTCCGATCTTTGCTGAAGGCCAAATGGCTCCAAATGCCATCCACCGAAATGCCGACAATCTGGGCGTCGAACTCGTAGAATTCGGGCAAGAGTTCATTATACAGCGCAAGCTGGTCGCTGCAAACCGGACTCCAGTCCGCCGGATAGAACACAAGGACTACCGGCCTGCCGCGCAGGTCGGAAAGCGATACTCGCTGATCGGGGGTGCTGAGCAGCGCGAAATCGGGCGCGGGCGTTCCTGCTTTGAGGGCATTCATGGGGCAATGACTTTAAGATTGAAGGGTGGTTCTAGCGGTAGCCTCCTGAGATTACGAAGGTTTCGCCCGTGATCCAGGAGGAGTCGTCGGACGCAAGGAAGACCGCGGTACCCGCGATGTCCTGGGGTCGCCCAATCCGGCCGAGTGGCGTTTGCGCTTCGACTTGCCTGCGCATGTCGCTTTCAGCAATGCCGGCCGAACGGGTGCCTTCCGTCTCTACCATTCCGGGCCGAATGGCATTGACACGAATTCCGCGCGGACCGAGTTCCGACGCCAGCGACCGCGTGATCGCGTCCACGGCTCCTTTGGTGCCGCTGTAAACCGCTGATTGCGGAATGGCGAGAGTGCTTACAACCGAACTAATGTTAATGATACTTCCGCCGGTTGCATCGAATTGCTTCACCGCCCCTTGCGAGGCGAACAGCAGGCCGAGCACATTCAAATTGAAATGCTTGTGGAAGTGCTCCTCGGTCACTTTCTCCAAAGGCAAGAATTCGTAGAGGCCCGCGTTGTTGACCAGAATGTCCAGCCGGCCAAAGGCCTCTTTCGATTTGGCAAACAAGCGTTCGATCTCCGGTTGCCGGGACATGTTCGCTTGCACGGCGAGCGCCTTGCCTCCCGCCGCGGTAATCTCCGTCACAACTTTTTCTCCCTCTGCCTTGCTGGACGAGTAATTAACGACGACTGCCGCTCCCTCCGCGGCCAGCTCTTTGGCGATGGCCGCGCCGATGCCTTTCGATGCTCCGGTGACCACAGCTACTTTGCCCGTCAGTTTCTTGGATGGTGTTTTCATAAATATGGAGTTCTGTTTTTACAAACCGTTGCGGGAGGTTTGACCCGCTTTCATGGAAGTATTCAGGCCAATGGCTTTTGTCCGTGTGCGTGAGTAATCTTTCATACGAATTTGCAGGCCTCATTGAATTCGAGGCGCGGCAACCTCGGACGGAGTGCGCTGGCGTCCCCATACCCGATATTGCAGACGAAATTCGACTTCCAGGAGGTTCCCTCAAAGAAAGCGGCGTCCACTTTGGCGTTGTCGAAGCCCGACATCGGCCCGCAATCGAGCCCGAACGAACGTGCGGCGATAATGAAATAAGCCCCTTGCAGGCTGCTGTTGCGAAACGCCGTCGATTCAATAAATGGCCGATTGCCTGCAAACCAGGAGCGCGCGTCCGCGTGCGGGAACAGCCTGGGCAGCTTTTCGTAAAATTCCAGATCCTGCGCAATGACCGCGGTCACGGGTGCCGTTTTCGTTTTTTCGATGTTGCCTGGAGCCATGCAAGCCAGGAGCTTTTCCTTCGCCTCTTTGGATTTCACAAACACGATCCGCGCGGGACAGGAATTGGCGCTCGTCGGCCCCCATTTCATGAGGTCGTAAACCTGTTGCAGAAGCCCATCGCTGACCGGCTCGGGCGACCAGACGCTATGGGTCCTCGCTTTCGTCAGAATCTGCTCCAACGCTTCCTCGGGTAATGGGCGGCTCATGCGGATAGGCTCCGTAGATCAAACAGAGTTTTGCATTTTATAGCATTAAGCGAGATTCGGTGGCCAAAAAGCCAAGCTTGCCGTTTCAATCCTCTCGCTGTTATCGTTTTTTGGCTCCGGTGGCCCTCTCCAGCAAGGGACCATCGCGAGCTTCCGTAGCGGGCAGGCTGGGTTCGTGGGGGTAACTTCGGCAGCCCGATTTTATCATGGCCATCACCTCATCGTAATGTTGCGACTTCGCCCAATCGCGTTGAAATTCCAGTAGCACCTGAATCGCTGTCAGGGAGACTCCGCCGGCTTGCTCGACGCGCCGCAAGGCGGTGTCGTGAGCTGCCTGACTCGTTCCCGACGATGCGTCCTTCACGGCATAAATGCCGTACCCTTCTTCCAACATCTGCAAAGCTGGAAAAACGAGACAGGCCTCGCTCCAGGTCGCCGCGAGGAGAAAGTTCCTGCGCCCTGTCTGCTTAACTGCCGCTACAAACTGCGCGTCGTCCCAAGCGTTCATGCTGGACCGTGGAATGGGTGCCTGGCCGGGAAACAGAGCGAGCAATTGGGGCGCGATCTTGCCGCTGAACTCCCCAAATTCGAGCGCGGTCAAAATCACCGGAACGCCGAAAATCTTTGCGCACTTTGCCAGGACCATCACGTGCTCGAGCAAGTCCTCCCAGTCCGGGTTGAGCTTGCCGAAGAACATCTGCGGCTGGTGATCAATGAAGATTACCGCGCAGTTGTCGGGCGTCAGCAGCCCTTTGTCAGTCGAACTCATGCTCATGAGATGCAGGTCCTGTATTCTTGAATTCCGCCGAGATCCTGGTTTCTCGCGTGGAATGGCGCAATTGACCGTGTGGGCGGATTCTTGCTCAGCGAACGAACTAGGCCGTTCTACTTCCTTCGGACTAGGCATCGTCTGCCGCCACATCCCTCCGCTCGTTTGACTCGTGCGACGAAGTCCCGTAGTGTAAGCGCGGTAACAAGCCCTGGAATCACGCGATTTCTGAACGATCGCCCGAGCATGAATTCTTTTGAGGAAAGACTTTCAGCCCACGGGCTAGCCCTGCGCCGGGCCCGGCTGCAGACGCTCCAGATCAACGTGGGGCGCAAGTGCAACCAGGCGTGCCGTCACTGCCACGTGGATGCAGGGCCCTGGCGTACCGAAATGGTAGGCCAAGAAGTGGCTCGTCGCATCGGCGAATGGATTCAGCAATACCAGCCTGAGATTGTGGATCTCACGGGCGGGGCGCCCGAGTTGAGCGAGTTCTTTCGTTTCTTCGTCGAAACTGCCCGGGGCGCGGGGTCGCACGTGATTGACCGCTGCAACCTCACCATCATCGAGGAGACCGGTCACGCTGACCTGCCGGCATACCTGGCGGGACAGGCGGTCGAGGTGATCGCCTCGCTGCCGTGCTACACGGCGGAGAACGTGGCCAAACAACGTGGCGCCGGTGTGTTTGAGAAAAGCATTTCGGCGCTGCGCAAACTCAACGGGGTTGGGTATGGCTCTGATCTACCGCTCAACCTGGTCTATAATCCCGTCGGCCCAAAGTTGCCCGGCCCGCAGCCGGAGTTGGAGGCGAACTATAGGGAGGTCCTCGAAGGCGAGTTTGGCATCAGGTTCAATCACCTGTACACCCTCACGAACCAGCCCATTGCCCGGTTCGCCGAAGACCTGCGCCGGCAGGGTAAGACCGGAGAGTACATGTCGCTCTTGGCGAGCAGTTTCAATCCCGCGACGGTCGAGAGCTTGATGTGCCGCACGACCCTAAGCGTGGGCTGGATGGGAGAGGTGTACGACTGCGACTTTAACCAGATGCTTGGGATGCAGATGCAGAACGGCAAACCCCTCTACCTGTGGGACGTGGCGCCCGAACTGCTGGAAGGCTGGGCAGTCCGGACGGGAGACCATTGCCTCGCCTGCACGGCGGGCTGCGGCAGCAGTTGCGGCGGGGCGCTGCAGACGACGGCCGCTTCCTGACCGGAGGTTTAGTCCGGTGCCCGATAACGTGTTGCCAGCTTCCGCGGGGGCACGCCGAGGCGATACGCGGCCAGCATCCATTGATTGCGCAGAGTGGTGCGAATAACTCCCAGTGTCTGCCAGCGGCGGCCCGAGGTGAGAGCTGCTTCCCTGACCGTAACGATCCGTCCGCGCCGCCGGAGGCGGAGTGCAAACTCATAATCTTCCATGATCGGCAAGTCGGCGAAGCCCCCCATTTCTTCAAACAGAGTCCTGGTGAGAAACAACCCCTGGTCGCCGTAGGGTCGCTGGAGCCAGCGTGAACGGATACCCGTGGTCCACTCAACCAAGGATTTGCCGCGAAAATTCCCAGCGATGCGGAAGCGGAACGCGCCCGCGGCTACGCCGGCCGCGCTGAGCGTTCGGGCGACCACCTCCGCCCATGCCGCAGGAAGAAGCGTGTCCGCGTGCAAGAACAGTAAGGAGGCCCCTTCGGCTCTGGCAGCCCCAGCGTTCATCTGGCGCGCGCGACCGGGTTTCGAAACCAGGACGGTCGCCCCTGCCTCGGCGGCACGTTGCGCGGTAGTATCGGTGCTACCGCCGTCAACGACGATAACCTCGTGACACGGGGCTTGCCCAACAGCATGAAGGGTGGCGCCGATATTCGACTCCTCGTTCAGCGCCGGCATGATGACCGAGACTCGGTCCAGGCAGGTGTCTTCGGCCGCCGTCGTGCGTCGCCACCCGGCCAGGTCTTCCGGCCGATCGATGTCTGCCAACGGGTTCAATAAAGCGGCGTTGCAGCCCTGGCGCTCCAGCACCGCCAACGAATAGGCCAGTACCCGCTCCGTGCCCCAAGGGATGCCGCGAAACAACTCCGGCATCGGCCGACTCAGCCCGATGAGGTAATAACCTCCGTCCTGAGCGGGTCCTAGCACCACCGGGGTTTCCGTCAAACGGGCGAACGCTGTGGTGATGACGTCTGGGCTGAGGTCGGGACAATCGCTCCCGATAATAACCGCAGCCGTCGAGCCGGCGCGAAAACTCGCCTCGAACGCGCCAGTCATGCGCTCGCCCAGGTCGCCTACGGCCTGCGGAAAAAAGTGCGCACTGTCCCCCAGCCAATGACTCATCGCCTGTTCCGTACCACCCTCAAAGTGTATTTCCAATTCCGCGGGAATAGCCCGGCAAGCTTTGTGCGCTGTGCGCAAAGTCCGCAAGACCAGCCGGCGGTGCAACGCCGCCGCACCTTCGGCGCCCAGGGCCGGGACCAGGCGGGTCTTGGCCCTGCCGGCAATCGGGTACCGCGCGAAGACGAGCAGCCTTCTGCGGTCTTCGCGCATGCGGGAGTGGCTCAGCCTCGCTGCCACGACAGCCAGCGCCCCATCCACTTCTTCACCGTCGGGGTGAGCCGGGTCCGATTGTAGGCATCGCCGCACTGGCGGAGCGCTTCCGTCTGTGTCGGGTACGGATGAATCACGGAAGCCAATTTGCCCAGACCGATGTGAGCCGCCATCGCCACACTGATTTCGCTAATCATCTCCCCGGCATGCCGCGCCACGATGGTTGCTCCAAGGATTTCATCGTCCCCTTTCCTGACGTGGAATTTCACAAAACCCTCTTCCTCACCGTCCAGAACAGCGCGGTCCACGTCTTTGAACTCGCGCGCGTAGGTATCCACTTCCACGCCGCGCTCGCGGGCGTCACGTTCGTAGAGACCAACGTGGGCAATTTCCGGGTCGGTGTAAGTGCACCAGGGCATCGTGAGGGCACTGACTTTCTTCCGGCCCAGGAAGAGGGCATTCTGAATGACGATGCGGGCGGTGAAATCGGCGGCATGGGTAAATTTCCAGGCCATGCAAACATCCCCGGCAGCGTAAATGCGCGGATTGGTGGTTTGCAAGCAATCGTTCACCAGGACGCCTTTGCGCAGATCATATTGGACACCCACACTCTCAAGATTGAGTCCCTCGACGTTCGGCGCACGGCCGGCTCCAGCCAGAATCTCATCCACAGCGAGCCTCTCCTCTTTTCCCTGCGCTTCATAGCAGATAACTTTCGCGCCGCCATTTCGCTCGACGCGAGTGATCTTCGCGTTGAGGTGCAGCGCCACCCCCTCACGAACGAAGGCCTTCTGCACGAGTGCGGCGGCATCCATGTCCTCACGGTCGAGCAAGTGCGCGTTCCTGTGCAGCAGGCTGATCTGGGAACCCATCCGCTGGAAGGCCTGAGCCAACTCGCAACCAATGGGTCCACCCCCGATGATCGCCAGCCTGGTCGGACATTGAGTAAGATTGAACACCGTTTCGTTGGTCAGGTAGCCAGCCTCAGTCAGTCCGGGGATCGGCGGGTCCGTGGCACGCGCGCCCGTCGCGATGACCGCCGTTTTGAACCGCACCGTCTGTCCCGCAACTTGAATTGTGTCGGGACCGGCGAACCGGGCCTCGCCGAGGAACACATCCACGCCAAGCTTTGTAAAGCGCTGGGCTGAATCAGTAGGACTGAGGTCGGCGCGCAACTTGCGCATCCGTTCCATGACGGCCGGAAAATCTGCCTTGGCCGCCGCATTGACCCGCACACCGAAACGGCCGGCCTCGTTCGCATCAAAAAGGGCGCGCGAGGAGCGAATGACCGCTTTGGAAGGAACGCAGCCCACATTGAGACAGTCCCCGCCCAGAAGATGTTTCTCAACCAGCGCAACCTTCGCCCCAAGTCCCGCCGCCCCAGCGGCCGTTACCAACCCAGCCGTCCCTGCGCCGATGACGACGAGATTGTAGCGGGGCGCAGGAGCGGGATTCTGCCAACCCGGGGGATGAACATGAGACAGGAGTCGCGCATTGTGCGCGTCAGCCGGCCTGACCAGGACAGGTTCCGACGGCGCGCTCATAATCCCTTTGGGGTTTTGCACAGTCTCGTCGGTTCCGATCCTCTTGGCCAATGCCTTTCTCGCCAGACGTGTAACGAATACGGTCACGGTGACCGCGGCCAGCAGGCCGACGCCGTAAAGAATCCACTCGCCGGTCGTACGCTGGCGATGGCCGGCGCCGACATTTACCAGCGAGCCGAAATAGACATACATCACGGTGCCCGGCATCATGCCAATCCAGGAAGCCAGCACATAGTGACTCAACTTAACCCGTGTCAGGCTAAACGCATAGTTGAGCAGAGTGAACGGAAAGACCGGCACGAGGCGCGTCAAAAGCACGATCTTCCACCCCTCATCGGCGACGGCCCGGTCAATGGCAGCGAACTTGTCGTTCTTTTCGATCTTCCGGGCGATGGCATCGCGCGCCAGATAGCGGCCCACCAGGAACGCTGCCGTGGCACCCAGTGTGGCGCTAATGGAAACACAGGCTGACCCAAGGGCCACGCCGAACACGGCGCCAGCCCCAAGCGTGAGCACCGAGCCGGGAATGAACAACACCGTCGCCACAACATAGAGGCCGACGAAGATCACCGGCCCCCACGGTCCAAGCTTGCCAATCCAATCAAGCGCCGCCTTCAATAGGTCCTGGACATGAAAATATTTCAACGCCAGCACAAGGGCCACAGCGGCCGTTGCGTACAGAACCCACTTCCAGCGGGAGCTCATGCCGGAAGCGGCTGGCTGTGACTGCGCAAGGGCGCCGGTTTGGGGCTGGGTCTCCACAGAATGGGAACTTTTGGATAACATGCGTTCCTGAAAAGATGTGAATCCAGGAGGCTTTCTCCTCTCGTGCCTGACGGTTAGGGATGCTTCCCTATAATCAGCCTTGCGGCCAAGGCGGTAACGACCCCGAACGGCAGATTCACCAGCAGCAAATAGAGCGTGAACTTGGGCCCGCCCATCTGAAGGCCGAAATACCCCGCGCCGGCCATCGGCAGGAAGAATAGAAACAAAGCCAGCACCGGCGCCAGGAAGTACAAAAGACCGAAGAGGTACAGCCGCGTCCAGGCAATCCCTATCAAGAGCCCGAACGGGATACCCCACAGGCCGCCCCAGAAGAGCGGTTTGTATATATCCGGGGACTTTAAAGAGACCGGGGCCTTTACCCCGAGTGCCGGGCTAAAGCCCGACGCAAAGAGGAGGTGGCTGAAAAGGACCACAGCCAGGGCACCTACCACTCCCGCCGCAAAGCAGATGGCCACCCGCTGTACCAATGTCAGACTACTTTCCATCGCGTTCATATTTTCTCCATCATTTCTATATTTGTTTACCTTTCAATCTTCGTTGGAAGGCGTAGCCGATCCGGACGCGGATTACGCTACCGCGAGTGATTCTTGAACGACGTTTACGGCGGTACGGATCACGTCGAGCACGAGCCTCGGGTTGGAGAGCATGGGGACGTGGCTGCTATCCACCTCGTAGGTGGTGGCGCCCATACGCTTCGCCACGAAGCGTTGCAGCTCGGGTTGCACGGTGCGGTCACTCGTGGCCACGATGTACCAGCTCGGTTTCGACCTCCAGGCGGTGCCATCAAGCTTCTGGTTGAACAGGTCCGCGGCCGGCGCGAAGTGGGTAGCCCAGACGACCTTCTGCTCCTGCTCGGACAGGTCTCCTGCGAAGCACTCGACGCCTTCCGGGAGCATCCAGACGCGCCCGTCCCCGACTTCGATGTGGGAGAAAACGTCTGTGGTGGAGAACTGGCTTAGCTGGCCCTGCGACGTCTCGCCGGCGTCCGGGGCGAGGGCGGCGATGTAGACAAGTCCGGCAACACGGTCATCTGTGCCCGCGGCTGTGATGACGGTTCCGCCGTAGGAGTGACCGACGAGGATGGCGGGACTGCTGACCCGCCCCAGCGTGCGTTTTACAGTGGCGACGTCGCCTTCGAGCGTGTCGAGACCGTATTGGGCGGCCATCACCTCGTGCCCCTCCGCCTGAAGCGTGGGGATCACCTTGTTAAAACACGAGCCGTCGGCCCAGATCCCGTGGCAGAACACGATGCTCGGTTTGATTTCGATTTGGTTTCCAGTTTTCATATTCTTGTTTGGTTTATTTGAGGTTTTCGTTTTTGCAGAAGTTGTTTTACGGCTTGTGGCTAATCTCTATTTCCGTTGAAAGGGGGTTTCAGGCAACGTTCGCGAATCGTTGTTTGAGATCTTCAAGACGGAACGGTTTTTTCGCGGCGATCAATTCCCGCGCGGCATCCACTTTTCCCCACACGTTCCACAGTAGCACGCCTCGCACTCGACCCTCCTGCTGGTAATAAAGCACCCCTTCATGGTACCGGTCCTTCCAGTCGGCGGTGACCTGTAACCTCGCGTCCAACTCCCCAACCGCCTCATATCCGAGCTCAAAAAGGTCGGAGTAGAAAGAGGGCAAGTGGTGGTATGGCTCGGCTTTCCCCGCCATATTCCTTCCCGCCAACCGCCCCATGGTGTTAGCGTTGTCTTCGTGCTCCACGCGAAGGCGTTTCCCCAACGAGGGATTATAAAAGGCGGCGACATCGCCGGCTGCGAGGACGTCTGGCCGGCTCGTGCGGAGGAATTCGTCCACGACGATGCCGTTTTCGAGGGACAGCCCCGCCATTTGGGCCAGTTCCACGTTGGGAGTGATGCCCAGGCCGGCGACGACACCATCGACGGCTATTTCGCGTCCGGATTGAGTTCGCACCACAAAGCGGTCCCCGCGCGGCTCGACGCCGGAGACCGTCTCGCCAGCCAACAACTCGATCCCTTTTTGCCGGAAATAGTCGTTGAGGAAACGGGACAAATCATCCGGGAACACCCTGTCGCAAATGGCCCGGCCAGGGAAAACCATAACGACCTCCTTTTGGGTCATGGCCAGGGCGGCGGCAATCTCCGAGCCGATGAAGCCGGCCCCAATAACGACGAATCGCCGGCCTTTCTCGGTCAGCGCGCGCAGCCACCGGTAATCAGCCAGGTTTCGGAAATAGATGATCGAGCCCTCGCCGAAAGGCAGGCGGCGGGGGCTGCCGCCGGTGGCCAGAAGGAGTTTGTCATAGGTGTAAGCGTCGTGCCGATCGTCAACGATGGAGTGGCGCTCGACGTCAATGGTTTTTGCCGAGCGACCCAGGTAGAGGTCAAGCATCGGACCCTCGGTGTGACGCCAAACGGTGTCGAGGGATTTGCCTTTCCAAACGGATTTTGAGAGGGGAGGACGATCGTAAGGCGGATCGGGCTCAGCGCTGATAAGACCGATGGGGCCATCGGTATCGACCTCACGAATCCCGCGCACGGCGGCATCGGCGGTCATGCCGCCGCCGACGATAAGGTATTTGTAATGTTTCATGGTCGTCCGTCCCCCGGTTCACACAACATCGTGTTCTATTTGTTAAAATCACTCGCGAGCACGATGGGATAGCCAGCTTTGCCAACGGGGATTCACGCAGGGGTGAGCGCGGGCTTGGACTGTTCCTCAGGGCGCGACGCGGCCGCACTGCGGGATTTGGCAAAGTCGTTGATGAGCACGACGCGATAGCGAGCTTTGCCGGAGCGCAGATGTTCCAACGCATCGTTCACCTTTGACATAGGAAAAGACTCTACGACGGGAGCGATTGAGTGACGGGCGCTGAATGCCAGCATGTGGTCAATTGCCGTGGGACTTCCCGTAGGCGAGCCGGACACGGACTTCTGGCCCAGGATTAAACTGAATGCGGGCACTTCGAATGGTTTGAGGACGGCTCCTACATTATGGAAAGTGCCTTTGGGAGCGAGGGTATCGAGGAAACCCGGAATATCCGAAGGCGCGTTGATGGTGGAAATGATGAGGTCAAGACTTCGGGAGAGCTTTTTAAGCACACCGTCCTGCCTGGTGTTGTGCACGTAGTGAGCACCCAGTTTTCGCGCTTCCCCCTCCTTGCTGTCACTGGTGGTGAAGGCATGCACCTCGCAGCCCCATTTGTTGGCGAATTGGAGGGCCATGTGTCCCAATCCACCGATGCCAATGATTCCCACACGGGCAGTCGGGGGCAGATCGTGAATCAGGAGAGGCGAAAAGACGGTGATGCCGCCGCACAGGAGCGGCCCCACCTTTGCCAGGTCCAGGGCATCCGGCAAAGGGCGAACCCATGTCCACTGAGCGCGAACGCGATCCGCAAAGCCGCCGTGGCGTCCGACGATGGTTCCCTGGCTAGTGGCGCAAAGGTGTTGCTCCCCGGAAAGGCATTCGTGGCATGCGAGACAGCTATGAGAGAACCAGCCGAGGCCGACGCGCTGTCCGATCTTGAGTCCCTTAGCCCCTTCACCCAGTGCGACAACGGTCCCGGCGACCTCATGTCCGGGCACGAACGGGTATTGGGACATGCCCCATTCGTTGTCGAGCATCGACAGGTCGGAGTGACAAACGCCGCAATGTGAGACCTTGATCTCGACTTCTTCAGGACCAATTTGCCCGGGATCGAAGCTGAAAGGTTGAAGCGAGCCGTGAGCAGTCGTGGCGGCGTAGGCATTGAAGGTTGTCATATTATCCTATTGGTTGATGGTTAAACGTGCCTTGTTTGCTGAACGAGTTGGATTCCTTCCCTTGGTTAGCGTAACGGTTCGATTTCAAAAATGGTGTCAACGATCACCGGCGCGCCCACCGGCAGGCTTTGCACGCCATAGACCAGCCGAACGTGGCCGGCCTCCGGGCCGAAGATTTGGACAAACAGCTCGGACGCTCCGTCTGCCACGGTCGCGTGCTCGGCGAACTGCTCGGTCGTCGCCATCAGGACCGTCAACTTGACGAGCTTTTTGAGCCGCTCCAGGCTGCCGAGGTGTTGCTTCGCCGCTGCGAGCGCGTTGAGCGAAGCGAGGCGCGCGGCTTCCTGGCCTTCCTTGACCGAAAGGTTGTCGCCCAGGCGGCCGGCAATCGCGAGCTTTCGATTCACTACCGGGAGCGTTCCGCTCAGGAAGAGCAGATTTCCCGCTTCCGAAGACTCGACGTAGGCCCCCAAAGGTGTCGGAGGCGCAGGCAGCACGATTCCGAGCTCGCTAAGGCGCGAACTCGGACTGCCGATAACCGATCGACTACCACTTGGCGCCGGCATGGGCTCCTCCATCAATTCGAATATTTTCGCCGTTCACCATGGGCGCCGATTGTAAATACAACAGCGCGTCCACAATTTCGGAGACCTGAACCAAGCGCGGGATCGGGTGCAGTTTTTTCAGGAGCTCGTGGTCGTCGTTCGCGTGCAACGGCGTGTCAACGACACCGGGCGAGATCGTATTCACGCGGATCCCGTCTGCCACGTATTCCATCGCCAAAGCGCGGCTGAACGCGGGAATGGTAGACTTGGTGAGCACGGGCAGCGAGATTGGCGCGCCGGCCAAGGGTTGATCGGTCAAAGTCGTTGAAATGCTGACGATGTGGCCAGACTTTTGTTTGCGCATTTGTGCCACCGCCTGCTGCGTTACGAAGAAATATCCGGCGACATTGGTGCCGATCATCGTTTCAAAATCCTCCGGCGTATATTCGGTGAACGGTTTCGGAATGTAGATGCCGGCGTTGTTGACGAGAAGATCGAGGCGGCCAAAGCGCTGCACCGCCGTTTCAACGACTTTTATGGCGGTTAGTTTCTTGCCGATGTCACCGTCCACCAGGGCAAGGTCGGCTGAGGGCTTTAAGTCCGTTGATTTGCTGATCGTGCGAGAGTTTGCGACGACACGGTAGCCATGTTGCAGAAGCGCTAGAGTTATGGCCAGTCCCATGCCGCTGGAAGCGCCAGTGACAATGGCCACTGGCTTTTCGTGTGCCTTCGCACTCATATCTTTGGTTCCCCTGCGCCTGTGTTTGTTATGCGGAGTTTCGAATCGAAGTGGCCTGCCCGATGGACACGGGCAGGCCGGAACGGCGAGGGGCTTAGACCAGGTTAATCGCGACGTCGATGTTCCCTCGCGTGGCTTTGGAGTAAGGACACGTTTGGTGCGCGGCATCTACCAGTTCCCGGGCGACGTTTCGTTCCAAACCCGGCAGGCTGACATTGAGACGAGCCTGCAGAAAATACCCGTCGTTACCAGCGCAAAGGTCCACTTCGGGGTCGATGGCGGGCTCAGCCGGGAGCTTCAGTTTCATTTTGGAGGCAACAAACTTTATCGCACTTAGGAAACAGGCCGACCAACCCACGGCAAACAACTGCTCCGGATTGGTGCCGTTACCGGGGGCGCCAGGAACGGAAAGCTTTACCTCCAGCCGGCCATCAGAAGTACGGGAGGCGCCTCCCTCCCGGCCTCCGGTCGTGTGCGCCTTCGCGGTGTACATCACTTTCACGGGTTGTGTCATAGTGCTTTCTTCGGACATTTTCGTTGTATTCATAATTGAATTCTCTTTGGTTTAATTTTTGCCGATGAGTCGTCTGGACGCGGCTCGGAGCTCGTCGGAGTTCCGGCTGCTTTCAGGCCGCGAGGTGAGCGCCCTGATCGACCTCGTGAAGATAAATGAGCTTGTGACGTGCATGCGATCTGGTTCCTGTGTGCTTGAAGGACGGGAGAAAGTCGGCTCTGGCGGCTGAGGGTGCCATTGATCAAGTGGTCGGACTTTTGTGCCGCCAAGGAACTAGGCTCTCCTAGTCCTTTCGAACGAGGCGAGAGGTCTTGGGTATTCCCACGCCTGCCTGGGCGGAGTTATGGCAGAGAAGCAAGAGTCGGACTATAGCTGCACCAGGCCGCGCCGGCTCGCGGCGGCGATCGCTTCAGTGCGGCTCAGTACGTTCAACTTGGAGAAAATGCTGCGCAGGTGGGCTTTCACTGTGGTCTCACTGATGTAAAGATTCGCTCCGATTTCCTTGTTGCTCTTGCCACGGGCCAGCAACGTCAATACTTCCAGTTCCCGGCCAGTCAGCGTTTCGCCGCTGACGCCGGCGGCCAGTTTTTCCACCAGCGACTGAGGGATGCAGGTTTCCCCCCGGCTCACACGTCGGATGGATTCCAACAACTCCTCGCGCCGAGCGTCCTTCAGAACGTAACCCTTTGCTCCCGCTTTGATCGCCCGGTAGATTTCATTGTCGGTATCATAGGTGGTCAGCACGATGACGCGGGCCGCAGGATCCTCCTTATGGATTTCCTCAATGGCACCCACTCCGTCGAGTGTCGGCATGCGCAGATCGAGCAGCGTCACGTCCGGACGGTGCTTCCGCCACAGGTCCACCGCTTCGCGGCCATTCGCTGCCTCGGCGACGACCATCATGTCCCGCTGCAAGCCGATGATCGAAGCCAATCCTGCGGTCACGATCACGTGGTCGTCGGCGATGAGCACGCGGATTTTATCAATGCCTGCGCTTCTTGCTCCGTGCCGAGGATGGGAAAGCGGAGTAGCGGGAGGTCGGCCTTGAACTTTGAATTCGGTCATCATGGCGTAACGGCCTCCGAGGTGTTTGGAAACGGCAGAACGATGGAAATGGTTGCGCCTTGCCCTTTAGAGCTCTGGATCGACAATCGTCCTCCCATCGCCTCGACCCGCTCTCTCATCCCCGGCAAGCCAAAACCATCGTGGCGACCGGCGGGATCGAAGCCTCTCCCGTTGTCGCGCAGGATCAGGGCAATTTCTCCCTGGTCGAAGGCAAGTCGCGCCTTAAACTCGCTGGCCTGGGCGTGGCGCAGCACATTGGTCAACACTTCCTGTCCGATTCGCAGCAGATTCTCTTCCCACTCCGGCGGGAGTTCCGGGGGCTGGCCCGACACACTGAACTCCGCCCGGACGCTTGTGCCAGCCGTCATCTTTCGGAACAGGCTCTGTAGCGCTTCGCAGATATCTTTTTCCTCCAGCGTCTGTGGGCGGAGCGCTCGCACGGAACGCCGCGCCTCCTGCAAGCTCTCCCGGGCCAGCTCGCCGGCGCGGGTAAGGTGCTCCCCCGCTTTGGCCCCCATCCCCTGGGACATCGCCTCCTCGACCGCTTCCAACTGAATGATCACCCCGGTGAACCCTTGCGCCAACGTGTCGTGAATATCACGGGCGAGACGATTGCGCTCCGCCACGACCGCCGCCTGTCGGCTTTGCCGTGACAGGCGCCTGAGCTGGCACGCCAGCATGGCTTGATGCGCCAATGCCTGTGCCAGGTCCATTTCTTCGGGACGAAACGACCGCTTGCGGGTAAACCGAATCCCGACCACCCCCTCGACCTGGCCGGCGACGACCAGCGGCACGATCAGTATCGTAATGACCCCGAGGGATCGCACGTGGTCCCGCCACGGGAATGACGACCCTTCTCGAATATCCTCCAGCACACTGGGCTTGCCAGTACGGAAGACCTCCGGCCACGGCCAAACTTCTTCGATTCTGAGCGCAGGACTGACCTTTGCCAAAGCGGCGTCGGCCCCGGTCAGGAGCTTGCCTTCTTCAAACGCAAATTCGAAATTGACCAAGCCATTGCTCTCGTTTCTCAACCAGATGCTGCTGCTGTGCGCCTCCAACTGTTCGGTGATGGTGCGCAACACATGCTCCACAAGCCTGTCTGGGGCGGATTCCTTCGCCATCGCGTCCAAGGTGCGCGCGAGCGCCTCGGTCTGACCGCGCGCCAATTGGGCCGATGCGCGAAGAGTCTCAGCCGCCTCCTTGCGTTCGGTGATATCGCGCAGGATCACCGTGAAAATCACTTCTTCGCCCAGCTTCAGCTTGGAAATGGACGCCTCGGCGGGAAATTCGCGTCCATCCTTTCGCCGGCCGAAAACCTCGCGCCGCTGGGCCATGGTGCGCGAGATTTCCGGAGACTTCGAGAACTCTTCGACGTGCTTCTGGTGCGCGTGAACGAATCGTTGCGGCAGCAGAAAATCGAGCGGTTGGCCGATGACCTCAGTTGCGGCGTAACCGAACACTTTCTCTGCGCCCTGGTTGAAGAGCAGGACGCGTTGGTCGGAATCAACGGAAATAATCGCGTCGTCGGCGATTTCGAGAATTCCCTGGAATCGTGATTCACTGCGGCGCAAAGCCTGCTCCGCGCGCTCGCGCTCGATTGCAACCGCCGCGAGGTGAGTCATCTGCTCGATAACATTCCGCTGCTCCGGAGTGGGAGTGCCCGGTTCGCGGGAATAAAGCGCAAAGGTTCCCATGACTTCGCGGGCGGTAGAGAAGATAGGCGCGGACCAACAGGCCCGGAATCCGTGCGGTAGCGCCAGATGGCGGTGCCTGTCCCAAAGCGGATCCGTGGCGATATTGGAAACGATGATGGGCTCCCTGCGGTAAGCAGCGGTTCCGCAAGAACCGGCGCTGGGACCAATGGACGCGCCGTCAATCGCTTCAGTATAGGTTTTGGGAAGGCTGGGGGCCGCGCCATGTCGGAGGGTCTTGCCATCGGAGCTCGCCAGGAGGATCGAAACGAGAACGTTGCCGGATAATTCCTCGCCATATCGACATAACGAATCAAGAATGGGCGCCAGTGGCCCACCCCTGGCGATCATCTCCAGGAGCCGTTTTTCTCCGGCGACCAGAGCTTCCGCGCGTTTGCGCCCAGTCACATCTCTTACGGCCCCAACGAACTCAACTTCTCGCGAATTGTTTTTGACCGCATGAGCGAGCACATGGAGGTGCTTGACCATGCCATCAGGCATTAACAGGCGATGTTCAAAATCAAGACTGGTGGCCTCGCCCGACGCTGAATTAATCATCTGCTGAACCAGCGGCACGTCCTCGGGATGAACCCGCTGAAGCACCAATTCCAGTTTCGGTTTCAGCGCCCTGTCGTATCCAAGGATGCAGTAGGTTTCCGCCGACCAGACGAGCTCTCCAGTGGAAACGTTCCAGCCGAAACTGCCGGTGTGGCTGAGTCGTTGGGCTTCAGCCAAATAAGCCTCGCTTCGCCGCAGCGCTTCTTCACCCCGCGCGCGTTCGATGGCGATGCTGGCAAGATGAGTGAACCGTTCGATGAGTTTCTGATCCTTTGGCCTCGGACTGCGGGGCTCGCGAGAGAGGATCGCGAAAGTACCGAGGACTTTTCCCTCTGACGAAAGTATGGGCGTGGACCAGCAGGACTCCAGCCCGTGGGACCGGAGCAGGCCACGACAGCGCTCCCACAGGGGATTCTCCCCGATATCAGCGGCGATGACTTGCTCCTTGCGGAGTGCCGCCAGGCCACACGGCCCCCAGCAGGAAGCGATTTCGCGGCCGTTCAACACCTCGGTGTAACTGCTGGGGAGACTGGGAGCCGCACCCTGCCAAAGCCGCTCGCCGTTCGCATCCAACAATAAAATCGAGCATAGGGAACCGCTGCAGATTTCCTCGGCCACCCGGCACAACGCATCCAGGATCGAAGCAAGGTCATTCCCCCCGGCGATCATTTCGAGCACCCGCTTCTCTCCCGCCAGCACGGCTTCCGCCCATTGGCGGTCCTCGAGCAGCTCAATCCGGCACTCCGGCCCTGGTTCCCGGGAATCAAGAACCGTTCCGCCGCCTTCAATTTCCTGCAAGCCGACGCTCATGACGCGAGAACAAGGACCTTCAGTTGAAGTAAAACCTGCGATTACCTTCAGGATAACACACGTTTGGGCTCGCCGCTAAGGCCGATTGTTTGCGGCCGCACCCCGAGTAAGCGGGAGGCGGACTTTGAACCGAGTCTCACCGGGCTTGGATTCAAATTCGATTTCGCCCCCATGCCGATCGGCGATGATGCGGTTACAGATGATCAATCCCAGGCCGGTCCCGGAGCCGACCCCTTTGGTGGTAAAAAAGGGTTCGAATATCCGGGACTGGATTTCCGCGGGTATGCCTCGCCCGTTGTCCATGATTTCGACGACCAGTTGATTATCTTCGACAAAGGTGCCGACGCAGATCTTGCCTGACCCGTCAGCGGCATCGACGGCGTTATCGATGAGATTGGTCCAAACCTGGTTGAGTTCACTGCCGTAAGCCATGATGCGCGGGGCTGAACGGTCAAAAGCTCGAACCAATTCCACATTCTTCAACTTGTAGCCCAGCATGGTCAGCGTGCTCTCGATTCCCTCGTGAACGTCGATCTCCTGCATGGGAGATTGGTCCATGTACGTATAGGATTTTACCGCCTTTACCAATTCGGCCACACGACCGGTGCTTTGGTCCACCAGTTTGAGGAGCAAGAGCAGATTGAGGCGAGCATCGAGCCAGTTCAAGGCCGGCACGTGGCAGGGCGGAGCTAACTTGGCCGTGAGCGCGGCGAGCCAATCGGTGTCAAGGCAGGCACTAACAAAACTGGAAGCGAGTTTCCAACCTTCTGAAATGTCGTGCAGATCAAACCAGCGCACCAGGGCCTCTTCACGATCGCTGCGGGTCATGGAATCGAGCAGCGGGGCCTGTTCGAGCCGGCGGGCCGCGTCGTGTTCGGCGGTCAAAAGATCTTCCCATTCAGCCGGTTTCAGAATCCTTGCCAATTGGCGAACCTGGGCCTGCGCGGCGGCAATCGTTTGCTGGAGCTGTGCCGCGGCGCGGCGGGCGGCTGCGGCCGGGTTATTGAGTTCATGCGCCAAACCGGCCGCCATCGTGCCTAAAGAAACCAGTTTCTGACGCTGATGGCTGTAGCCCTCGAGGTTTCGCAGACGGTCGGCGGCGGTCCGAAGGATTTCCTTGGTGATGCACGGGCACGTGGCGAGCATCCGCCAAAAACCCTCCCGGGCAAGCCGAAACAACCGCGCCGGTTTCGACACACGCACAATCGCATGCCAGGGCGCTTCCAACAGCAGCGGAATCTCGCCCATAAACATCCCTGGCTTGTTGACTCCCAGCAACACATCCTGGTTGTCGTACCGGCGCGAAATGCGAATTTCCCCTTCCAAATTCAGGAAGAAAAACTCCGCCGGCGCATTCTCCTCAATCAAAGTCGCGCCCGCAGGCACCTCGATAACTTCCCCCCATCGAATACAATCAAGCTGGTCATCCTTCAATCCGGCGAACAGCGGCACCTGGCGAATCATTTGTACCTGGCTGGCATCCATATTCACAGTGTGCCGAGATATTCATGCACCAGTTTGACAGCCATAGCCCCTTCCCCGACTCCAGAGGTCACGCCTTTGGCGGACCGATGACGCACGTCGCCGGCGACGAAGATTCCCGGGACGCTCGTCTCGAGGTAAAAAGGGTCGCGATCCACATTCCAGCCCTGCGGACGTCTGGATTCCCGCTGGAGCAAATGCTGGCCGGAGATCACATAACCCTGAGCATCTCGCTCCACGACCCCGGCGAGCCATTCGGTTCGCGGAACAGCGCCCGCGTAGATCAACAAAGCGCTCGCCGGCACTGTTTGCTTTTCTCCCGACTTCCTGTCCTCGATGACCAGCTCCTCGCAACGTTCCGAGCCTCGAACCTCGATCACATTCGAGTTGGCCTTGACGATAATATTCTTCGTCGCGTGAATCTGATCCTCCAAGTACTGGGACATCGTCGCCGAGAGCGATTCGCCGCGCACGACCATGGTCACCTGCCGCGCGAATCCCGAGAAATACATCGCCGCCTGACCTGCCGAATTCGCCCCGCCGACGACGTAAACGTCGCCGTCGCGATGCGAAAAAGCCTCGCTCATCGGCGCGTAGTAGTGAACTCCGGCCCCTTGCAGCCGGTCGAGGCCCGGAACTTCCAATTTGCGGTAGGCGATGCCGGTCGCGATAATCAACGCACGTGTAATGACTTCGCTTTCGTCGGAAAGCCGCAGCACACGGGACGGGCCCTCGATTCTCACACCCACGACTTCCTGAGGAGCAAGAATCTCCACGCCGAAACGCCGGGCTTGCGCCACGGCTCGACGGGCCAGATCGCCCCCACTGAGTCCGGTCGGAAAGCCTAGATAATTCTCGATCCGCGAACTTCTGCCCGCCTGGCCTCCGGGAGCTTCGCGCTCGATCAGCAGCGTGCGCAGACCGTCGGCGGCTCCATAGACGGCCGCCGCCAGTCCCGCAGGCCCCGCGCCGACGACGACCAGGTCGTAAAGCGGTTGTTCCGCACGGGTTCGTAACCCGAGCTTGGTCGCAACGGCGGCCGTGGTCGGCCGGGCGACAAACGAGCCGTCGGAGAAAACCACCACCGGCAGCCCGGAACATTCGGTCTTGCTGCTCGCCACGAGCTGTTTGGCCGCCTCGTCCTTTTCCACATCCAGCCATTGGTAAGGGATAAAGTTACGGCCCAGAAAATCCCGGATGTCCATCGCGGCCGGCGACCAGCGATGCCCTACGACACGAATTCCGTCGAAGACGGGGTGGTAAGATGCCTGCCAGTCGTCCAACAGATCGTCCACAATGCCGTAAAGTCGCTCCTCCGGCGGATCCCACGGCTTCATCAAATAGTGGTCGATTTTGACACTGTTGATGGCTCGAATCGCGGCATCCGTGTCGGCATAAGCCGTCAGGAGCGCACGCTTGGCGTCGGGGTAGATTTCCAGCGCCTTTTCGAGGAACTCGACGCCGGACATCCGCGGCATGCGCTGGTCCACCAGGAAAAGGGCCACCGGCTCATTGCGCAGTTTCAATTGTTCGACCGCTGTGAGGGCCGAGGCACCCGAGTCCGCGGCCATGACGCGATAACGATTCCCGTATTGCCGGCGCAAATCACGCTCCACCGCCCGCAAAACGTCAGGGTCGTCATCTACAGTCCAAATCACCGGCTTGGCCATACCGGTTTCTCTCGACTCATATTGCTGGCAAGTCAACCTGAATCAGCGTTGGCAGGGTCATTCCTCGCATGAAATCGTCTGGCCTTCCGTTTGCTTCTTTAGTCTGTATTCATAGATGACCACGCGATCCGCAACCATGTTTTCAGCTTCCACGTGGATGCTGCTCCGCCCGTCGTATCGCCTATGGTCCTCGCCCGCGTTCCGAGCAACAGGACTTCTTCCGTCCAAGACGGGCCCGCATAATTATCTGCGAATTGGCTTTTAGGGAGGCGCGGTGCTAATCGCTGCTTTCAAGAATGTTCAACTTGGTGGCCTCCGGTCGCGCTCGCCACCTCGCTGGGTGCAGGCCGCCCAAAGAGCAATTCTACACGGCGAATCTTTTTGCTTGTTGAATGGATTTGCAAAAGAAGGAGAGCTTTTGACAAACGCTGCAAAGCAACCAAGCTTGCTACGGTTTACGGGTACTTATGAGAGCATCTCATCAGTGTCACACTTCTCATCCCGGCGGCCACATTGCCTCATTCCGAGGCGATTCGATCGTACATCCGCCCCTCACGCAGGACGTCGTCGCTTCGACTTCAAAACGAGGCGAACGAAACGATTCCAGGCCTTTGCAGGAGCTGGTTTGGATTCTCATTTCACTCCTCCTTCTCTTATATCTGGCAACCAGTTACATATTCTGGGCAAAAATCGAATCCGCCTGGCCAATTTTCCGTGGATTATAGTGTCGGCTGACTGGACCGTAACCTCCAGGAATCACGCCTCACAACTCACGACCCAACCGACCTCCCGCAGTCGGCGCCTCGCATCGATGAAGAGAATCTTACGGGATTTTATTCGAAACGGCGAAGTGAATGCATTGGAAGGCGTCCTCTGCGCCACCCCATTCGCAAAGCTCTGGATGAATCAAGTGCGCGAGCAACTCAACACCTGCCACCACGCGTGGCCCGGGGCGAGCAAAATAGGAATTGGCATCCACGGCATAAACCCGGTTCTGGCGGACCGCGGGAAGATCCTTCCAACCTGGCCGGGCGAAGAGTTGCAAAGCCTGTTCCGAGGCGCCGGCTAAATCGAAGCCGCACGGGCTGATGATAAGCACTTCCGGCCCCCAATTGACGACGTCCTCCCACGCCATTCGCACTGAATCAGTTCCTTTGCGCGAAAGCGCATCAACCCCGCCAGCCAATTCCACCATCTCCGGCACCCAGTGGCCGCTGCAATACACAGGATCCACCCATTCCATGCAGAAGACTCGTGGCCGGGTGGACGCCACACCTGTTAGCACAGTCACTTTTTCCAGCCTCGCCCTACCTGCGCTGATGACTTTCTTAGCTTCGTCAGACCGGCCAGTGGCCTTGCCGAGTTCGCGGAGGTTCTCCTCGATGCCGGCGAGCGACTTGGGCGTGAACCAAAGGATTTTGGGGACCGGTCGCAGGGCTTTTAAAACCTGGGTGATCTCGTTGCCAGACGGAGCGCAAACCTGGCAAAGGTTTTGGGTCAGAATCAGATTGGGCGCCACTTCCTGCAGAAGGCGTTCATCCACCTGGTAAAGACTTGCGCCGCTGCGGATGCGCTCGCTGACGGTGACATCAATTTCCCGGGGGCTCATGCCTTCCAGAGGGAGCGCGTTGCGAACGACTATCGGTTTATCCCTGATGTCGGGCGGATAATCACACTCGTGCGTAATGCCGACGAGATGATCGGCCAGGCCCAGGGCACATACCATTTCGGTTGCGGCGGGCAAAAACGAGACGATGCGCGATTCAGCCATTCAATCCTTCCTGCCGGGCCTAGCGGCGGTCAAACGCCGCTTGATTCGGCGTCGATGTTCCTATCCACGGAGGTTTGATCCAGGTACAACATCGGGTACTGCGCCAGCCCTTTGCCGCGCAGGTTCGCGGGTGTGGGCGCGTTCGTCCAGTCGCCACAGGGAGCCTCGGCTTCCGCGGAGCCGAGGGCGGGCACATCGGCGGCGGTGAAGCGTTCGAGCACGGCCATCAATGGTACCGCTGCCGGGGACCTGGCCGCGGAGGCGTCTTGAACAGAGCTGGTGGAACAACCGGCAATCAGCAAGACGCCGCCGGGGAGGAAGCTGGTGAGGAGTCTACACCTCATAGGCGATCGGAAAGGCTTTGCTGCTCGCATTGACGGATTTGCCGATGCCCCGGGTTCCTGCCCGGAACCGTCTCTCGGCATCCTGTGCCATTTGGGGCGTGCCACACGCGAATACAAAATCATTAGAAGGAAGCAGGCTCATGCCGCAGCATAAGGCAGTAGCTGCCGGTAACGCAATACACCCGGAACGCGACCTGGAATGCACCTTTCGAGAGGTGCCGGCAGGCCATCTGCCGCTATGAGTTAGGCTAGCAATGCCGATCGGCGTCCTGCCCCGGCGAGTGAAACAACTAAGCTGCGCGGGCGGCGGAAGGCGTTGTGGTCCGCGCTTCGGTCAGCGCCTTTATTTGCGCCAGGCCCTGGTCGAACTGGCCGCCGACCATTTTTTCACAGTTCATAAACAGACCGAAGGCCTTGGTAATGAAGTTGTACTTTCCAGACATCCTCCACGTGACCGCGGTTTGGCCGCCTTCGGCCTTGAACGTGAACTCCGCGAGGTTCGTGCCTTTGAATGGCTTGACGAAATCGAGCCGGAACCGCACCCGCTCGCAAGGGATGCTGTCGGTGATGGTCATGCGGCCCTCGCCGATGTTGCGGTTCCCGGACCACGCAAAAGTGGCGCCGGTGCCCGCGGCCGGACCTTCATAGGTGTTCCTGGCGGCGGGATCGAGTTTCGCCCAGGGCGACCAGGCCTCCCAGTTGTGCAGGTTGTTGACCTGCTCAAAAACCACGTCGGGCGGCGCGGCCACGAGAGCGGAGCGAGTGACGCGAAAGTCGGAGGGCCGAGCGGCAATGACTGCGACCAGGATGACAACGAGCGCTGCGATGGCGATGAGGATTTTCAAGAGCATAACTTTCTCCAATTTTTAGTCGGTTGGTTCACATTCGTCTTTGTATTTTACACCATTAAGTGAACGGTGCGTTCAATCATAGGACGAACGAGGGAGGGCCGTCAGGACACCTCTAGAGAAGTTTTTCCACCGGAAGGCCACCGTGGTTCTGCAGGACTGCCAAACTCCCAAGGCCTGGGCCCACTGGAGCTGTAACCTGCGCTCCGAGAGTTCATTCCTCAACATCCGAACCATGCCCACAGGCTCAGGACCCCTGCGCCACAACTGGATGCGAGCTGTTCTGGAGGTCCCGTCTCGTCCGGTGGGACGAGCTGAGAAACCGGATTTGCAAAAGGTCTTTGAATGGCCTTGACACTTGTTACAGTCGTAACATATATTGACCTGCGACAACTGTAACACACAAGTTATGAAAGCATCAATCCGCATCACGGACGCTGAGTGGGAGGTGATGAGGATCGTTTGGGGGCAGGCCCCGGTGCCGGCTTCCACGGTAGCGGACGCTCTGGAAAAAAGGAAACATTGGTCGCTGGCAACCGTGAGAACGTTGCTGCGCCGCCTGGTCAACAAAGGCGCGCTGGACCAGCAACAGGAGGGCAAGCGTTTTCTGTATAGGCCGCGAATCTCCATGGACGATTGCGTTCGGAAGGAAAGCGAATCTTTCCTGGATCGAGTTATGGGGCGAACACCGCCAGCCACCGTACTGGCATTGGTCGAAAAAGCGAATCTGTCGAAAGATGATATTCAGGAACTGCGGCGGCTGCTTAAAGAAAAGGAGAAAGAACCATGAACGAACTGCTCCGGTTCGGGGAAGCGCTCTTTGCGTGGGTGCTCCAAACCTCGTGGCAAGCCGGCATTCTCGCGCTGGTGGTTATATTGGCCCAGGCGGTCTTTCGCCGGCAGCTTACGCCCGCCTGGCGTTACGGACTGTGGCTCTTGCTGGTCGTGAGGTTACTTTTGCCAAGCACTCCGCAAACCTCCTGGAGCATTTACAATGTTGCTGGATTGCCTCGGGCCCTGAATAGCGTGGACGGGCCGTCAACGGCTGAAGTGTCCCCGTCTGCGGCTTTCGCGCGGGTCTCGGCGGCGCAGGACAAGGCCGAAGCCGAGCGAACAAGCTCGGTGCGTCGCGGTTCCGAAAGACAGGCCAAAGTTGCGCCGAAACCGGCGGGAGCGTCGTCCGGTCCGGTCGAATCCTCTTTATCCTGGCGCCGGCTCGCGTTTTTCATTTGGATTTTGGGGACCGGCTTTTTTGTGGCGCGGCTTGCCTGGTCCGACGTGCGGTTTTCGCATCGTGTCGGCTGCCAACCAACGGTAATGCGCGGACCAGCGCTGCTGTTACTTAGGGCTTGTGAGGAAAGGTTAGGAGTCTCTCAGCCAGTGACCCTTATCGAGACCGAGGAGGTGCAAAGTCCGTCCGTGCACGGATTATGGAGAAAACGCTTGCTCCTGCCGGAAGGCACGTTTCAGCATTTCTCGACGGACGAGCAGCGTTGCATAGTTCTACATGAGCTGGCGCACATCAAGAGGCGTGATCTGGAGGTTAATTGGATCGCGTCTTTGCTGCTGGCCGTCCACTGGTTCAACCCGCTGCTGTGGATGGCTTTCTCGAGGATGCGCAACGACCGGGAGATGGCTTGCGACGCATTGGCATTGATGCACTTGGGAACAGGGCTCGCTGAGCCATACGGTGAGGCTATCATCAAAGTAGTTGACCAGCTGGCTTACCCATCGAAAGCCCCCGGGGTGCTGGCACTCTCGGAAGACAAGCGACGACTGAAAGAACGGATCCGGATGATCGCCGCCTTCAAGGGAAAGCCGCGCTGGTCAGCGTGGGCAGCGTTGTTGGCCCTGGGGATTGCAGTTGTCGGACTCACGAATGCCAGCCGAGCCCGACCTGCGGCATCGTCCGTGCAGCAGGGTACAGGCGGCCCAATCACATTGGCGGACAGGAGCGGTGCTGTTCTCCCCAAAGGCATTCATGGCAAGGTGGTCGATTCCCAAGGCAATCCAATTGCAAATGCGAACGTGCGATGTCAGGGATTTGAGTGGAACACCTTCACCGACTCCCAGGGCAGGTTTTCGTGGCTGGGAGCGGAACGGCCTCGAACGTTTCAGGTTCGCAAGAGCGGCTTCAAAACGCTGCTTACAGACCTTTTGGCTCCAAGTGAACAGGAAACAGTCCTACGGCTGGAGCACGCGCCGGTCATTGCCGGGAAGGTCATCGACCAGGAAACACGACAGCCTGTTTCGGAATTCGAGGTCTATCACGTCCGTCTGTTGCAGGGCCCCGTGACACCCTCGCTGAGCCCGCATGAAGTGCTCCATGGAAGCGCCGGAGCGTTCAAATACTCGTTTGACTACTCCGTTTGGCCGGACAGTGCCTTCCTCATTGATGCGGCGGGCTATGACCCAATACTTTCGCATCTGATTGCCGGTGATGATGGGAAGGAATTGGACTTCGAACTTACCCGAGCGCGGCCTGTCGCGGGAAAGGTCCTGACCCCGACCGGCGCCCCTGCGGGCAAGGCAGAAGTGCGCCTGTGGTGCGGGCAACTCAACATCAACGACATTCCGAGGCGTCATGAGACCGAATGTGACAACGACGGAGCCTTCTCTCTTCCGACCGTCTTGGATGGAAAGGTATTGGTTTACCACAATTCGGGATATGCCGAGGTGCCATGGCAGGATTTCCTCGCAACTCGCAAAGTTCAACTGGCTGAATGGGGTCACGTGAAGGGTCGTTGGCCAAAGCCACTGCCCAAGAGCCGAAGAGTTTCCCTAGAGCGTATTCGTTGGTCCGGCCAAATGAATATGTACACCTTTCCAGCGCCCTGGCGGGTTTCCAGCACCCCGATCAACCCAGACGGAAGCTTTGAATTCGAAGAGGGAGCACCTCCTGGAGAATACATGCTCACTGAGTGGAATAATCTGAAAATTGATTGGAAGGGCGGCGGCAATTCAATGATGGTTCTCGCGAGCAAGCGGGTGCCCGTCAAGGTCGAAGCTGGCCGAACCACGGCGGTCGAGGTCCCGGCCGGCCGCTCGGTGGTGGGGCGGATTGAATTAGGCAATGATGGGAGCATGACGAACGTCCATTTGCCAATTGTCAGTTTGCGATTGAAGCAGAATGGGCCCGAGTTCAAATTCCCGGCGCTCGACCCATCTCTTTCTGTTCCGGAGAACTTTAACCGGTGGAAGGAATACCGAGAGCGCGTCCTGGCGTATTGGCTCTCGGAGGACGGAAAGGTTCGACGGCGAGCAGAACGCGTTTACGAACTGCCGGCAGAACCGGATGGTAGCTTCCAGATCGACAATGTCACTCCCGGCGCGTACGAGCTGCACGTTAACGCGCAAATGTGGAGCGGCAAATCGGGCCCCGAAATTCGCCGCGAGATTTCCGTTTCAGCTTCAAGTGATAACAGCCCGCTCGACCTAGGCACCCTGAAATGATCCTGCGCTATGGGGAGTAAATTACTTCGCTGGGGTATTTTAGGTGCTGCCAACATTGCCCGGAAAAACTGGAAAGCCGTATGGAACTCCGGCAATGGGTGCGTGTCGGCCGTGGCCAGCCGCGACCTCCGACGCAGCCGGCGGTTCATCGGCGAATGCCAGGCCCACGCTCCCTTCAAACCCGCTCCACGCGCTCACAGCAGTTATGAGCAATTGCTGGCGGACCCCGAGGTCGATGCCGTTTATATCCCGCTGCCGACCGGCATCCGCGGAACCTGGGTGAAGCGCGCCGCCGAGACGGGCAAACATGTCGTCTGTGAAAAGCCCTGCGCCACCAGCGTCGCGGAGTTGACCGAAATGCTCGCTGCTTGCCGCGCGAACAAAGTCCAGTTCATGGACGGGGTCATGTTTATGCACAGCCGGCGCCTGCTGCGCATGCGGGAAGTGCTCGATGACGGCCAAACCATCGGCCCCATCAAACGGGTCACTTCGGCATTCACTTTCCGCGCCCAGGAGGAATTCTTCGCCTCCAATATTCGAACGCAAAGCGGCCTGGAACCCGAGGGCTGCCTGGGCGATCTCGGCTGGTATTGCATCCGGTTCGCCCTATGGGCCGCGAACTGGAAGCTCCCGCACCGAGTGATGGGTCAAATCCTTTCGGAATTCAAGCACACCAGCAGCGAGTTGGCGGTGCCGACGGAATTCTCGGGCGAACTCTTTTTCGCGGACGGAGTGACCAGCAGCTTCTACTGTTCGTTCCTCACCGAGACCGAGCAATGGGCAAATGTGAGTGGCACGCGCGGGTACCTCAGGGTGCCGGATTTTGTGCTGCCGTTCTCCGGAACCCGAATCGGGTTTGAGACGGGCAACCCGGTGTTCGAAGTTCACGGCTGCGATTTCGAGATGCAACCACACCTACGCCGTTGGGTAGTGAAGGAGCGCAGCCACAGCCACCCAACAGCGCAGGAAAGCCAGCTTTTTCGCCATTTCGCCGAGCAGGTCCAGTCCGGGACACTTAACCCACTGTGGCCGGAAATGGCCTTAAAGACGCAGCAAGTGATGCAAGCGTGTCGTGAATCCGCCCGCCATCAGGGGCGACCTGTTAAAGTGGATGAGCTGAGCGGAGCTTGAGACGAACCGCAGAGCCACGCAGTTGAGCACCAGGTAACAGAGCGAACGGAGCTTTGAATTACGGAATCGTTATCGCTGAGAATTCGAAGCAGGGTTACGGCAGCAAGCCCAGAAGCACTCCGGGGACTGGCCCTTGAGGATAATTTTGGCCTAGCGCGGACATTGCCGCCCCACTGAGCCGGCAGTCCAGCCCGCTCAGGTTGGCAAATCCCGGGTCCAACAGACGGCTGCCAGTTTCAATGCCAAGGACTGTCTGAAAATCACTCAGGTTTGGATAGCTCTTGTGCCGTCCCCAAGGTACGCCCCACTCGAAGCAACCCTGCCCCGGTCCGGCGAAATAGACGTTTTCCACAAAGCTTAGGCGCAACTTTTCCAACGTAAGTCCCTTGGGCTCGCCGTTGCGCCCGGCCGAGGAAGCACCCGCGATATCGCCCGGCTTCGACGCGCTCGCTCCATGCACAGCCTGGCCTTCCACTCCTTTGGCCGGCCATTGGCGGCCATCTTTCAGGTCGAACCAGCCCCAAATCTGCGCATCCCGATTAAACGCGATGACGTTATGCCGAATCAGCTCATCGTGATTCCAGATTGGTTCCTCGGCCTTCCTGCCGATCCTTGGAGTTGTGCGGGTCTGCTCGCGGAAGTTAAATCCCTCACGGTTGCCTAAAATCAGGTTGCGCTCGACCACACATTCCGGGCTGCTGGAGAGGGAGATGCCAGCCTGAGCGCCCCAGGCCCCGGCGGTCGCAGCGAAACCGTTCCCGACGATCACATTGTCGTAAGCCTGCAGGCCAACGGAGATTTCGCAGAAAATTCCGCTGTCCTCATTGTCCGCGAGTAGGCATTGGCGGACCGTGCAATGCTCGTTGCCGATATCGAACCAGACGCCATTACCGCGGTTGCGCACAAACCGGCTTCGTTCCAGGACTGCGTCACGGCACAAGACCAGTTTGTCGCCGCCGGCCTCCCAGCCGCGGTCGAAGCCTTTGGTGTTATTGTCCTCCACCAGGCACTCGGTGAACAGCAGTTGATGGGCACCGTTCGCGCCAAATCCTATCTGCCCGTTGTCCCGGAAAACACACCGCCGGACGACCTGGTGTTCGCCGGAAAAGGTCGCGCCGCTGGCGTTCATGCATTCGATCGTGCAGTCCTCCAAAGTGTCATGGCTGCCCCCGAGCACCACCGCCCCGTGTTGTGCCATGTTCGCGGCAAAGCGAAAGCGCAACCCGCGCAACTGCACACAGCCGCCTTCCACGCAGAAGATTTCCTGCCGGACCGAGGCCTCAACAAACACTTTGTTCAGGTCGCGGCTTCCCGGGTCCCAGACCTGGAGCACCTGGTTGGAAATGTCCACAAAGAAGGTGCCGGGAGCGAGTTGATTGCCCTCGAGCACCTGGCGGAGCAGGTAGCCATCGAGGGCCACCTGTTCGCAGCGGCCGATCAGACGATGATACTCGTCATCCGGGTGGGTCATGCGCCTGGACCAGCCGATGAATCGGTGCGGCCAGGGCACCTGGTAAGTTGGCAGCCCACCCTCCACCCGCCGCCAGCCTGTCAAACGGTCTGCGCCAGTAAGGACGACGTGTGCTCCCGGAGCAGCCTCAAAACGAATTGGCGCCTGGTCTGTGCCGCCGGTCTTGAGCACCACCTGTTCGCGGTAGATGCCCTCGCGGATAACCACTGTGTCGCCGGGCATGACTTTCCCGGCGGCCCGGCTGATGGTCTTCCAAGGGTGTTCCCTGATCCCCTCGCCGTCGTCGCTGGCCTGTGGGTTGCGTTGGGCGACCTCAAAGGTCGCGGCTTGAACGGAAAAGCCGCCCACCACAGCGAGCCACGCTGCGCACCTGAAATACTGCCAATGCATGCGGGGGATGAAACAGAATCAAGTTGCGGCTTTGCCGAGGTGGGGACTGCACGCGCTACCGCCGTCCGCTGAGCCTTTGATGCTTCAGCAGCCATTCATAAAGCTGAGGATTGTTGTAGGTTTCGGTCCAGGCATCGTGGCCGGCTTCCGGATAGACCGTCAGGTTTACATCCTGGACGCCAAATTTCTTCAGGAGGTCAACCATGCGTTGGGATTCTTCGGTGGGGACGACCGGGTCTTTGCCGCCATGAAAAGCCCAAACGCCCAGGGTTTTGAGCGCCTCCGCCTGCTCGCCGCCCGCCAGCAGCACCGTGATGAACTCGCCTCCGCCGCAAATCGGCACGATAGCGGCGAACCTTTCCGGGTGAGTCAGCCCGAGATCCCAACTGGCGTACCCGCCCATGCTTAGGCCGGTCAAATAAATCCGGGTTTTATCGACGGCGTATTTCCGGATGGTTTCATCCAGCAGGCCCAGCAACACGTCCTCGGACCAAAGCTGCCCGGCCGGGCATTGTGGCGAAACAACAATAAACGGAAAATCAGGGTGTTCGGCGACGCGTTTAGGCGGGCCGTGAGTCGCGACTTTCCAAACGTTGGTCCCGCGTTCGCCGGCGCCGTGCAAGAAGAGAATCAACGGCCATTTCTTGCGGGGCCTGGCATCATAATCTTTTGGCAGGAACAGCAGGTAATTGACTTTAAGCGTCTGACTCTTCTTGAACGTGAGTTTTTTAGCCATTTGAATGGGGGGCGGGTTTGATTCCGCGGCAGGTTCCGCAACGGCGCCGGCGGTCAGGGTTAACACGCTTGCCGCCGTCACCAGTTGAAAAAGATTTTTCATAAAACATCGTCCGCATCCTGTAGCGCAGGTTTCCGAGCCTGCTGGATCGCGGGTTGTCAAACCCGCAAGACCCACAACTTCAGTAAGTCCAACCGCGTACTGCGTTTGGCCGACTTGGAAATCGGCGATACGGCAGGTTTGGAAACCTGCGCTACATCAGTTTCAACTTCGGCAGGTCCTGGGAGTCCACCAAACCCACCGGTTCGCGCCTGGCGTTTACGACGATCAAATCGTCAATGTTGCGCTCGTTAAAAATCTTCAACGCTTCCGCGGCCAGCGCGTCGTCCCGGATGCAAATCGGGTGGCGCGTCATCACCTGCCGGAGGGGGCGCGTCAGCAGAGCTTCGTCAGCCGCCATGTGCCGCCGGAAATCGCCGTCGGTGAAAACCCCGAGGAGTTTGCCGCGCCCATCGACTACGCTTAAGCTGCCGGATTTGGCCTGGGTCATGACCAGCAACGCCTCCCTGACGGCGAGGTCCTGGCTCGCCACCGCGTTGCGAGGCCCGCTCCGCATGATATCGCGCACCCGCATGAGCATCGCGCGGCCAATCGCCCCGGAAGGATGGAGTTTGGCGAAGTCCTGTTTCTTGAAACCGCGCGCCTGCAAGACGGCCATGGCGAGCGCGTCGCCCATCACGAGCATCGCAGTGGTGCTGGCGGTTGGCGCGAGATTGAACGGGCAAGCCTCTTTGGGCACGCGCACATTCAGCACGAGGTCGCTGTGCCGCGCCAGCGAGGATTTCGGCGCCCCGGTCATGGAGATGACCTTGACCGGAAAACGTTTCAGCGCCGGGAGCAGGTTCAGCAATTCTTCGGACTCGCCGGAGTAGCTGAGGGCCAGGATGGCGTCGCCGTCGTTGACAATGCCCAAATCGCCATGGAGCGCGTCCACGCTGTTGAGGACGACGCTGGGGGAACCGGTGCTGGTCAGGGTCGCGGCAATTTTTTGTCCCACGTTGCCGGACTTGCCGATGCCGAGGATGATAATCTTGCCCCGTTGTTCGAAGATGCCGACGAGCAGTTCGACGGCTTCGCTAAAGGCGCCGTCGAGTTGCCCGCGCACGGCTTTGAGCGCGGCGAGTTCAATCGCAAACACTTTCCGGGCCTGGGCGAGGTGGTTCACGGTATGCGCTACTCGGTGTTCGGGTAACTACCCAGCACTTTAACGAAATTGCAATGCTCGCCGAGGTGGCGGATCGCGTTGTCCACCTTTCGGTCCTGCACGTGGCCGTCGCAATCGATGAAGAAGAAGTACTCCCATGCTTTGCGTTTGCTGGGGCGCGATTCAATCTTGGTCATGTTGATGCGATACCGGCGGAAGGCCGCCAGCGCGCTGTGCAACGCTCCTACCTTGTCGGTGACGCTCACCATCAGGCTGGTCCGGTCCTTGCCGGTCGGGGGACTGCATTGGCGTCCCAGCACCAGGAAGCGCGTCGCGTTGGCGGCGTTGTCCTGGATATCATATTCGAGCACATCCAGGCCGTACTTTTCCGCCGCGAGGATTCCCGCGATCGCCGCCGTGCGCTTTTCTTTGGCCGCGAACTCGGCCGAGCGCGCGTTCGAGGAGGTCTCGATAATCTCCACCTTCGGCAGGTTGTTCTGGATCCAAACGCGGCACTGGCCCAGGGATTGGGGGTGGCCAAAGAGCTTTTTGACTTGGGAACGCGGGCTGTTGCTCAGGAGGCAGTGCTGCACGGGGAGGACGATTTGCGCTACGATCTTCAGGTCGCTGTCCACGAGCATATCCAGGGTGTGGGTGACGACTCCTTCGGTCGAGTTCTCGACTGGCACCACTCCGTACTCCGCGCGGTTTTTACTCACCTCGGTGAAGACGTCGGAAATGGTTTTTTGGGAAGAGTAGCGCAGGCTGGAGCCGAACCGGCGGATGGCGGCCTGGTGAGTGAAAGTCGCCTCCGGCCCCAGGTAGGCAATCTTCATTGATTTTTCGAGCGAGAGCGCGCTCGACATAATCTCCCGGTAAATGGCCTGAAGCGATTCGTTGGTAATCGGCCCCTGGTTCAACCGGCAAATGCGGTTGAGCACGGCGCGTTCGCGGTGCGGTGCGTAAATTTCCTCGCCCGCCTTGATCTTGATTTCGCCGATGGCCAGCACGTGCCGGGTGCGCTCGTTCAGGAGCCTGACGATCTGGGCGTCGAAATTGTCGATCGCCTTGCGATGTTCGGGGATGGTCATCTTAATTCCCTGGCGATGGTTCAGGCGCCAGTGCCCGGAGGTTTCGGTGGCGGACTCTCGGGAGCGGGCGGCTGCGCAGCCGGTTTCGATTCCTCCGTCGGCAGCGCCAGCTGCTCCGGCGGCGCAGTCGCCAGGCCCGGATCGACGGTGGCGAGCGTTTCGGGCTTCTGCACCGGGATGCGGCGTAGTTCGTCCGCAGCCGGCAAATCCTCGAGGCCGCGCAAACCGAAGTATTCGAGGAATAGAGCGGTGGTGCCGTAGTTCATCGGCCGGCCGACCACTTCCGCCCGGCCTTGTTGCTCGACCAGCCCGCGCTCGAGGAGCGTTTGCATGACACCGTCGACGGCGACGCCACGAACTTGTTCAATCTCGGCTCGTGTGAGCGGCTGCCGATACGCGATGATCGCAAGCGTTTCCAGCGCCGGTTGCGAAAGGCGCGGCGGACGCGCCTTGTGACCGACGAGCGCCTTGAGCCACGGCGCGTATTCCGGCTCAGTCACGAACTGCCAGGACCCGGCGACGCAAACCAGCCGGAAACTGCGGCCGGCCGCTTCGTGCTCGCACGCCAATTCTTCCAGCGCGGACGTCAATTGCTCCTCCTTCACCTTGCGGAGTCCGCGGGCGGTCTCATCGCCTTCGGCGTGTTCCACGGCAGCGGCGAACACGTCCCGAAGGTCCTTGAGGCTTAAAGGTTTTTGCGCCGAAAACAGAACGGCTTCCAAAATGAATTTCAATTCCATTCGATCCTTAGGTAACAGCCGGCGTCACGAGGTTCAGGTTTTTCTCACTGCGCCGGGTTGGATTGAGCGACTGCCGCGGACGAGGACGACGAGGCCGTGCCCACCGCAGACGACACTGCTGGCGCCACCGGCGGTGTGGCCCGGCAAATCTCAATTTCTCCGAAAGCTTCCGGCTGGACCGCGGTGAGCTGCTTGAGCCGGATGAGTTCCAGCAAAGCCAGAAACGTGACCACCACTTCCGACCGGCTGGTCACCCCGGCGAAGAGTTCCGAAAACTTCACGCGCTCCAGTTCGCGCACCACTTGCATCAACTGCTCGATCTTCTCGCTGACCGACCATTTGTCCTCGAAAATATCCCGCTGGTCCGGGCGTTTGTTGAGGCGCTGCAGGACGGCGTTGACGGCGTTGAGCAGGTCAAAAATCGAGGCCTCACCGCCTGGCGCCTTTTCCGCTTCGAACTCCAGGCGGCCGGGCACCCGGGGAAAGACATCCTCCTGCCGGGCCTCCAGGACGGCCAATTGCGCGGCGGCATCCTTGAACTTTTTGTACTCGACCAGTTGGCGGATGAGCTCCCAGCGCGGGTCCTCGCCCTCATCTTCGCCCTCGGTTTGCACCTGCTGGTCCACAGGCAGCAGCTCGCGGCTCTTGATGTACATGAGGGTCGCGGCCATGACGAGGAATTCCCCGGCCACTTCCAGGTCCAGCAGGCGCATCGTTTCGATGTACTCGATGAACTGCGTTGCCAGCAGGGTGAGGTTGACCTCGTAAATATCGACCTCCTCCTTCTTGATGAGGTAAAGGAGCAAATCGAGCGGGCCTTCAAAGACCTCGAATTTTACCTTATAATCGGACATGGCAGCCGGCGCTCCGGCCTGGCGCCGGGACAACGTATCTTAGGCACAGCCCCCGGGCTTGGCAACGCCGGACGCGCTCGAAACCAGTTGACAAACCCGGGCCCGGTAACATAGATTTTCTCTGTTCGGGCGACAGTACGTTTCTTCAGCGGGGTTCCCCACCCCCACCTCCTTGGCGTCTGCCGCCCGGACTTTTTCGAAGAGTTCCACTTGACGCGGCTTCCGTGGTTTTATACTTTCTCCTGCCCCACGCGGGGGCGTAGCTCAATTGGTTAGAGCGCTGCCCTGTCACGGCAGAGGTTACGGGTTCGAGCCCCGCCGCTCCCGCCATCTTTTCAGCCTCTTGTCACATTTTTCTGCCTGACGCCGTGAGCCAGTACCTGTTTGCCAATGCTCTGCTCTTAACAGACGGCATTCCCGTTCAGGCGGCGCGCGTTTCCACAAACCGGTCGTTCTCTCACCTCCTGCACGGCAAAGCCGGTGTGATTATGGCACCTTCAGGCGATAAAACTCGCGGGGATTGGCCTGGTCAATTGGGATTATGATATGATTGGTGCCTGCCGAGTTGGGAACATCGCTCCAGTTTGTCAGAAGCAAATTAGTCATTGCCTGCAAATGTCCGAGCGCAACGGGCCAGGAGAGGTCAAGCGTAGGGCCGCCAGTCTGGCCGTCAGGCGCACCGAACCCAGCACCTCGGTGGTCGTGGTGTCGGCGGCCGAGTGCGCGGGTTCGACGTTACCGGCGGCGTCGTGGCCGGCGCTGTAAAAGCCGTAGGTCTGGCCATCCTGAGCTGTAAAGGTGGCGCAGTTGCTGGTCACCTGGCTCAGCCAAATTTCGACTCACAGCACCCGCAGTCGATAGAAGCGTTGGCCAACACGTGTGGAAGCAGGATCAGAGAAATAGAGCGGGGTTACACCTAGTGTGTTCGTTGCCATTTGTGTCCACTGCACAAGATTCGTTGAGGTCTCCACAACGAGTGTTTGCCCAGGAATGCCCGTCAGACTGAATCCAAATTGGTTGGTTCGGAACGCGAGCGCCGCGGGCCCAGTGATAATGCTCGGCTGAGGGAGCACGCCCTGATACACCCGCGCACGATAAAAGCGATTCTGAAACCGGCCTGATTGGACGTCGGCGAAGAGAAACTGACCGATGCTCGTCATGAGATTTGTCTGCAGCGGCACCCACAGCCTGAAATCTGTCGAGGCTTCGATGACAACGGCGAGGCCCGGCGGCGCCTGCACATTAAACCCAAACTGGCCTGCGTGGAGACCGAAGTTAGTGCCACCTGAAACAAGGCGCACCGAACCCAGCACCTCGGTGGTCGTGGTGTCGGCGGCCGAGTGCGCGGGTTCGACGTTACCGGCGGCGTCGTGGCCGGCGCTGTAAAAGCCGTAGGTCTGGCCAGCCTGAGCGGTAAAGGTGGCGCAGTTGTTGGTCACCTGGCTCAGCCAAATTCCCCACGGTCCGCCGTTGGTGGAAACGTAAATGTCATAGCTCCGGACGAACGAGTCAGCGTCGGTCCCGGACCAACACACATTGAAGTTCAAGCTCGTTTCGATCGGCGGCAGCGCGGTCACGGCAGTGACCGGCAATGAAGTGTCAGGAAGGATATACACCGTTCCGATGCTGCTCATGCCCGACGAATCATAGACCTGGTAAGTGAAGGAATCCGACGGCATGGCGCTGCCATTTTGGACGTAGTTGAAGGTGCCGTCGAAGTTCACCGTGGCAGTGCCAAAGGCGGGTTGCGAAGCCAGAACCGCGGCGGTCAAGGTGTAGCCATCGGGGTCGAGAGCGTTGGCGAAGAGGCTGGTTGCGCCATTGGTCAGAGTAGTCGCGGTGCCGCCCTGGCTGACGACGACGAAATTATTCACGAGCACGGGTCCGCGCGGGACATTCTGCACAAAGATGTAATAGGGCAGGTTGGGTGAAACGCCGCCGGAACTGGTGCCGGTCCACGCGAACGAATCCAGGCCGTCGAAGCCGGGGTTTGAAACATAGACCAGGTTCGCTAAAGAGCCGGCATTGATCACCTGGCCTGGTGAGACCGGGTTGCCATTCAGGAGCAAAGTGCCGTTGGCCGGAGGCGAAGCCAACTGCGCCTGGCTGAGCGCACCGCCGAGCACGCCGGCGAATCGATTGGAGAACACGGTGGCGGAGAGGGCGATGTTGGTGCCGGCATTGCCGGCGACATCCCACGCCTCGAGCAGGGCGACTGAGTTGCTGCCGCTCGTGGCTCCGGCCTGAGCGAGGTCGAGCGCACCGTTGCCGTCCAGATCCGCAAGCACCACAGGCCCGACGCTGCCGGTGCCCAGCAAGCGGCTGTTTCGCCTGAACGCAGCGGTGCCGTCGTTGAGCCAGATTTCCTTGGAGCCGTCCGGCCGGGCGATGACGACGTCGAGTTTGCCATCACCATTGATGTCGCCGAGGGCCAGTCCGGAGGCGATGCCGCCCAGAGCGGGGACACCGCTGCGCAACAATTGGAGCTCAGCAATGCGGAAAGCCGCAGTCGTATCGTATGCGTTTTGCAGATACACGCGATACCTGACGTAGTAATTGGGGTTAGGCCGGAGGTTCAAGGTGATGGTTTGCTGTCGGCCGGTAAATGAGAAGATCGGACGAAGCGGTGTGATGTCCGTGAAGCTGAAATTATTCGGGTCGGTGCTGGGACTACCATAGACCGACACAGCGCTGGGGTCGAAACCGGCCGTAGCGGAGGAGGTCAACCTGATAGAGTTAACTAAAGTCGGGCCGGCTGAAGGGATGATGGTGAACAGGGTCTGACCGCCGGCCTGGTAATCCGTGTTGGGGTCGCCGTCGATGGCGTACTCCGGATGGTTATTCCCAGGGAAACCGCCCCAGGTTATGGGATCTCCCGGGTGAATCGCGGGCGTCGCGGGAATGAGCAGATTCAAGGTGCCGCTCCCGTTATTAAGCCAGATCGTGCTGGGAGAATCGTTATACGCGATGATCGCATCCAGCGCACCATCTCCGTTGAGATCGCCGAGGACAACTTTATGCCCATCGCCCTGGCCCAGAGCCTGGCCGCTATCCTGAAAATTGCCTTCGCCATCGTTCCACCAAATTTTGGCCGGTTGTCCAAGACTGCACACGCCGATCGCGTCCAGAGTGCCGTCTCCGTTCAAATCGCCTAGAGCGATGCTGACGACCGACCCGGCAGTCACGGTCTGGCTGGCGCTGATGAACCTCCCCGTGCCGTTATTCGTGAAGGACTGAATGGAGCCCGAACCCGCGCCCAAAATATCGAGCCAGCCATCGGCGTTGAGATCGCCGGCGGCCAAAGTTCGGATTCCAGTCCCAAAGGACTGTCCGCTGTCGCTAAATCGGCCCGTGCCGTCGTTGAGCAAGACGCGGATGGTGCCATCCGGCTTGGCCACCACTGCGTCGAGATTTCCGTCTCCATTCACATCTGCCAATGCCACGGCGACACTGCCGCTCGAGCTGAAGCCCTGGGCTCGCGGTGTGAATTGCCCGTGACCATTGTTGATCCAGACCGAGTCACCAGCGGGGCTCGCGACAAAAAGGTCAACCGCGCCGTCGCCGTTAAAATCGCCCGTGGCGATATCGCTTCCGGAGTTGGCGCCCAGCGTCTGGCCAGTCGCAATCAAGGCTCGATTTGAACTACTGTTGACCGCGCCCATGAACTCGAACACATACGGCTGCGTGCCGAAGCCGGATACAGTGCGCAGGTTCTTTGTAATCGTGACGAACACCGGTTCACCGGGCTTGAAACCAAACGTCGGGTTAAGCGTGACGACCTGGCCCGCCACCCCGAGGCTGGCAATCGTCCCGAGACTCGAGCTCAACCGGCCCGAGAACATCGGATAAACGGCGATGGATTGATCGGAGAGAGTCGAAGCCTGAAGGCTCTGGTTGAAGTTGAGCACCACGGGGGCTCCAGGTGAGGGCGCGATACCGTTCCTGGCCGGGGTGGAATTGGTCACCAGGATGGTGGCGTAATGGAACACCGCGCTGGAGCTGTAAAGCAAACAACCGAACACGCCTTGAACCTGACAACGGTACTGGGCGTTGTTTAGGGCCGCGGTGGGGGCGGGGAGCGCGAGCGTCGCCGTGGCCGAACCGCTATAGGTCGCATTGTCGATCAGGTTGCTGAACCCGCCGCCCTGGTTGACCTGCCACTGGTAGGTCGCGTTCGGCAGGTTCGCCGCCGCGTTGAATTGAACAGGCGTGTTGAAGGCCCCGGTCTGATCGGTTGGATTCGAGGTCACTTGCAACGCCGTGGCGCGCGACTCGTACGCGCCGACATCGGCCGTGCCCTGGAAGAGACGTGGGTTGCCATCCAGGTCAGTCGTGATACCGCCCAACTGGGAAAGGCTGCCCCGGCCGCGAACGGGGGAACAAGCCGAGACGTGGAAATCACCCAGGGTGGTGGGCGCAGAAGCTGGATCGATGGGCTGCAGGAACTCCGGATCGGCGGCAAAACAACCACTCCAGCCGGCGGGCGGCGAAGTCAATCCCTGGATGTCACACGCAACCACGGTGCTGGCGCCGGACACATAGACCTGGTTGTTCTGCACCGAACCGAGTTGCCCGTTATTATTCCAGCAAATGGAGTTATAGAGAGACAAACCGGAGCTGAGGGCAGCCGCCCCGCCTTGGGCGTTGCCTGTGATGGTCGAATTCCATATCGAGAGGGTTGTTCCAACCGCCGAGGCACCGCTGCCGTGGTTTCCCGTCGAGAGGCAATTGAGCAACTGAAGCGTGCCCAATTGCAGCTCCGCTCCGTGGCTGCCATTGCCCTGGAAGGTGCAGTGGTCCAAAATCGCACTCGCCCCGTAACAAAGGAAGCCGTCGGAACCGTTGCTGATGAACGAGCAATTAGAAACCACTGGACTGCCACCGTCAGCGCTCATGCCATTACCGCTATTATTGCGAATGGCGCAGTTGACGATCAGGGGACTGGCGGCGTTGATGCTGATTCCGGTGGGGGCGTTCTGGAAAATAAGGCCGTCCACGCGGGCTTGCGAAGTACTGATGTACAAGCCAGGAACAGGACCGGCTTGCCCATCGACGATGGTGGGATTCCGCACCCAGTCGCGCTGGTTGAGGCTGGTTTCTGTGCCGCTAAACCCGCCATAGACCAGGGCGCCGGACGTTTGGATGGTAAAGCCGCCGTTGTAAGTTCCCGCTGCGACCCAGATCTCGGAGCCGCATTGATCCAGGGCGGGGTTGCCCAGGGCCACGGCCAGGGAATTGAAAGCGGTCCCCCACGAGCGCCCATCGCCTCCGGGCGCAGCCGAGGCGCTGACGTACCAGCGCGAGGGCAGAATCGTGAACAGGGCGGGGGCGGACGCAGCCACGCCGCTGTTCCCGCTGGTGACGACACAGCGAAAGCGGGCCTGGTTCAGAGCCGAGTTTGCATTGCTGATGGTGAGCGTCGGCGTCGCAGTCCCTGAGTAGCCGGCGCTGTCCGCCAGCGGCACAAAGCCGATGCCATTGGCCTGGTCCACCTGCCATTGATAACTCAGCGCCGCGCCGGAGGCCGTTACCGAGAACTGGTTCAGCCCGGAGGCGCAGTTGGTCAGCGGCTGAGGTTGCGCGGTGATGATCAGCGGCGTGGTCGGCACCGTCTGCAATTCGTAGCACCCCAGATCGACGTTGGTATTGGCGATGCGTGGCAGTCCGTCGAGGTCCAGCGGCAACGCAGCCACGGCCGAATTGTTTCCGGCATTCACCACCGGCGAGCAGGCTTGCAAGTGGAAGTCGCCGGCACCCGAAGGCGCGTGGAGCGGGTCGAGCGGCTGAACAAACAACGGATCTTGCCCCAGGTTGTTATGGCCGCTGAAGGTGCTCAGGCCATGGACACAGGAACTAAAGACCGTCACGCTTCCGGCCAGCGGATAGATTTGTTTCAGTTCCAACGTGGTCGCGGTAGGATCGCTGTCGCTGTTGTTCCAAAAGATGCAATTGGTCGCGGTCACACCGCCCGAGCTATCGACGAAGAGCCCCGCGCCCGTATTAGCCGTGATGGTCGAATTCATCAGCACGGCGGAACCCGAGCCGCTAACGTCCAAGCCTCCGCCCGCGGCGGCCGCGTTCCCGCTCAGCAGACTATTAAGCACCTGAACCGTCCCGCCGATGATCGCGACCCCAGGCCCGGCGTTGCCGCGAAACATACAGTTCTGGAGGACGGGGTTGCCGTTATAAACGTAAGCCCCGCCGGTGTTTTGAAGCATCTGGCAGTTCTGGACTAAAGGGCTCGAGTTGTTTTGGAGCAGGATACCGGTCCCGCTGTTCCGCATGACACAGTTCCGCACGATCGGGCTTGCTTGATTCACCAGCACCGCCGCCAAAGTCGCACGTTGGAGAACCAGGCCATCGACAATGGTGTTCGTCCCGAGTGGAGTGATCTGGCCACTCAGCGAGAGCGCTGAGCCCGTGCCGCTGGCGTCGAAGATGGTCGGGTGGATCTCCCAGTTACGCTGATTCAAACTCGTCTCATTGCCCGCAAATCCACCATAGATTTGCGTGCCCTGCGGAATGGCCGGGACATTGGTTGGATAATACGTCCCCGCGGCGACCCAGATTACATTACGGCAGCCTTGGACCGCGTTGAGGGCGGTGGCCAAATCCGGGTAAGCGGTGGCCCAGCTCGAGCCGTCGCCGCCAGCCGCTACGCCGGCGTTGACGTAAATAGTGGTGGGCGGCGTGACGTTCAAGAACACCGACGGCGTGCGATAGGTGAAGCTAGCTGCCGTCCAAGTCACTCGGAACTGATAACCGTTCATCCCCGGCGCAATGCTCAGGACGGTCAAAGTCGAGGTGGTGCTGGTGTTGACGACGGAGTAGAGCCCCAGCGCGGGACCGGTTGCATTGTTTCCGGAGATAGCGAATAGGTGCCAGCCGCTGCCATCGTTGGGATTGTATTCCCAGAAAGAATTGAGCCGCGGCGAGCTGGGATCGACCTGAATCGTGTAGCTGGCCGTGCTATTCACGCAGACGGTCTGTGAGGCCGGACTGGCCAGCACTAATGCCGGCTGCGTAGTGGCTCCTCCGCTGATCTCATAGGCCCCCATATCCACGCTGAACCCTTGAATCCGTGCTACATCGGCAAGGTCCACCGTGATGCCGTTCACGAAAGCATTATTGCCCTTGTCCGCCACCGGGGAATCGTTCCCATTAAGTTGGAAGTTGCCATTCGCCGGATCGAGGAAGGTCGGATCATAGCCGGTGTTGTTGTTGGCCGGGCCGGTGAACCCTTGAAGGTCGGAATAGGTGATCCCTTGAACACCGCTCAGCGTTTTGATCTGCGCCGCATACGCGTCACTGGGCGAGTTGCCGGCGGTGTTCCCCCACAGAATTGTATTACCCAAGCCTAACGTGCCGCTTGCCTGATAAATCCCACCGCCGTCTTGCTGAGACTGGTTATAGGCAATCGTGCAGTTGGTCACGCCAACCGTCGCTGAATTGACGTAGATCCCGCCACCGGAGGAACTGGAGCTGTTATTGGCCAGAAGGCAGTTGATGAACGTGCTCGTCGAGCCAACACTCATCACCGCGCCGCCCACATAAGCGGAATTACCCAGGAACCGGCAGTTGACCCAAAGCGATTGCGACTGGCCATCGTCCTCGACCGCGCCACCAGCATCACCGGATGAGTTGCCGGTGAACAGGCAGTGAGTGATCAACGGCGTCGCGCCGAGGTTCTGAATAGCGGCGCCACCGTTCGACGTACGGTTGGCGCAGAAAACACAGTTGGAAATCACCGGCGCACTGCCACCGGTGTTGAAAACCGCCGTGTAAGTGCCGTTGGAGAACCCACAGTTCTGGATGATCGGGCTGCCGGCGGCATTCTGCATTGCGAAGTAGGGGTTCCCGGCAAACTGGCAGTTGCGGATGATTGGGCTGGCAAAGACGTTGTATATGCCCGCTTGGCCACTGGCTCCGGTAAGGGTAAACCCATCGAGGACCGCCGTGTTGTCGATTGGAACAAAGAGGCCAACATTCTGCAGGAGCGGTCCCCGAGATGAACCCAGGAGCAGCGCGACATTGCTGGTCCAATTCCGCTGCGCCAGATTGGTTTCGTTTCCTGCGAATCCCCCGTAAATCGGCACGCCGGATTTCATTTCGAACGAGTAGCTGCCATCAGAAGCCTTGCCCGGGGTATAGGTCCCCTTGGCGACCCAGACTTGCGAACAGGAGCCGGCGGATTCAACAGCGGTCTGGAGGTTGGTGAAGGCATTGGCCCAACTGGTGCCGTTCTGGGCGCCGGTGGCGGCGGCATTGACGTAGATGATCTGGGGCGGCGCCACGGTGAGTGTCGCAGGGGCGGAGAGGTAATCGAAGTCGGGCAGGAATATCCGGTACTGCAGCCCGTTGAGTGAGCTGTCGGTGTTGGAAATGACCAAGGTCGAGTTCGTGGCACCGGTGCTGAGAATCGAGTAGTGGCCGCCCGGGTAGAGGTTCTGGAAATTGTTGGTCGAGCCTACCTGCCATTGGAAGTTGGTAACAGAGGTGCTCACCGCCAGAATGGTGAGAGTTGCAGTCGAGCCTGAGCAAACGGCCACCGAGGCCGGGCCTGCAAGCAGGTCGATTGTTCCGAACGTGCTCGAGTGGCCCTCCAAGGCACCCATATCCACAATGCCGTCGCTGATACGCGGGTTGCCGGCTAAATCCAGGCTGCCCACATCGACATAGGCATTGTTGCCTGCGTTGATGCAAGGAGAAGAGGTGTTGATCGTGAAATCGCCTCCATCGGGATTGGTAAACAGCGGGTCATAGCGGAGATTGCCCGAGCCCGCGTACTGCGACAGGCCCTGTACGCAGGTGTTGACCACCTGGGCGGAGCCGCCGAACGCGTAGATCTGGTTCAACTCCGGCTTCGTCGGCCCATTCCGATCGGTGTTCTGCCAGAAGATCGAGTTTCGTACCAGGGTCTGGCCCGCGGCGAGCGCCAGCCCGCCACCACCGCCTTGTGGCGAAGAATTGCCCGAGATGGTGCAATTGCGGAGGGTCAGACCAGAGCCGTTGACAGTCAGAGCGCCGCCGTCCTGGCTGGCCGAGTTGCTGTAAAAGAGGCAACTGCTCACGGTCTGGGTGCCGGCGCCGCCAAACAGCGCTCCGCCTTCCGAGGCCGTGTTGCCGCTAAACGTGCAGCGCGACACAACCGAAGCGCCACCCGAAAACGACACGGCGCCGCCTTGCTCGGCGGAGTTGTTGATGAATTGGCAGGCGACAATTGTGGCATTGGCATCCTGGTTGTTCATGGCTCCGCCGCGCCCTTGCGCCTGGTTGTTCGAGAAGACGCACGAAGTGACCATCGGGGATGCCTTCTCCGAGAGCATCGCGACGTTCCCAATGTTGAGGAATCGGCAGTTGATAAAGGTCGGAGCGCAGGGAGAGAAGTTGTTCACGGCGTTGCCCGACATGCCTCTGAAGGTGCAATTCTGCACCGTCGGGCTCGCCCCCTGGTTGGCCATCGCGGGTCCCGCTCCGCCGGTGATCGTCACACCATCCAGCACCGCTGTGCTGTCGATAGCTGTGGTCCAGCCGTTATTCACGAAGAGCCCTCCGTTCGCAGGCGCGACAAATACCGTCGCGTTGTTACTCCAGTTCCGCTGACTGCGAAGGGTCTCCGTTCCCACAAACCCGCCGTAGATCCCCACGCCCGACTTCATCTGGAGCGTGAGTGGTCTGCCGGCGCGATTGGTGGGCCAGTAAGTCCCGGCCGTCACCCAGAGCTCGGTGCACGGGCCGGCGGCGGCCAGAGCATCGGCCACATTCGCGAACGCGCCGGCCCAGGAAGCGCCATTCCCTGCCGTCGCGATATTGCCGTTCACATAGAGAACGGAGGGCTGCGTGACCGTGATCGGAACTCCGGGCAGCGCGTAGTTGTTGCCGATCTGAACCTGAACCAATGCTCCGGCCAGTTTGCTGTCCACATTGGCAATATCCAGCGTGCTGCCGTTGGCCGTCGTCGTGATCGTGTATTGGCCGCCGTTTTGCGGCGGGAACGCAACCCCGTTTGTAACCACCAGCCACATGAACGAGTAGTTCGACCCCGGAGCGCTGCTGATGGAGAAATGCGCCGAGTTGCCCGCGCAAACCAAGGTCGGCGCCGGCTCGGAAGTCAACAGGATCGGCTGCGGCGGCGAGGGATTCCTGTCCTCGTAGGCGCCCATATCGATCGACGCTGCAAAGATGCGGGGGTTTCCTGGCAGATCCACCGCCCCGGCGGGCACGCCCGCGCTGTTGCCGGCGTTGATCCCCGGCGAAAACGGGCCCAACGCGAAATTGCCGGCAAAGGCATTCGCGAACAACGGGTCGTAGGCCAGGTTGCCGTTGCCGGTGTAAGTGCTCAGGCCCTGAATGATCGAGTAAGAGATCTGCAAGTTGCCAGAGCCATTATCCACCTGCCCTCTCTCAATGGGATTAAACAAAGCGTTGGGATCGGATGTGTTGCCCCAAAAGATGCAATTCCGCGCCGTCACTGCAGCGCCGTCGTTGTTGTACAGCCCGCCACCCGACACCGTGGCCTGGTTGTAGGCGAACGTGCAATTCAACAGGCTCAGGCCCGTTCCCCAGTTGGCAATGGCGCCGCCACGGAAGGTGGTCGAATTACCGTCAAACAGGCAGTTATCCAGAGCGGAACCGAAGCCGCCGTTGAGCAGTGCCCCGCCGCCATTAAGCGAGGAGTTGTTCTGGAAGACGCAGCGGGACACATTGCAGCTCGAAGCCGTATCATTATAAATGGCGCCGCCCCACGCGGCGGAATTGCCCGCGAACGTGCTCAGCGTGACCGTGGGGCTGCTGCCTTGGTTGTAGATGCCGCCGCCCGACACTAGCGCCTGGTTGTTCACGAAAAGGCAGCCGGAGATTGCCGGGCCGGAATTCTGGTTGTGAATCGGAGGCGCCCCGATGTTATTGCTGAACACGCAGCTCAGTATGGTGGGATGTGAGGCCGTGCTGAAGGTCGATTGGTTATCGATGCAAATCCCCGAGTTGTTGCTGAAGGTGCAATTGCGGACCGTGGGATTGGCGTTGTGGTTGTTGAGCGCGGTGCCGCTCAGGCCGGTGATGACAAATCCATCGAGGATTGCCGAGCTGTCCACCGGCACTACGGTCCCGTCGTCAAAAAACAGCGCCTGGGGCCCGGACTGCCGCAGGATCGTCGCGTTCGCCTGCCAGTTGCGCTGGGTGACGTTGGTCTCAGTGCCCGCAAATCCGCCGAGGATTGCGACGCCGGATTTCAATTGGAAGGAGCTGCCGGCCGCGGGCGCGTAGGTTCCGCGCGCGACCCAGAGTTCGACGCAACCATTGGCCTGGGCGAGCGCGCTCTGCAGGTTGGTGAACGCATTAGCCCACGAACTGCCGTTGTTGACCCCGGAAACGGCGGCGGCATTCACGTATTGCACGGTGGGGGATGCGAAATCCGGGCTCAACCCGGGTGAGGCATAGTTGCCGGCGGCGGCAAAGCGGAACTGCGGAGTGGAGTTGCCAAAATCGCTGACCAACAGCGTGGAACTGTAGGAGGTATTGTTCACAGCGTAATTGGGGCCCGTCGCTGCGACGAAGCCCGACCCCGTGTTGACCTGCCAGGTCACTCCGCCCGGAAAAACATTGCTGAACGCAACCGAAAAGCTGGCGCCGCCGCCCGTGTCGCACACCACGAACGGGAACTGGGCAAACACGCAATTGCCGAGAACGGGCGCGGAACCGCTGACATTCAGGATGCTCCCGTAAGGAAGCCCCTGGTCGTCGATGAAAACGCAATTATTGATCGTCGGGCTGGCGGCGACGTTCTTGATCGAGCCGTTCACTGCTCCAAAGAGGGTAAAGCCATCGAGGACCGCCGTGTTATCGCAGCTGGTCCCGGGCTGCGAGGCATCGTTGACAAAAAGATGATGGCTGCCGGCCGTGTTATCCGATGTGCCGTTGACCTGGCCGTTCAAGATCGTCGGGTGCGCCAGCCAGTTCCGTTGGCTCAACTGCGTCTCGTTTCCAGCGAACCCGCCATAGACCGCAATGCCGGATCGGAGGGCAAAGGCCGCATTCACGTCCCCGGAAGCGCTCGGGAAATAGTTTCCCGCGGCCACCCAGATTTGAGAGCACGGCCCGGCCACATTCAGAGCGGTTTGCAAGGTCGTAAAGGCGTCTGCCCAATCCAGCCCGCTCCCGCTGCCGGTGGCACCAGCTTTAACGTAGAGGATTGGCGGGGAAAGCCGTAGGATGACTGGTTGCGAGGGATTGCCGTCCGAGCCCTGCAACCGGTACTGATAACCGTTCATCGTGAGCGGCGGGTGAGTAATGGTCAGCGTCGCGGTGGCCGAGCCGGAATAAACCCCGCCGTCGGTAACCGGCGTGAAGGTGTTGCCGCCGTTCTGACTGACTTGCCATTGATAGCTGGCGAATGAGGCTGTATTCGCCGCGTAGGGATGGATTTGAAAGATGCCGCCGCTGCCGTCGCAAGCCGCGCTCACCACCAGCAACGACAGCAGGCTCTGCGGTGTGCCTTGGAATTCATAGGCGCCGAGATCAACCGCCGGACCGATCCAGCGCGGGTTCAAATTCAAGTCCGAGACTGGCCCATCCGAAATGTATTGGCCGACGTCAATAGCCGGCGAATAAGCCTTGAGATGGAAGTCCCCGCCTGACGGATTAACGAAGAATGGATCGGTGTTCAGATTGGAGGACCCCGGCGTGTTGAAGGCCGACAGGCCGGCGATGATGTTATACGAGACCCCGACGCTGGCTCCTGAGCCCAGGCTGATCTGCTGCGCCTCGAGCGTGCCGGCCCCGCCAAACGGGTTGCTGACGCTGTTTTGCCAAAAGATCGAGTTGATAATGCGCGACCCGGCCGTGCTACCGTCATATTCCACCGCTCCGCCGCCAGGCACTCCACCCGAAGTTAGCGTGGCCCGGTTTCCGAAAAAGACCGTGTTGTAGATGTTGGCCTGAGTGTCCCGGCAGAGCAGCGCGCCGCCGTTCTCGGAGCCGTAGCCGGTGACCGAATTGCTCACACACAAGCAGTCGTAAATCGAAACGACCCCGGCGCCGTCCAGGTAAATACCGCCACCATTGCCGGCGCGATTGCCGGTAAAGCTGCACGCACCCATGCGGAAGGGCGCGAACCCGAGCACGCCACCGCCAAAGGTCCCTGCGACGTTGGAGAGGAACGTGCAGTGAGTCAGGGTCGAAGCCTGGCCATCGGCGCCCGCATTCAAGTAAAGCGCGGCCCCTGATCCTGAGACTTGGTTATCTATGAACGTGCAGTTTTGGATCGTCGGGTCCGCCTGCCGGTTGTAGATCCCGGCGCCATCCGTGCCGCGGCCTTTCGTAATCGTGAATCCGTCCAGCAGCGTGTCCGGGCCGATGCTCGTATTCAACATCACGCTGTAGCTGTTGTCATCGTCGCGGTTGGGATCGCCAATATTGCCGCTCAGGATGGTCGGATAACCGGCAATGTCGCGCTGCAGCAAACTTGTCTCCGTGCCCGCGAACCCGCCGTACACCGCCGCGCCATTGGTCAGGTGAAAGGACGCGGTGCGATCGCCCGTGAGGCTGGGGTAATAGGTTCCGCCGGCCACCCAGACCTGCGCGTCGGGCACATTCAGTGCGCTTTGGAGATTGGTCATCGCGTTGTCCCAACTGCTTCCGCTGTTATCGCCGGTCGCCCCCTGACGCACGTAAATCAAACGTCCCTGGCCGGGAGGAACGCCTTCCACCGCGCCGATATCCACGGCGCTGCCGACGACACGCGGATCGCCCAGCAGGTCCCGGCCCGTCAGACTCGACAGCACGGCGTTGTTGAGGCGGAGGTTGCTTCCGGCGTTGAGGACCGGCGACCCAAGCTGGGGAATCACGTTATTCGCCAACATGGGATCGACGCTGATGTTCCCATTGGTCAGGAAGCCAGGCCGATTACCATAGCCAACATTGATGAAACCGTGATAGGCCAACAGGCCATCGACCTGCGCCGCGGCGTAGTTAGTTAGTACCTGATCAATCTGCTGCTGGGTGTAAGGTCCGGTTCCGAACAACGGGATGTTGTCCACACCGACCGGCAGGCTACCCAGGCTCTGGATGTCGCAATGGCTGATATCGGTGATCCCCAGGAAGTCGCCCCGTGCCGCCCCCGCCTGGTTGTAACCGGTCAGCCCGTTCGTACTCGGATCGGCCAACAGAGTCTGGTAGGTCGCCGTGAGGATGTCTGCGCCGCCGTGGGGGTTCGAAGAATTGGTGTTGCCCCACAAGATCGAATTGGCGAGTTGCACCTCTGCCCCGAGTTCGACCGCGACAGCAAAATTGCTATTGGTAGGGCCACCGTTGTTGACGATCGTGCAGTTGATGATCTGGGACTGCGCATGCTGGCTGTTGTAGATCGCGCTGGCGCCCGCCACGCAGAAATTGCTGAAAAAGGCGCTGCTCATGATGATCGGAGTATTGAATCCGGTGCAGGCCACTGCGCCTCCCTCAGCTATGGCCGTGTTGGAGGCGAACGTGCAGTCCTCGATGCGCGGATTATCAAACTTGAAGCTGAGAGCTCCGCCGGCAAGCTCAGAGGCGTTGCCCGAGAACGCACAGTCAATTAAAATGGAGGAGACCGGCGTCGGGTTGAACTGGAACTCCTCGAACTGCTTTACGGATTGCTGCGCCAGGGTATCACTTTGGCCCCCTTGGCCCGCATCTATCGCCTCGACGATCTTCTCCGACAGCAACAGGCCGATGCCTTGCGGGGTGGCATAGGTTTGGAACCCGTCAAAAAACGTGTCCCAACCTTTCACGAACGGATCGTCCGCGCTGACGCCGCAGGCTTCAGCAATCATCACTCCGATATCGACCGCCGTCACCGCGATCGTGATCCAGGCATACGCTGCCCCGATCCTGTCGCCCACCCCGACCGTCTCCTCGGTCACAGGATCGAAGCTCTTGAACGGGTTTTTCGGAAACAGGCCCCGGGCAAAGGTCGTACCCGTTAGGTTCTTGGCCGTGTCCGCCAGGGTCCAAATGCGCTTGACCATGCTAAGCGCCGTCAACGCATAGCCTATCCTCTGGCGCATCTGGTCAGGCGTGATCCCGTAACTGTCGGCAAAACCCGGGTCGTTAAAGCCAAACTCCATCTTGTCGCTTGGCAAAGACATGAACGAGCCGGCGCCACCATCGCCCGAGGACACATTGTTCAGAAAGGTGCACGAGGTCCAGAAGGACTCATGGTTTTGCCCGAAAAAAGCCCCACCCTCGGTCCAGGACTGGTTGCCACTAAAGGTCGTCCCGGTGATTACCAGCCGCGCTTCCCGTCCCGCCACTGCCCCCCCATAGCCGCCCGCCATGTTATTGGCAAAGATGCAATTGTTCAGCGCGAGCTGCACCTCGCCCGGAGCCCGCGTGTAGGCGTTTTGGAAAAAGAGGCCGCCGCCGGCCACTCTCCGATCCAACGGCGTTGCCGTAGAGCCGTCCGACGCCACCGTTCCATCACTGTTGGTCTGCGGGATGGTCATGTTCCAAATGAACCCCACCGTCTGGTCGGTTGCGTAAGCGCAGCCGTTGGCGACGGTGACCTGGTCCAGCCGCACGTCCGTGGCGTTGATGCAGGTGAGCACATTGCAGCTGTTGTCCAACCAACCGGGGTCGTCAGTGACGTTCACAGTGTTCGCGGGGACCGCGGTCGGGTCCGGCGTCTGGTCGGTAATCGGATTGAGCTGCGGCGTGCCGATGTCACCGCTGAGCACGACCGGGTACCGAAAACTCACCCGCTGCGCCAGGCTGACCTCGTTGCCAGCGAACCCGCCGTAAATCCGGACATGGCTTGGCAGGGCGAAGGTGGCCAGGCGGTTGGTGTCACCGGTTGGTTTATAGGTCCCGCGGGCGACCCAGATTTGGACCGGGTTGCCCGCCGTGCCGGAACTGGCCGCCGGACTGGCCAGCGCATCGCGCAATTCCCGATAGGCGTTGGCCCAGGAACTGCCGTCGTTGCGCGTGGTGGCAGGCGCATTTTGGTTCACGTAAAAAACAGGAGCCGTTCCCGCGCGCGCTGCGCTTGAGAGCACGGCCAGGAGGAGGAGACAAAAGACTGAAACGAAGAAAACCGAATGAGCACGATTAGAACGACTTGGGCGCATGTTTCGAAATCTCTCGCTCAGAAAGCCCGCCTTCGAAAGTCCCGAAAAAACGGGACATTGCGTCGGGCAAATATGGGATAGCTGTGGCTGAATTAAGCCATCATGAACATCGTGGTCACTCGCCTCGAAGGCCAAAGACCTACACAATTCGGGCTTGCAGTGCCTTGGAGACCGCCAGGCTGCGGCTTTGAACGTCCATCTTCTGGTAAAGACGGCGCAGATAAGTGTCCACCGTGTAGTAACTTACGCCGAGGTCGCCGGCGATTTCCTTGATGGTCTTACCCTTCACCAGGCCCTCGAGGACCTCCACTTCGCGTGGCGCCAGGCCGTAGGGATCTCCGCTGGGCCGGGCATTCACCATCGCCAGCACCTGCCGGGCAATGTGACTGTCCAGTGGAGCACCGCCGTTGAGGACCTCGCGAATCCTGCTACCGATTTCACGCGCTTCGGTCGTCTTTAGCAAGTAGCCCGTTGCACCCGATTGGATCGCCCGGGTTACTTTGGGCGGGTCGTCAAAAGCGGTCAGCATGATGATTTGGGTCGCCGGGGAAATGGTCTTGAAGAGCGCGAGGCCCTCCAATCCGCTCATGCCGGGCAAGCCAATGTCCAGGAGGATGACGTGCACAAGCTGGCCTTGCTTGAGACATGCCAGGGCGTCTTCACAACAGGTGAAGGCTTTCGCCTGGAAGTCCGGTTGCAAGGCCAGCACCCGCATCACCGTGTTCCGGAACTCGGCGTGGTCCTCAATTAACCAAACGTGAATAATGGCCGCTTTCACATCTTCGGGCTGGCTGGCGGTGGCAGGCTCCTGGCGGGGATTCCCGTGGCTCTCAAGAGACGAATTCACGCTGTATTTTCGCGCGGTTGTTCGCTTGCGGCATGTCACGAAATCGCGGGACAACTCAAGTTAGCGAATCGCGGCGCGAAAATGGATCCGCGTTCCGGCGCCCCGCTCCGTGTACACCTCGAGCACGCCGCCCACCGCCTCGGCGCGCTGCCGCAGATTCCGCAGCCCCTGCCCGCCATTGTGCCGTCCCGCATCAAACCCGCAACCGTCGTCGCTGATCATCAGTTCGATGCGCCCGGATTCCACCAGGACTTGGATTTGAATCTGTTGCGCTTCGGAATGACGCGCCGCGTTATGCAACGATTCCTTGTAAATAGCCATCACATTGCGGCGAAATTCCAGGCTCAGGCGGGTTTTGGGGACTTGCTCGGGCGCGGAAAAGCTGACCGCGAAGCCATTGGCCAGGCGCCCCGAGGTTTCCTTCATCCGAACAATCATTTCGTCGAGAAGGTCGAAATCGGGGTTGATAAACCAGCTGATTTCGCGAATGGCGTGAGCGGTTTCCCGCGCCAGGCGATGAATGTCCCCCACCTGTTCCCGTTCGCCGGCAGATAAGTTGGGGCTGAGGGTAAGCAGGTCGGAATTCAACACCATGGCTCCCAAATTGCCGCCCACCTCGTCGTGCAAATCCGCGGCAATCCGCGCCCGTAATCGGCCGACCTTCGCCAATTGAGCCATACGGAACCGATAGGCGGCGTACAGCGCCAATGCCACGGCACCGAGGATGGCCAGCTTGAACGCGGCTGTCTGCCAATAGAAGGGCAACTGCACAATCGCCAACTCCGCGCCGGTCTCGTTCCAAATTCCATTGTTGTTACAAGCTCTCACATGGAAGGTGTATCGGCCCGGCGGCAGGCGCTGGTAAAGGGCTTTCCTCTCGTGCGTCTGGACCCACTTGGACTCCAAACCTTCCATGCGGTAACGAAATTGAACATTTTCCGGCGCCGTGAAACTCAACCCCGTAAACTCCAATTGAATCGGGTCGGCTCCAGCCCGCGCGGTAATCCGGGAGGGAGACTTTTCAGAACAGGTTAGCCAAGGTTCTCCGCGGTTGCGCTCCTCGGGACGCGCCCTGGTCAAATCGATTTGGCAATTCCCTGACTCGACGCTCTCAATCACCACCGGCGGGGGCAGAGGATTGACTGGAATCTGATTCGGATCGAAGCAAATCAGGCCGCTAGTCGTTGCAAACCAAATGCGCCCGTCTCTAGTTCGGGTCACCGAGGGTTGGATTCCGACGACCGTTTCCGAACTCTGCAAACCGGCGCTGCGGCCAAACTCAACCACCGAAACAGGGTGTGTCGGCTCTTTGGCGGCCGCATTCAGCTCCGAGAGCTTCAGGCGAAAAATTCCACGGGTGGAACCAAGCCAGAGATATCCTGAGAGATCCGTTTGAATTCCGCAAATCGTGCGCGGCAGCTCGCGGATTGCATTCCTGAAGAAGACAAACCTTTGGCCGTCGAAACGAGCCAGCCCAGCCCCCGAGGTTCCAATCCAAACCTGGCCATCGGAATCGATGTGCAGGCTATAAATCGCTTCTGACTCAAGCCCCTCCTGGCTGCCAAAGCGCCGCCAGGTCCTGGTCTGTTTGTCCCTGACGAAAAGGCCGCGTCCGTTGCTGCCGGCATATAGCGTCCCGTCCTTCGCTTCAACCAGGGTGCGCACGTCGGCTGGAGAACTCACCGGCAGCGCTGCCGCCGTGGTATTTGTTCCATCGAAAGAGAACAGCCCGGCGCTGTTGCCAAACCACAGCAACCCTTTCGAGTCCTGGAATAGAAAAGTAAACTGCGGTGCAACCCAACGGTCGTTCGGGACCGCTGTGACTCGGGTCCTCCCCTCGGTGGTAAAGAGATAAAGCCCATCACTGTAGGTGGCCAGCCACGTCTCTCCGGGCCCACGCGGAGCCGCCATCCACGCGAACGCGTTTTGCCATTTTTTCGGGAGGGCCGTGATGGCGTCCCCGGAAAAAACGTTAATGCCGCGACAAGTGCAGACCCAGGCGTCGCCGTCCGCAGTTTCCGAAACTGAACGGACAACGTCATTTAACAACCCGTCCTGCATTGAAAACCTGCGCATGGGTGCGGGTTGTACCTGGAGCAGTCCCTGGGCTGCCATGGCGATCCACAGGTTGTTTTCCCGATCGAGCATTGCAGAGGGAACCCAGGTGCTGTCCTGGCCCGGAAGAGCGCTGACCCGTTGGCACACGCTGTCCCCTGGTTCGCTTCGAAAGACCCGCCCGTGGTAGCCGACAATCCAAACCGTGCCTTTGTCCTCTCCAAGCACTTCGGGAAAAACGACATCGTCCGGTGTGTTGATGACCCGTGTGACTGAGCGCCCGTTAAAATAATATAAGAAATCCTGAGTCAGAAGCCAGACCCCCTCTTTCTGCGGATAGATCCGCCTGATCGATTCCTTTTCGGGCAACGACAGGTCCACCTGCTCCCAGCTCCCTGTGGGCGCGGTGGCCCGGCACAAACCGCGTCCATCCACTTCATAAATCTGGTCGTCGCCAACAATCCAGAAACCGGAAAGCAGGCCTGTTATCCCACCTTTGCCTGCATGACCGAGCGGCGACCAGCAGATCCCGGATTTTGCGAGGCTGGACGTCCACAAATGCCCCGCCTCGTCTTCTTCAATGATCACGTGCCCCAGCGACCGCGTGGAGCCACATTGCTTAAACCTGCCGTTCCGATAGAGCACCACATCCTCGAATTCCGTTTGGATGATCAGCGAGCCTGATCGGGTCAGATGCAAATGGGACAACCGGCCGGTAGGCAATTCCGGGGTGTTCGATGGATCGAACGTCACGAACCGCACGCCATCGAACCGGGCCAGGCCGTTAAAGGTCGCGCACCAAATATACCCGTCCGGCGTTTGCGCCATGGACATGACCGTGCCCTCGGGCAGACCGGAATCCGTACGGTACCAACGGAAATTGTAGCTGCGCGATTCGGCCGCCGCGAGCGCGTCGAGGTTGGCGCCAAGCGCCACCAGCAAAAGGAGCCAAAGCTTGCCCCGCCCCTGGAACGAGTGCGTTGTTTTCCCTCGCCCGTCAGGTCGTGCAGATTCTCGCTTTTGAGCGTTTGTATACGTGGGCTCGACGACTAAGATAGCATAAATTGCTCCTCCAGGGGCAGGTAGAACCCAAAAAATCAGAGGAGCGGTAGCTTGACGTTGCAAGTCCCTCGCGGTCGATCTTGTAGAGAAAATGGCCAAGCTGGCGAATGCCCAAGTCGATCCAGCCCGACTTGACTCCCAAGGGATCGCATGTTGGCAGCTCTCTTGAAATTGTCAAATTCATGAGGAGACTCATCTTTCTTGTTGCGAACCTGGCGGGAAGCCATCTCAGCTATCAACTCCAAAACCTGTTTGTGGGCGAAAGCAAACGCGCTGAGCATCGAAAGTTGTTCGATGCCCTGGCGGCGCTGCAAGTTCGAGAGGAACTGCAATCGCTTAAAGGGCCGATCATGAAGCTCGGGCAGATGCTGAGCATGCAATCGCACGTCCTGCCGGAAGAGGTGGTGCATGAATTAACTAATCTGCAGATGCGGGCGCCGGCGATGCATCCGGCATTGGCGCGCGCCCGATTCAAGGGCGCCTATGGGAAATTTCCAGAGGAGGCCTTCCAGGAATTTGCGGCGGAACCCTTCGCGGCGGCGGCGTTGCGACAGGTGCACCGGGCCGTTACCAGGGCCGGGGAACAAGTGGCGGTGAAGATACAGTACCCACGGCAAAATTTCCCGCCTGAATCCGTCCATATATTCTAATTTTGGCAAGACTTATGCTGCTTCTTATGCCATGAAGTAAAACTGAAAGGAGGCCCGAAGCCAAAAAAACAACCGAGTCGTCAGCCATACCTCCACAGTTGGAGCCGTCAGGCGCTCAGGCATCGGTGGGTCCGCCGCTCCGCGCCCCAGTGCGTCCTAACCCACGCACTCAGGCCAAGGGCGTCCCTCACCATTCTGCCCATCCGCCGCGCTCCACTCGCCCTCGGGCTATTGCCCATCGGCGATTGGCGATTTGGGTCAACTCACCATCCACCAATCCATCAATCCACCAATCCAGCGCCCCATCACCCCAACACCCCATCACTCCACGAGTTCATCCGAGTTCATCCGAGTTCATCCGAGTTAAAAAACAAAAAAACCGCTAAGATAAGCAGTTCACTCATCTTTAACCGGCTACTGACTCACATGCTTTTCGCCACGTCTCGAGTGAGGCGTAGCGCCGTTCTTTGACAATTTAATCTAACAAGGCCTGCCGAGCTCGGACCCCGAGGAGGGGCCGGAGCCCCCCGCTCCGGCCCCCCTTGGCTGGCAAACCCAGAGAAAGTCTCCTGACATTTCCTGACTGAAAAACTGCGTTTTGGTTCGTTGTGACCGCGCGAGCGAAATTCTGGGAAATGCGGAAGCGCTAATAATTCAACTACTTACGCGAAGATGCGTCAATGTGCGGGAGCGGGAAATGGCTTCGAGCCCCGCCGCTCCCGCCACTTTTTGCAGCCTTTTTTCACATTTTTCTGCACTGCATGACAAGTGCATGACAGAATATTGCTCCGGCCTGGCCACCATCACGATGCCGAATAGCCTCACCAACTTTGGCACATCCGTGTTCCGGGGCTGCGCCAGCCTGACCAGCGTCACGACCCCCAACAGCGTCACCAACATCGCGAACTTTGCGTTATATGGCTGCACTGGACTGACCGGGGTGTGTTTACCCCCGGTACCGGTTCATGATGCCAGTGTAACACAATACCGAACCCAGACATGCTGCCATGCTTCGCACGGCTATGGATGGAGGGAAGGAGGCGGTGAAGGCGGCGAAAGCGAGAATGGGGTGAACTCCCCATGGACAAAAACCAGCTCACGACGGACGATCAAGTTAAGCGACAAAATGAGCAGCTAGTAGACTAGAATGAGCCTCCGTATCTGCGTGTGTTGTGGCGAGCCAATAGCCGAGAAGGGCGATGCTCTTTTCCGCGACCCTAACATTTGCGCCTCTTGTTTAAGCCTGGCAGATGGAATGCCCGACTCCGCCCCGTCCCGCTCCGCCGATTTCGATGCCAAAATGCCGCTGGAAGCGGACTTTCCCCAAGTCACCGCCGAAGCGATGCTGTGGGAGCACATGCGGAAGGTGGCCACCATGAGCCAGTGAGGCCCTCTTTTTCGACCTGACTGTCCCCACACCCCCACCCTCCGACGGGGTCCGCGGTCAGGTCGGATTATGATTCGAGTCTGCGCCCGCGGCACATAGAGCTTGGGATTTCAGCAGCGTCATCGGCCTCCCGGATTGGATGACAACCATCTTTATCAGCTAAAGGCCCCTACTGCTCCTGGTGGTTTTGCTCCCCTGCGGTTTGGTCCCGCGCGCCGATGCGGCTGAGCGGCCACTTTACGAGGCAGAGTTGATTTTTCCCCTGGAGACCTGGCACAACCACGCCTCGTGCATCGTCGTGGCGCCTGATGGCGATCTACTCGTTTGCTGGTTCCACGGCTCCGGTGAGCGCACGGCCGACGACGTCAAAATCGAGAGTGCCCGGCTTCGGCGAGGGAACGGGCCAGAGGGAAAGGTGCAGGGGAGAGCTTGCGGGAGCAGGGCAACCTACCAGCAAAAGAACCGGTAGGGATCGTCCCATTCCTGCGGCGTGTCCAGGTAAAGGCCGTCCAGCCAGCGGGCGTCGCTGTGCCGAGCCGGAAGCTGGAAGCGCTCGATGAGCGGCGTCGAACCGGCCGCCCCCATGTTTGCCAAGAGTCGCGTGAGCAGGAAAGAGACCCGACGATAGGTCCGCCGCAGATTGCTTTGCTCATCGGAGGCGAACCACCAGGGCGCGAGCTGGCAAAATATGATATTGGCATTCGTTGCCTGAGCCAGCACGCCATTGCCGATGACGGTGGCCCAGGAAGAAACTAGCGGCAGCACACGCGGGTCGCGGTTGTGCACGTCGGCAGGGCTGACGCCCGCCAGAAGCGAGTTCTGGCCGAACGGTTCAAAGAAAGTTCCGATGTGCTCCGCCTTCCGCATTCCGACCTTGAGTGGCAAAAACGCGTTCGCCTCTTCCTCACCGAGTCCGAGGACCAGAATATTCCCACCCGCCTTGGCGAACTCGGCAACTGCCGACGAGTGCGGGGCCAACTGTTGTTGGCCACCAGGGCCAACGACGAGAACATCGGCTCCTGACAGCTTGCCGGCCACGTAAGGGCGGGGCGAGAGGCCTGCCTGGTCCAGATGTTGTTGGCCTGAGGCCTCGCCCACATAAACAATCTGACGGCGCGGCAGCGGCTTCCAATTGGCGACGTAGCGCAGAAGGTTCTTCGCCAGGGTCTCCGCCGCGGGATCGCTTTCCGTGCGTCCAGTCACATCCAGCTGGCAAAACAGCACCAGGCCTTTGCCTTCGCGGTATTCCAGCAGAGGACTGAACTGCTGGCCGAAGCCGCCGTCAAGGAGCGGCAGGAAATCGCCTCGAGCGGGCTTCTCGATGAGGACTGAGGCGACATTTCCGCGGTTCCCGGCGCGCCAAAGCCGCGTCACCGGGAGGCCGCACCATTTGACCTCGGGCGCATGCCGTTGACCGACCTCGTAATTCAGCTTTGGCGGAAGCAGGGTGGCCTCGCCGCGCCAGTTCCGCAGGTGGTCCTCCGCGAGCTCCGCGAGCAGCGGATGGTCAGGCACCCGTTTAAACACGCAACGCAACCCGTATTCCTCGACGCGGAAGCCAAACCGCTGTTCGAGTACTTCCGACGTTTGCTCGAACAGCAGCACCTTCAAGCCATCGCGCACGCGGCGCGCGTCCGGCGCTGGCAATCCCGGCCCCAACGCGCCCTTGCCTACGAGCAGAACGTCGTAGGGTGACAGGTCGGCTGCCGCATCTACAGGCGTGCAGTCAACACCCAGACTCTTAACCAGCTTGCCGGTTTCTCCCTTCGGGTCGAACAGCGCGATTTTGACCTTGGCGTGAACAGGTTCCGGACGAGGCAGGACGTCCACGACAAAAGTGTCCCGCTGGATTTCGCCGTTGCTGAAGTTCACCGTTGCGGTGATTTCGTAATGGCCGGGTTTGGTTTGAGCCGGGAGCCCGAACGTCAGCGGCAGGCGCGCCTGCCGGCCGGTTTCGACCGTGACTTGCTTCTGCCCGGAAATGGGTTTCGGCAGCGCGAACGACCAACTGCAATCCGCCGTGGTTGTCTGCCTCGAGTTATTAATCACGATGAGCTGCTTCTCGATGGTATCACTGGGGTAGAAATTGTGGTCCTTGCTGGTAAAGGCCGCCGGCTTGCCGCCTAGGTAAGCGAGCAAAGGCAGATTGTTGCGATAGAGGGCCTGCGCCGCTGCCGTGGGAATCCAGTCTGCCCGTTCGTAAGACGTATTCATGCACGCCATTTGGTCGTCCACGTAATCCGGGCTCAGGCCGGGGCGCTGCAGCGAGTCCCAATCCACCTTGAATTCCTCGCGCGAGCGGTTAGCTCCCTCGCGCAATTTCCAGAAGATCTCGTGGTCCCACGGGCAAAACGCCGACACACCCCACGTGCGAAACGCACGCAGGTTGTCGGTCAGATACATCGCGAAGATCGCGTTGCGTTGTTCGAAGTCGGGTGAGCCGACCGCGTTTCGCGGGTAATCCCAGCGGTTCCAAAGCTTGCCCGCGTGCAATTGCCGGGCTTCCCAGCGAAGGCATTCCTTTTCCAGCTCGGTAAGCTGGTAGGCCGGGTCGCCCAGGAACTGCGCGTTCCACTCCGCGAGGCAGAGTTCCCACGGCACTTTCGCGCTGCCGAAGGTGCGCACTCCCCGGTACCAGCCGCGATACATCATCCAATCCCAGGAAATGGGCACGCCGTATTCGCATAGGAACAACGGCTTAACCCCGACGGTTGCCCAATGTTCGAACCAATCGGACATTTCCTGAATGGGCGCGAAGTTGGCGTAGAAATTCGCCGTGTGCATCGAGCTTAGGTTCCCCGATGAGTGATGGTAGATGATGCGGCTCGGGTCCAACCGTTTCACGATAGCTTCGGCCCGCAACGCCAGCTTCACGTTGTTCCCTGACCACTGGTTGCGCGCGTCGTGAACGCCGTCGATTTGGTCCGGATTCATTTCCTCTTCCGTGCCGGTGGCGTTGTGGCTCATCGAGTAGCACACCACCGACGGATGGTTCTGGGCCGCGCGCACATAGAATTCGGCATGGTGCGCGTAGCCGTTGCTCCGGTCCGCATCCGCGCCTTTCCATTCGTACTGCGAAAAGTGAGGTTGGGAGAAGGAAACCAGCGTGCCTTCGTCGTCGGCGGCCCGTAACACCTCGGCGAAACTCAGATGCGTCCCCGGCTCGCATCCATAGTTGTGGGTATAAACGAAGTTGATCCCGAACCTCTTGAGGCGCTGGAGGCTTTCTCGCGTGCCCGCATACGTAGCCCAAGCCGCTCCAATTTCTGCGTTGTCGAGCGGCACGGCGCACAGGAAAATGCGGCTGCCGTTCAGGTAGAAATCCCGCCCTTCGATCCAGAACTCGCGGAATCCGAAGCGCTCCGGCAGAGCCGTGTCCAGCACCTGGCCAGCGCCATCCAGCAGCGAGAGGCTTACTTCATACATGTTTTGGGGCGTGTGAGTGTCCCAAAGTTTTTCCGGCTTCCAACCTGCGCCGAAGGAAAACCGGCTTTCTACCAGGTCGGCCCCTTTGAAGACTTTACTCGTGATTTCTTTAACTGTCCGGCCATGGTCGGTGACCTGGGCGCGCAGGGTGTATTGAGACGCTGTCTCCAAGCCGTGCAGCGCCGCCTGCAACGAGATCTCCCAATTGCGTACCGAGGTGCTCACCTTCACGTCTGTGATTCGAGCGCGCGCCGGCATGCCGACCAAATAAACATCGCCGCAAAGGCCGCGACGTTGGACCGTCCCCTGAACTTTTTTCGCACCGAAAGTATCACTGTAAGAGAGCATGACCCCCTTCAAAGGCATCGCGACGACGCTCAGGCTGAAGAGGTGCTTTTCGCCGGGGCGGCAAAGGGCAGTGACGTCCACCTCGCCTCCCGGGAACCGAATCTCGCCGGCCTTCTGGCCGTCCACCCAGACGGCCGCAAAGGAGTTCAAGTATTCTGCGGAGAGCACGAGCCGCCGGCCGGTCCACTCCGAGGGGACGCTGACCTCGCGCTGATACCAGGCGGTTGTGACCTCGCCCAATTTGACATCTTTCCACGCGGGATGCGCGTACAGCGTCTGGCAGTCCTTTTGCATGTAGTCGGTGACACCGGGCCAGCACCCGGGGACCTTGAAGTAGCCCCAGTTTCCGCTAGGCACACTCTCGGTGATGTCCCGGGCCGGTTGCCAGCGCCACAAGCCATTCAGACACACCCGCTCGCGCGTGGGAGTGGCCTCGCGGTAGGCCTGGTTCAGGTCCCAAACGGCCCGGACCCCCTGGGGCAACGGCGCGGCAGTTTGGTCCTGGCTCAAACCTGGATGGTTTACTGCCGACAAGCTAAGGACCGTCAGAAAAAGCCGGACTGTAGCTGAGGTTTTCAAAGGTTCGCTCGTTACCTGCCGCAGCATGGCAGCTGTGGGCGAAGCCGTCCAGAGGTTGGTGGGAGTCACAGGTGCGGATTTCACTAGGCACGCGGCTGGCAACTTGTTTTGATTGAGCCCGCGGCGCTCAGAACTCGCTTGCCCGGCGAGGCCGCTTTGAACTAGGCTCGGTCCGATGGCCAAAGTTCTCTTGCTGGATGATGAGTTGACCATGGTGCAGATGGTCGGCGGTCTGCTTCGCCAGGAGGGGCATGAGGTATTCCCGTTCACCAATGGCGAGGCGGCGACCTCTGCGTTGGCGACGCACGCGCCCGACCTGGTGATTACCGACCTGTACCTGGACAAGACGCGGCCGCACGGTATGGAGATCTTAAAGAAAGCGCGCGAGTTGGTGCCCCCGGCGGTCGTCATCGTCATCACGGGTTTTGGCTCAATCGAGACGGCCAAGGAAGCGATGAAGAACGGCGCCTTCGATTATTTGGAAAAACCATTCAAGGTGGACGAGTTCAAACTTTCGGTTCAGCGCGCGCTCTCTTACAACGCCGCCTTGACCGAGACGGTCTTTCTGCGCCGGGAGCTTAAGAAGAAATACCAGTTCAACCAGATCATCGGCAGCGCGGCAAAAATGCAGGCCGTGTTCAAGATGATCGAGCGGGTCGCCGACACCGACAGCACTATCCTGATTCTGGGCGAGAGCGGCACGGGCAAGGAATTGGTCGCGCGCGCGTTGCACTTCAACAGCCGGCGCCAGTTCGCCCCGTTTGTGCCCATCAACTGCACCGCCCTGCCCGAAAACCTGCTCGAGTCGGAGCTGTTCGGCCATCGGCGGGGCGCTTTCACGGGGGCCATCAATGACAAGAAGGGCCTGTTCCAGGAAGCCGACGGCGGCACCATCTTTCTGGACGAAGTCGGCTCGATGCCGCCCTTGCTCCAAACCCGCCTTCTGCGCGTGCTGCAGGAACGCGAGGTCCGCCGCGTGGGCGACAATACTCCGATTTTTGTGAATGTCCGCGTTGTCGCGGCGGCGAACGAGCCGCTGGAGAAGAAAATCAAAGACGGCTCGTTTCGCGAGGACCTCTATTACCGGCTAAACGTTATTCCCATTCAGTTGCCGAACCTGCGCGAACGTCGGGATGATATTCCTCTGCTGGTGGCGCATTTCCTCAAGGAGAAAGTTCACGCGCGCACCAACCGCCCCTTCCAAATGACGCGGCAGGTGATGGAAATCCTGTGCGCATACGACTGGCCCGGCAATGTACGAGAGCTGGAAAATGCGATCGAACGCGCGGCGACGCTTTGTGAAGGCGACGTCATCCAGGCGGCCGACCTGCCCCCGAGCCTATTGGCGGCCGTCGGGACGGCAAACTCGGCCCAAGATGCCGGTCCTGCCGCGCCGTTGCCGGCGGTGCCGGATTCCGCGCTCTACCCGCTCCGGAGCCCCGACTCGAGCGCCCAGCAGCCAGGCCAGACGGCAACGGAATCGGTCACGCCGCTGAAGAATTTCTTACGGGAACAGGAACAAGCCCATCTGAACCGAGCCCTCCAACAGTGCGGGGGTGACAAGGAACGCGCGGCGCTCCTGCTGGGCATCAGCCTGGCGACACTATACCGGAAGCTCAGCGGCGAGGACAAAGACGCCTGAGGGTTTTTGCCTTTCAATAGCTCGGCCGCCCTCTAGCATGCTGTTTCGGTCGGCGGAATCGCGGCCCGCGACGAACCCGATTCAGCGATTGGAAAATTAAGACCTATGCCATTGACACACACAAAAGAGTTGTTCGCCAAGGCGCTGAAGGGCAAATACGCGCTCGGAGCGTTCAACGTTAACAACATGGAGCTGCTCCAGGCTATCGTCGAAGCCTGTGAAGAGGAGAAAGCGCCCGTCATGCTCCAGATCTCCAAAGGAGCGCGCGGCTACGCCAACCCGGTTTACCTCAAAAAACTGATCGAAGCGGCCGTCAGTCTCTCGAATATCCCCATTGCCGTCCACCTCGACCATGGTGATTCCTTCGAGCTCTGCAAAGACTGTATCGACGAAGGGTTCACCAGCGTGATGATTGACGCCAGCCATGAGCCATACGAGAAGAACATCGAAACTTGCAAACGAGTCGTCGATTACGCGCACAAACACAATTGTGTCGTAGAAGGCGAACTCGGTCACCTGGTCGGAGCGCAGTTTGACGAAGGGGAAGAGGGCGGAGATTATTCCAAGGAAGGCCATTACACCAACCCGGAACAGGCGGTCGACTTCGTAAAGCGCTCAGGGGTCGATTCCCTGGCGATCGCCATCGGCAATTCGCATGGCGCCTATAAATTTAAAGGTGAACAACACCTGGACCTCGAACGGCTTAAGGCGATCAAGAAAGCTCTGATGGACTCCGGACTGGGTGACTATCCCCTCGTGCTGCACGGCGCCTCCAGCGTGCCCAAGGACCTGGTAGAGGAAATCAACAAGTACGGCGGCAAGCTCGGCGCCGACGCCGCCGGGGTGCCGGAAGGCGACATCGAAATCGCCCGCCGCACCGGCTGCACCAAGGTCAACATTGATACCGATCTACGCCTCGCCATGACCGCCGGTATCCGCAAAGTCTTCGCCGAAAGCCCGAAGGAGTTCGACCCGCGCAAATTCCTGGGGCCGGCCCGTGCTCGAGTTAAGGAACTGGTGCGGCACAAGGTCCGAGATGTCCTCTGCTGTGCCGGACACGCGTTCGATTAAGAGTTTAACCACAACCACCAGTAACCAGGCAGCGTGACGAGGTTTACTCGTCACGCTGTTTCGTTAATTGCGTGTCCGTAGCACCAGATTAATTAGCGCCATAATGGCACAGTTGAGCCAGCGTGACGAATGGAAACTGTGCCATATTGACTCTATGTGGCGCTGTTGTTTAATATCTGTTTATTCCTAAGTAATTTGTGTACAATCAATTGCATATTTTCGGATCGCCTGGCACATCTAAAGCTTCTTATACGGGAGATAGTTACAAACCTAAGAAAGGACTACGATTATGAACAGTTTGACTAGATGGCAACGACCTGAGTTATCGACCTGGGCAGGATTTGGACGGCTAACGGACCTGCGTGATGAAATTGACCGCTTATTCGAGGCGCCGCTGACCGAATGGGCGCGCAGCGCGCAACTATTAAGTGGATGGACTCCGGCCCTCGATATGTATGAGGACAAAGACAACCTCTACGTGAGGCTTGAACTGCCCGGCATGCAGAAAGAGGACATTGAGTTGTCACTTCATGAAGGCAGTCTCAGCATCGCGGGTGAACGCAAAGGAGGGGAGAAGGCGAAGGATTCCGAGGTTTATCGCGCCGAACGGTTTTTCGGACGCTTCCAACGGACGGTAACACTCCCTGTGGCAGTGGCGGTGGAGAAGGTGAAGGCGCAGTACGCGGATGGGGTCCTTACGGTCACGCTGCCGAAGGCCGAGGAAGCCAAACCCAAGCACATTGACGTCACCGTCAGTTGAGGCACTTGGGGAAACTCCTTTGAAAGAATACGTTTCGAGAAAGGAAAGCACTATGAAAGCAACCGTTCAACGAGAACCCAGCACCGCCAACCCGCGCGTTCCAGAGTTCGTTTCGCCCGTAGTAAATATCGTCGAGACCAAGGACGGCTACGTCCTCGAGGCCGAAATGCCGGGGGCGAACAAGGCCGGCCTGGAGGTCACGCTGGAGAACAACGAACTCACGATCGTGGGGCATCGTCACGCCGAACCACTGAATGGCGAGGCGCTGTTGCACGAATCCCACAGCGCCGATTACCGGCGTGTCTTTGAGCTGGATCCGGCGATCGACACCGCCAGGATTTCGGCGCAGATGGAGCAAGGTGTTCTGACGCTCACACTGCCGAAGTCCGAGCGCGTCAAACCGCGAAAGATCACAGTGGACTGACCGCCAAGGCAGCCCACCTTGAGAAGCCCCGCGGGCAGCCCCGCGGGGCTTTTTCTTGCCTGCTTCGCTCCTATTTCAATATCTGGAACAGGCTCGTGAAGTCGTCGGTCCAGAGCGGGACCTTCGGGGCGTTGGTTGCAACTGACCTGGCGCCGAAGCTGAGTTCGGGCAAGGTGAGCAGGGTTTCATCGTGACTTAGCAAGGCCCAGGTGGAGGGGTACAGCCACCATTCGTCCTCGGTTTCGTCATAATCGATCAGCGTCATCCGGTATTGGAACTCGCGGGCAAGGTTGGCCACCACCGGCTCGAGGTCCAGGTAGTGATTGGAGATATGGACCGCGATGACTCCGTTGGTTTTGACATGCCGCTGGTAAAGCTCGAACGCTTCCCGGGTCAGCAGGTGAACCGGAATAGCGTCGCTGCTGAAGGCGTCGAGTGCGAGCAAATCGAATTGTTGCGGCGGTTCGCGTTCGAGCGACAGCCGAGCATCGCCCAGAACAACTTCGACCTTGCCGGCGCACTCAGTTAAATAATTGAACCGGTTGGTTGCCAGCCGATACACCTCCGGGTTGATCTCATAGACTCGCACGTAATCGCCCGGCCGGCTGTAAGTCGTGAGCGTCCCGGCACCCAGGCCCACGAGGCCTAGGCGGCGCGGGGTGTTTGGCAGCGCCTGCAACGCCAGTCCGATTCCGCTTTCCTCCCCGTAATAGGCGGTCGGCCACCGGGCTTGCTCGCGGTCCACGAATTGCAGCCCATGGGTGATGCGGCCGTGGCGGAGCAGGAAATAGTGCGATTTCGGGTCGTTCTGCCGATACTCGTAAACCGTCAGCACGCCATAGAAATCCCGCGACATATAAACGACGCCGCCGCCCGACTTGATACCCTGCATCCAAAGCGCCACGCCCAGCGCAGCCAAACCGAGAAACAACCAGGCACAGGCCAGCCCGCGCCAGTACCGAAAATTCCTGAACTTCCCGCGGGCAATCCAGGACGCGACGAGCACGAGCAGCAATCCCCACGCCGCGAGGCGCAGGACCAAAAAACTGTGATTCGGCGTAGCGCCAAGGTCCTGGCCGAACCGGGCGAAAAAACGGTCCAAGCCCACAAACACCAGGACGGGCAAGGTGCAAGCCATCCAACGCCACTCATGGGCCGGATTCAAGAGCGATGGCACAAGGTCACGGAAGACACGCCCAACTCTGAACTTCGAACTTTGAACCTTGAACTCTGAACTCTTAACTTTGGACTCGCCACTCGCGGCGGACGGCGCCGGCAGACTTTGGACTTGAGACTTTGGACTTGAGACTTTGGACTTGGGACTTGAGACTTGAGACCTGGGACTTTGGACTTTGGACTCTATGACCGGTTTGGCGGTCAGGCAGACAGCAAAGAAAAGGAGCCCGCATAGCCACAGGCCGCAGTGCAATTCGTAATAGTCGGCGAACACCAGCGGCGCGACGACTGCTACCAGGAACCCGCCCAGGGCGCCGCCGGCTGCGACCAGCAAATAGAACGTAGTCAAAAGGCGCGGGTCGGGCCGGAGCCGGTAAAGCTCGCCATGGCAAACCATGCAACAAATGAACAACCCGACGGAGTAAACCACGAGTTGTTTATAAACCGAAAGGTCGGAGCCATAAAACAGCGCCCAGCAGATACCGGCGAGGGCCGCAACGAGCCCGAGCGTGAAAGGGAAACGCACATACCAGCGCGGACTATCGAAGCAGATGATGAAACTTAACAAGTACAAGGCCAACGGAATGATCCATAGGAAGGGAACGGCCGCAACGTCCTGACATAGCTTGTTGGTAATCGCCATTAACAGCACCGACGCACAGGCGGGCAACAGCAGCCAGAACGAGAGGACGAGGGCGGAGGGCAGAGGGCCGAGGTTCGTGATGCGTGGTGCGTGACCAGGCCCTGCGGACTGTGGACTGTGGACCGTGGACTGCGGACTGCCCCCGTTTGCCCGCCACAGCTTCAGGGCGCAAAGGGCGCAAGCAACCGCATAGACGACAAGTCCGCAGGCCCAGAGTCGGACCTGGAGACTCCGCGTGAAATGCGATTCGACGAAAAAAGGATAGCTCAGGAGCGCCAGCAATGAACCCGTGTTCGAGAGCGCGTAGAGGCGGTACGGCGACCACCCTGGCTGAGTGCGGCTGAACCAGTGCTGCAAGAGTGGCCCGGTGGAGGCGAGGACGAAATAGGGCAAGCCGAGACTGGCGGTTAACAGGGCGAGGATTTGCAGCGTCGGATTACCGTCGCCTAGGGGTTTCCAGGCTTCGGAAGGCGTAATGGGCAGCAGCGCGACCGCGCCGGCGAGCAGCAACAGGTGGGCTATAACCTGGACGCGGGGCCGCAGCCAACGGGTCGTGATGTGAGCGTAGGCATAACCGCCCAACAACAGCGCCTGGAAAAACATCAGGCAAGTCGTCCACACTCCGGGTCCGCCGCCGAACCAGGGCAGGATGTACTTCCCGATCAGAGGCTGGACCTGAAACAACAGGAAGGCTCCGGTAAAAATCGTAAACGCATAGGCCAGCATCGGGGTGATGTTGCCAGCGCGAGCTGAGAAATACCAGTCGCTGGATTTTCATTGCCTTAGGATGCCGAGCAGCGGACTGGTTTAAGGTATGCGCATACTTTTTATTGGCGGCACCGGCAACATCTCGGCTGAGTGCGCCGGGTTGCTCTACGAGCACGGTCACGAAATCCTCGTTTTGAGCCGCGGTCGCAGCGCCGTGCCACCGCAATATCGCGCGCTTTGCGCCGACCGGAAGGACCCGGTCGCCATGCGGAACGCCGTCCGTGACCACCCGCCCGAGGTGGTGCTCAACTTCCTCGGATACGAAGTGGCGGACGTCCAGCTTGATTTCGAGCTCCTTAACGGCCAAGTGAACCAGTACGTTTTCGTTAGCTCGGCGACGGTGTATGCCCGGCGGCCAAACCGGTCGCCGATCACCGAGGAAGCGCCAGTGGGCAATCCGTGGTGGGAATACGCGCAAAAGAAACTGGCCTGCGAACAGTGGCTGCGGGACCGGTGCACGGAAAACGGATTCCCCGTGACCATTGTCCGGCCGTCTCACACCTATTCGAGGCGATGGATCCCCAGCCCCGTTTCCAGTTCGAGCTATTCCTTTGCGTCGCGGCTCGAACAGGGCAAACCGGTATTTGTGCCCGATGCCGGCGACAACCCGTGGACGCTCACCGCTGCGAGCGATTTTGCTGCCGGTCTTGCGGGCCTGGTGGGCAAACCGGAAGCAATGGGCGAAGCATTCCATATCACCAGTGATGAGGTTTTGACCTGGAACCAAATCGTAGCCGAGATCGCTGCCGCGCTGGGCGTGGACGCGCCGAACGTGGTCAAAGCGCCGACGGATTTAATCTGCGAGGTGGCACCGCAATTGACGGGCACGTTGAAGGGGGACAAGGCTTATCCTGGGGTATTCGACAACTCGAAGATGAAACGCCTCGTTCCGGGGTTCAAATGCCGCAAACCGTTCCGCGTCGGTGTGCGCGAGTCGGTCGCCTGGCTGCGCGCGCATCCCGAGCAGCAAAACCTGAATCCCCAAGTCGATTCCATTTGCGACGCGGTGGCCAAGACCTCGGAAGCTCGACGGCAGGCGACCTGATCAGTAGCCAAGCCCCGGCGGCCTCATCCTCATCCTCTTTCTAGTCCTCTTGCTCCGAATCAGGCTAATTGATGAAGAGCACGAGAAAGAAGATGACGACGACTTCCTTCCCAACGCGCAACGATCCTGAGCTATGGCAAGGCAGGGGCGGAGGGTTTAACCGGGTCCCGATTACTTATCCTCGGGGTTGATAACCGCGAACGTGCGTGCCGCCACGAGGCCGCCAGCGAGATTGGCGACCAGATAAATCCAAAGGTTTGACCACGGCGACAAGCCCATGATCGAAATCCCGACCGCTACCGCCGGATTGAAAGCGCCGCCCGAAACGCTGCCGACCGAAAAAGCGCCGGTCATGACCGTGAAACCAATGGCGAGACCGTAAAAGGAATTGCCGGCGGTGGCTTTGGCGGTGGCGCTGTTGAGCACAACATAAACGAGCGCAAAGGTGAACAGGAACTCGGCTAGGAGCGCGGGCCCCGGCCTGACCGTCATCAGGCTGGCGGTGTGATCGCCGCGCAAGACGCTCACCGCGAGCGCGGCCAGCGCCGCCCCGCCGATCTGCGCAACCAAGTAGGGCACAACATCCTTCGTGGCACAACGTCCGCGGCGCCACACACCCAGCGTCACCGCGGGATTATAATGCCCACCGGAAACGTGGCCTCCGGCGTAAATCATCACCATCAAGGCCGAGCCGATGGCCAAAGGAGCGACGACTCCGGGCCCGCCGATGATGACCGTGCAGCCGACGGTAAGGACCAAAAAGAAGGTCCCGATTAACTCAGTGACGTATTTATTCATAGTTTGTGATGCAGTGGAGTATTCGCCGCTAGTTTAGGCCAGCCCGCCGCCGGTTTCAACCGTTCAGCGCTCGCCGCTCACCGCGCACTCTTCAGCTCGCGCGACGGACTTTTCGCAGCACCAAGTCCGACATTTCGCGGGCAGCCGGCACCTTCAGCCGGAGTGCTACGGCCCAATACACGGCGCAGGCCACCGCGCCCGGCACGAAGACGGCGCCCAGTTTGAGCGCCAGGCCGGCGTGGCCAAGCCGTGTTTCCCAAAGCCAGCCGAGCACCGCCGCGACGACGCCAGTCAGCAAGGCGTTCGGCAGCAGCACCAGCAGGGTGTTGGCGAAGCTCTTCAACCCCAGGCGCACGAGTTTGCGCCGCAGGCCATAAACCAGGAGCACGACATTGAAGCAGGCGGTCAGGGTGTTCGCGATTGCCAGGCCGGCCTCGCCCTTGACTCTGGTACCGGCGAAATACTTCAGCAGCAGGAACGCAAAGGCAAGATTCACGCACAGGCAAAAGATGCTGATCTTCATCGGGGTCTTGATATCGCTGAGCGCGTAAAACGCCCGGGCGAGGATGTTGTTCATCGAGAACATCAGGAGCCCAGGCGCGAGACAAGCCAGGGCCAGCGCGGCGCGGGCGGTCGCATCGGGGCCGAATTTGCCGTGTTCGAAGATCAGGCGCACGATCGGCACGGCCAGGGAGGTGGAGATAGCCGCGGCCAGCAGGTTGCCGAATGCCAAATAGCTCAAGCCCTGGCTTAGCGTCTGGCGGAACTCGGGATAATTCTTCTCCGCGGCCAGCCCAGCCAGGGTGGGGAGCAGGTAGGTCGCCAGAGAGATTCCAAACATGCCTTGGGGCAACTCCATCAGACGGACCGAGTAGTTGAAGGTTGAGACAATGCTCGGATCGAACCAAAACGAGAAGATTTGCGTCAGCAGCACGTTGACTTGAAAAGCGGCGACGCCGATGGAGCCGGGCAGCATTTTGCGGACAACCTCGCGGACCGTGGGGTCGCGCCAGGGAGAGACCCAATGATAGCGATAGCCTTCACGCGAGAGGCTGGGCAATTGGAAGAAGGCCTGAGCCAGGCCGGCGAGTACGACGCCGATGGCCAGGCCAAAGATCTGTCGATCGAGCGTCGGACCCATCCGTGGGGCCAGGAAGAGCACGCTGCCAATCATCACCACATTCAGGATGACCGCGCCGAGGGCCGGCACGAAAAAATGGCCCCGAGCGTTGGCCATGCCGATCAACACCGCTGCCAGGCAGACCAGCAGCATGTAGGGAAACATCAGGCGCAGCAGCCGCAGCATGAGTCGGGTTTCATCGTTGGCGATGCCAAGGCCCAACGCGATCGTGATGCCCACAACCGCCAGGACGGTCACCACCGCCGCTGAGGCGACCAGTCCGGAAATCACGGCGTTAGCGGCGCGCCACATCTCGGCTTCGCCGTCCCGCACCTCTTTTTGTTTAAAAATCGGGATGAAGGCGGCGGTCAAAGCGCCTTCGCCCAGGAGGCGGCGAAACAAGTTCGGGACCTGGAAGGCCATGACGAAGGCGCCGGCCACCCAGGTGATGCCCATAAAATTCGAATAGACCATCTCCCGCACCATGCCCAGCACCCGGCTGGCGAGCGTCGCCGCGGCCATCGCGCCGGAGGATTTGAGCATTTGTGACATTGGCGGCGCAGTCTAAGGGCTGATTCTCAAACTCCAAAGGACAAAGAATTTACTTCGCCGTTCGCACGCCTCGGTAGGGCTGGTTGTCCTCAACCAGCCGAGAGTGCAGGTTGTTAGTTCAGTTTCCGACACCTGCCTGAGGCTGGCCTTTACGCGGCGCGTTGGGGGCAACGCGCCCTACCTTTCCGCCTTCCTGAGATAGTGCAAGATCCTGAAATCCGGGGCATCGGCTAACTCTTCCTTCAGCTCAAACCGGTCCTCGAAACCCGGAAAGAACGTGTCACCCTCGACTACGCGCTTCACTAAAGTCAGGTACAGGTCCGAACACAGAGGCAGCGCTTGCTGGTACACCTGCGCTCCGCCGCAAATGAAAATTTCGCGTCCGGCCACGGCGGGATGGGACGCATCTATTTGAGTCAGAGCCGGGACCGTCAGAACGCCGGGGATTCCCGCGAGTGTGCGGGTCAGGACGATCGTGGTGCGATTCGGCAGCGGCTTGCCGATGGACTCGAAGGTCTTCCGTCCCATCACGATGACGTGGCCGGTCGTCATTTTCTTGAACCACTTGAAGTCCTCCGGCAGGTACCAGGGGATTTTGTTACCCGCGCCGATGACGCGGTTCAGCGACATCGCGGCGATGGCCTTAAACGGTTTCACTGGAGCTCAGACTCCGGCAGGTGCTAACTCCGGGGATTTAGGGCGCCTTCGATCCGTTTCCACAACTCCTCCGGCTCTTCGAGGCCAACTGAGAGGCGGATCAAATAGCGCGAGACGCCGCAGGCCTCTGCCCATTCGAGCTCGGTGTAATGGGCGAGGAGAGTAAACGGGCAGGCCAATGTGAAAACAGTGCCCAGGCTCGGTCCTTTGCAGACGGGCAGCCGGTCGTAAATGCCAGGCGATTTCGCTTCCGCATCTTTCGGCAGGAAGGTGAGGAGCGCGCCCCAACCACCCTGGGGGCGCCTCACGGCCTCGTAGGCCTCGCTGAACTCCCATTTGGGATACCAGACCCGTTCGATGGCCGGGTGACGCCGCAGGCGTTCCGCCAACTGCAAGCCATTATGGTTGTGGCGCGCCATGCGGTCCGGGAACCCGCGCGCCTGCTCATTGAGCACCGCGGCATCGTCCCCCCACAGCAGTTCTTCGTGTTGCGCCTGAATCAACGGCCTGAGTTCGTCATAAAGGGGCGAGCGCGGATTGCAGATGAGCGCGCCGCCCATAGCGTCGCCGGTACCGACGATGAACTTGGTCAGGCTGGTCGCCACCAGGTCCGCGTGATCGCCGAGATCCACGTTGAAGGGCGTCGCGACCACGTCGTCCACCACGAGGGGAACGAGGTGTTCACGCAACAGCGGGCTGACGCGGCGCAAGTCCGTCGAGCCCAGCAGCGGATTCCCCGGAATCTCGCAGAATGCACCGGCCAACCGTTCGCGGTCGAGCAGGCTGCGCAGGCGGCTTTCGATAGTGTCAAGGTGGTGCAGCAGAATTCCGCCGGGGCCAAACTTTTGCTGCAACTTCAGCGTATCGACGTACGGAAAACCCAATTGCGCCGTGGGCCGGCCGGGCGCCCGCGCGAGGATAGCCCGGAGTGCTGCAAACTCGGCGGCCATGCCGGTAGGGGCAAGAAACACGTCGTCTTCGGCGCAATCGTAAAAGCCGGCGAGTTGCTGCCGCAATGAGCGGCGGATATCCTGAGCGTCCAGGCACGCACTGCGACCGGCAAGGTGCGCCTCGGCCTGGCGGCTGGAGACGATCAGCCCCGTGTGTTGCCAGAACAACCGCAACGCGGTGTAGCCGGCACCGCTCGCCACAACGGCATGCACACCGTCCCGAGTCACGACTTTGGCCTCGAGGCCGCTCGTTCGACGGACAAAGTCCGCGCTTGCCTCCGCCGCGCGCCGCGAGGGCAACGGCAGGCACGACTGGCTGTCCCCGACCCGGCGGCCCAACTCTCGTACTAGTGGATGGACCACAAAACGCGGATAGCCGCTCGTAAGGCGTGCCGTCATCTCCGGGGTCTTCTCCTCGTAATCCACGACGTCGCGCCAACGCGGCAGCGCGACGGATACTGCATGGATCGAGGCCGGAATGGGCTGGCCCAGTTGGGCCGCGCTCCACACCGGTTTCTCGAGCAAATCGACCGGGGTTAATGATTCAGTCTCGGACATGTCTGAAAAGTCTATACTACTTTGCTTTCCTTTGACAACGGCTTCTCCGGGGCGCAACTTTAGTTGTGCCCCTTTCGGGCCCTATGCAAGCCACGCCCTCAGCAGCCGAGTCCGGAGCTGGCCTGACCCCGTTGACCGGGTCCCGTGTGGCCAGTGAGGCGCTGGCAGACGTGCTCGACCGAAGCACGGCCGTCGGCTCTCTCTGCCGCGTCGAAGGCGAGCGCATCCGCTGTGTGGCGTGTGGACATCGGTGCCTGCTCGCCGAGGGCCGGCGCGGGATTTGCAAAGTCCGGTTCAACCTGAACGGCCAGTTGCGCGTGCCGTTCGGCTACGTCGCCAGCGTCCAGAGCGATCCGGTCGAGAAAAAGCCTTTCAATCACGTCTATCCCGGCAGTGATGCGCTGACGTTCGGGATGATGGGCTGCGATTTTCATTGTTCCTATTGTCAGAACTGGGTCACCAGCCAGGCTTTGCGCGATGCCGCCTCACTGGCGCCGGTCCAGTCAACAACACCCGCTCAACTCGTCAACACCGGCCTGCGGCTCGGCGCTCGGCTGATGGTGTCCAGCTATAATGAACCCCTCATCACCGCCGAATGGGCGGTGGCGGTGTTCCAGGCGGCCAAGGCCGCCGGCCTTGCTTGCGCGTTCGTGTCCAACGGCAACGCGACCCCCGAAGCGCTGGACTTTCTCCGACCCTGGATCGTCGCCTACAAAATCGATTTGAAAAGCTTCGATGAGCGGCGCTACCGCACGCTGGGCGGCACACTCGAGCATGTGACCGAGGGCATCCGACTGGTGCATGAACGCGGGCTGTGGCTTGAAGTGGTCACACTGGTTGTGCCGGGTTTCAACGACAGCGAAACGGAACTGCGCGGCATCGCAAAGTTCCTGGCTTCGGTCAGTCGTGACATTCCCTGGCACGTAACGGCGTTTCACAAGGATTACAAGATGACCGAGCCTCCAAACACGAACGCATCGCAGCTCACCCGGGCCGCGGAAATCGGCGTGGAAGAGGGATTGCGGTTTGTCTATGTCGGCAACGTTCCCGGCCGGGCGGGCGATTGGGAAAACACATATTGTCCCAATTGCCGGGCGAAACTGATCGAGCGCTTCGGGTACCTGGTCCGCGCTTACCGGATTACTGCGCACGGCAAATGTCCGAACTGCGATACCGCGATTCCAGGCATTTGGCCCGCTGGCGGCCCGGCCGAGGTAAGGACCGGTGAAGGGATGGCTGACTACTATAGCCGGTTGCCACGCGGTGTTAGATTGATGTAGGTCGCGTGAACGAGTTCGAAATCAAGGCTTCGACAAAAATCCGCGCGGCAGCGGCAGCAGGACGGTTTTACCCGAGGGACCCGGTGGAGTTGCGCCAGTTGGTTGAGGGTCTGTTGACGGATGTATCGCCGGCCACCGGGCCGGTGCCAAAGGCGCTGATCGCGCCGCATGCGGGTTATCTCTATTCCGGGCCGATTGCCGCCTCCGCGTACGCGCATCTCAAGCCGGCACGTGACGTAATCAAACGGATCGTGCTGATTGGACCCTCTCACTTTGTGGCGTTCGCGGGATTGGCCACCAGCAGCGCCGAGGCCTTCGCCACCCCGCTCGGACTCGTGCGGCTGGATGCCGAGGCTATCCGCAAACTAATCAGGCTGCCGCAAGTCACCGTTCTGGACCTGGCCCACACCCACGAGCACGCACTTGAGGTGCATTTGCCGTTCCTGCAAACCGTGCTGGCAGACTTCACCCTGGTCCCACTGGTTGTCGGGGAAGCCTTGGCGGAGCAGGTCAGCGAGGTGTTGGATGCCCTATGGGATGGGCCAGAAACCCGCTTTATCATTAGCTCCGACCTCAGTCACTACCTGGATTCCGACGCGGCGCGCCAAATGGATCGCCTCACCGCTCAAGCCGTCGAAGGATTGCATCCCGAAGAAATTGGTGACGATCAGGCTTGCGGTCGGATTCCCGTTCGCGGCCTGCTTCAAGCCGCCCGCGGGCATAGCTTGCGCGCCCGCACCGTTGACCTCCGCAATTCCGGCGACACCTCCGGCCCGCGCCGACAGGTCGTCGGCTACGGCGCGTTTGTCTTTGAGGAAGCGGAAGCGCAACCGAACCCTTAACACACCTTCGGAACCCTCATCCGTTGCCGCCGCGCACGTCCCAAGCGTCGCGCAAGCCGTCGCCGAGAAAATTGAGCGCCAGGAGTGTCGTCACCAGAAAACCGCCGGGAAATGCGATTAGCCACCAGTAAATCCGGATGGGATTCATCTGGTCGGCGCCTTCGGCGATGAGCGAGCCCCAACTGGCCATTGGCGGTTGTACACCGAGTCCCAAGTAGCTTAGAAACGATTCGTAAAGCATGATCGCGGGCACCGTCAGCGTTAAATACACAATCACCACCCCGAGGATGTTGGGAATGATATGGCGCCTGAGGATGTGTGCGGGGCCGGCGCCCAGCGCGCGGCTGGCTTCGACAAACGCGCGCTGCCGCAACGACAGCACCTGCCCGCGCACGATCCGCGCCATGGTCAGCCACGAGACGGCGCCAAGGCCGACAAAGAGGAACAGCAGCCGCACCGTTCGGTCGAGTCCCGGCGCAGCCAACCCGCCCAGCCACTTTTTCAAAACGCCTTCTAGCGTGGTGATCAGCACGATGACGAAAATGATCGATGGCAAGGAATAAAGGATATCGACAAACCGCATCATGAAGCTATCCACACGCCCACCGGCATAACCGGCAACCGCCCCCCACAGGACACCAAGCACAAGGCTCACACCGGCGCCGACCAACCCCACCAGCAGCGAGATTTGCGCTCCGCACAGCACTCGCGACAGCAGGTCCCGTCCGTGAACGTCCGTGCCAAACCAGTGCCGGCCGCCGGGGGGTTGGAATTGTTCATCCGAGAGGTGGTCGGGATCGTATGTCTGGGAGAACTGCGCCCCGTTCGGCCCTGCAAAAGCGGCAACTCTCAGGGTGGCCGGCCAGGCGACCATGAGAAGCAACAAGGCAGCCAGCAGCCAGACGCTCAGAACCGCTGGTCGATTCCGTTTGAAGCGAGACCAGGCGCCGGAGGGGCGGGCGACAAGGAGCGAGCGGCGGGAACCGGGATCTAACCCGTCGGGCGCTTGCATTGCCAGGTTCTCGACCTTCGGCTTTCGGCCCTCGTTCCTCTCACTCATACCTGACCCTCCGGTCGAGTAGAGCGTAGGCAAAATCCACCAGCAGGTTAAGCACGACCAGCAGCGCCGCATAGAGCAACGCCAGGCCAACCGTCAGCGTGTAATCGGAGTTCAACGAGCTGTTGACCATGTGCAGGCCGAGTCCTGGAATTTGGAAGAGCGTCTCGATGACGAACGAGCCGGTCAGCAAATCAGCCAGCAGCGGCCCGGAGTAGGAGACGACTGGCAGCACGCCCAGGCGAAAAGCGTGCTTGAGCAGCACCGCGGTTTCACTAAGCCCTTTCGCGCGAGCGGTGGTGATGAACTCGGCCGACATCGTGTTGAGCATTCCCTCGCGCAGGAGCCGGGCGATTTTGCCCGAAAAGTACAATCCGAGCGCGGTCACCGGCAGGATGACATGGAGCGGCGAGGTCCAAAGACCGACGGGCAGCAACCGCCATTTGAGCGCAAACAGCATTAGCAACAGCGGCGCGAGCACCAGCCCCGGAATACAAACCGCCAGGATGGCAAAAAGACTGCCGGCGTAATCTTCCCAACGCCCGCGACGCACCGCGGTGAAGTAGCCCACGGGCAACCCGACCCCAAGCGCGAACCCGAACCCCAGCAGCCCCAGCGAAAGCGACACCGGCAGGGCCTGCGCGATGATGTCGGCGACCGTGTGGCTGCGGTACTTTAAAGAAACGTTGAAACTGGCGGGCGAATGGCGCCAACGGCCGTGTGGGTCTTTCTCCCAAACCAGGCCAAGGTAGCGCAGGTATTGTTTCAAGACGGGCTCGTCCAGGTGATACTTGACCTGCAACGCACGTTCGATTTCCGGCGAGGCCGGCTGGCGCTCGCGGTCAAACGGTCCGCCCGGCGTCACATGCACCAGCAGAAACGCCAGAAAGCTGATCAACAGCAGCAACGCCGGAAGCAGCACGAGCCGTTTGATAAAATACATGGCGCGTTCGCCTAGTCTCAAGTCTCAAGTCCCAGGTTTCAAGTCTCGGGTCTCAAGTTCCAAGTCTCAAGTCACAGGATTAGCGAACCCTTTCCCATGCTCCTACGGTGCCCAAGGATTGAGACTTGAGACTTGAGACCTGAGACTAACCTTCCATATCTCCTGTATCGGATGTTCATCAAGGATGTTCGGATAGATGCCCTTGATCTTGCTATCGTTGAAATAAACGAACCCGGCATAAAAATAGAGCGGCACGATGGGCACGTCCTCGGCGATCAGCACAGACTCGGCCTGCTGCAACAGTTCCGCGCGCCTTTTCAGGTCAGTGAGCCGGTTCGCCTCCAGGATGAGGCGATCATAGTGTGGGTTTTTCCAGCCGGTCCGGTTATTGCCGCTGTTGCTGGTGTAGAGGTCGAGGAAGGTGTTGGCGTCGTCGTAATCGCCGACCCAGCTCGAGGCTGCCACGTCATAGTCGAGCCGGGACTGCGCGGCGTAGAAGATCTTGCGCTCGATCTGCCGGAGCTGCATTTCTACGCCCAGCTCGTCGCGCCACATTTGCTGCAGCTCGACGGCAATCTGGCCCTGAAGTTTGGCGCCGCCGGCCGCGGAGAAGAAGAGGTACTGGAACCGGGGAAAGCCCTCGCCACTCTGATAGCCAGCCTCGGCCAGCAGCTCGCGCCCCCGGGCGGGGTCAAACCGCAGCCCTGGCGGTGACTGGTAATTGGCCACGCCGTCCGGCACGAAATGCGAAGCCGGTCTTTCGCCGCCGAACGTCAGCTTGCGCACGATGCGCTCCCGGTCGGTCGCCAGCGCAAATGCCTTGCGGACGCGCGGGTCATCAAACGGCTTGCGCGTGACGTTGAAGCGATAAAAGTACGTGCCGAGAAAGTCAAAGTTGTGGAAATCTGGCCGCTTCCGCAGAACATCCATCAGTTCGATAGGAACGAGGTCTTTGTCCCAGATGATATCGGCAACCCCGCTTTCGTACAGGTTCAGCGCGGTGTTGGGTGAGGCGGTAGGCAGTACGTCCACGAGCTCGCTCCGGGTCTGTGCGGCGCCCCAATAACGCGGGTTTTTGCGAACGCGGACCTTGTTGTTGAGGCGCCAGGCCACCAACTCGTACGGCCCGCTCGAAGGCAGCGGGCGCGCCGCCAGCCAGCGGTCGCCGCGGGTCTCAATGGCTTGGCGCGGCACAATCGCGAGCGTCGGAAAACAGCAGAGGTCGAGGAAGAACGCGAGCGGGTAATTTAGTTCCACACGAAACGTGCGTGCATCTACTGCGTGCAAGCCGAGCTTCGTCGGATCCTTGAGTTTGCCGGTATAGAGCTCTTCCGCGTTCTTAATGTAGAAAAGCTGGCCGGCGTAGTCTGCTGCGGTGGCGGGGTTAAGCGCGCGGCGCCAGGAAAAGAGCACGTCGGTGGCGGTGAGGGATTCGCCGGTGGACCAGGTCGCGTTGGTGCGCAGGTGGAACGTATAGGTCTTGCCATCAGGGGCGAGGTCCCAGCTTTCGGCCCAGCCGGGAACGGGCCGGCCGGTTTTGCCATCGAGCCGGAGCAGTCCCTCGAACAGTGCCTTGGTGATGCGCATATCGGCGGCGAGCGTCACGATGGCCGGGTCGAGTGATTCGGGCTCGCCGCCGTTCACAATCACCAGGTCGGCCGGCTGCTCGGGGCGGCAGGCGGAGCAGAGGAGGCAAAGCAGCGTAGCAACAACCGCCAGACACCGCCGGGCAGACCGTAGAGTGACAGCGCACCAAGGTCGCAACCGTTCTGTGAGTCCAAGAATACCGCAGAGAAGGGAACAGCGCCCAGGGGAGGAGCCGGAAATCCGAAACCCGAAACCCGAAACCGGAAACAAATCCAAATACTTCGAAATGGAAAAGTGAAAGAAACGCGTCCCTTTTTCTCGGCGGACTTCGCGTTTCTGCGGTTGAATTTGCACCTCCCCACGCATGGCGGAGAGCGGCCGGTAGGCTTCCGCTACTTGGGCAACGCTGTATTCGTCGTTGGGGCAGCGGGCGGCGGCACCGCGGGAACGGCGGTCGCCTCCGGCTGAGGCGTCAGCAGCACGTCCGAACTGGTCAGCGGGGCGGGGGAGCTGGATAGGGGCGCAGTCGGCTGGGTAGCCGGGGCGGACGGAGTCGCAGGCATGGCGGTTACCGGCGGACGACCGGGCTGTCCCAGTTGCTGCTCGAATTTGCTCGTGCTTCGGTTGCTGAAGTTCTTCTGCAGGATCGCTAGCCCTACGGCGAGGATGAAAAAGCCCGTCGCCGCCCACCGCGTGATTTTGGTCAGCACCGTGCCCGACCCGGCGCCAAACAGCGCGTCACTCGCGCCGCCGCCAAAGGCCAGGCCCGCGCCCGCTTCCTTCTTCGGAAGCTGAATCAGCACCAGGAGCACCAGCACCAGGCAGTCCAGCACCATGATGAAGGTTAAAATACCGATGATAAATGCCATAACACAGTCCGTTTAAATCGAGCTCTTAATTATGTCTGCAAAGCTGCGAACTTCAAGCGAAGCCCCGCCCACCAGCGCGCCATCCACATCAGGCTGACTCATCAACTCGCGCGCGTTGGACGGCTTGACACTGCCACCATATTGAATTCGAACGCGCCGGGCAACCGTTTCGTCGAAGATTTTCGCCAGCAAGCGCCGGATAAACGCGTGCGCCTCCTGCGCCTGGGCCGTAGTCGCAGTTTTGCCCGTGCCGATGGCCCAAACGGGCTCGTACGCGACGATCGATTCGGCCATCTGATCCTTGCTCAGGCTGGCCAGGCTGCCGCGCACCTGGGTCTCGAGCACCGCTTGCGTCTTGTCCGCCTCGCGTTCAGCCAGAGTTTCGCCAACGCAGACGATCGGCTTGAGCGACGCCGCGTGAGCCGCCAGCGCCTTTTTCTGGATCAGCGCGTCGGCTTCTTTCTGGTACTGCCGCCGCTCGGAGTGGCCGAGGATGACGTAACGCACGGAGAATTCTTTAAGCATCACGGCGGCGATTTCGCCGGTGTGAGCGCCGACATTGTGCTCGCTCATGTTTTGGGCGCCGAGCCGGATGTTGGAATCGAGAATGGCCTTGGAAACGTCTGCCAGCGCCGTGAAGGGAGGGCACACGACGATGTCCACCTCCTTCACGTTGCTCAGTTCGATTTTGAGCCCGCGCACGAGGTCCAGCCCCTCGGCGGCGGTTTTGTTCATCTTCCAGTTTCCGGCAATAATCAACTTACGTTCTTTGTTCATAATTCGTTCTTAACGCAAAGGCCAAAGGGACAAAGCTGCACAGGGAGTTAACAGCCATTGGGCACCCTGTGAATCCTGTTTTTCACTTTGCTGATTTTATTCGCTATCACCTTTGCTCCTTTGCGGCTTTGCGTTAAGGCTTCGCGTTAAATCTTATCTTTCGGACAACGCCGCCACACCGGGCAGCACTTTCCCTTCGAGAAATTCCAGGCTCGCGCCGCCGCCGGTGCTCATAAAGGTGACCTGGTCACCGAGCTTGGCTTTGTTAAGGGCTTTGACGCTGTCGCCGCCGCCGATGATGCTCTTGGCGCCGTGTTTCTGCGTAACCTCCGCCACCGCCCGGGCGACGGCGTTGGTGCCCTCGCAGAATCGCTTATCCTCGAACAACCCCATAGGGCCGTTCCACAAAATCGTTTTGGCTTTCGCAATCTCATCCGCGTAAGCTTTCGCAGTGTTCGGGCCAATATCGAGTCCGGCCGCGTCGTCCGGGCAATTCAGGTCGGTATTCACGCGGACGTTCTGATACTCGATGACCGGCTTGCCTTTTTTGTCCAGCTTGTCGGTCTTGACCGGCACCGAGATAACATCATCTGAGGGCAGCAGGAACTTGACGCCGCGTTGCTTGGCCTTCGCCAGAGCCGATTTGGCGACGTCGGCCTTGTCGGGTTCCACGAGCGATTTGCCGGTTTTCTGGCCCTGCGCCAGCCTGAAAGTGTACGCCATTGCGCCGCCGATCAGGAGCGCATCTGCCTTCTCCAGAAGCCGGTCAATCACGTAGATCTTATCGCTGACTTTCGCTCCGCCGAGAATCACCACGAACGGCCGCGCCGGCTTTTCCAGTTCTTCCCCGAGGAACTTCAGCTCGCGTTCCATCAACAGGCCCGCGGCGCACGGACCGCCTCGTTTCGCGACCACCCGCGCAACGCCTTCGGTCGAGGCATGGGCCCGATGGGCCGCTCCGAACGCGTCATTGACATATACCTCGGCAACCTTGGCAAGTTTTTCGGCGAACGCCGGGTCATTGGCTTCTTCCTCTTGGTAGAAACGGACGTTCTCCAGCAGCACAACTTGCCCGGGCGCCATGGCGCCGACGACCCGCTCCACCTTGTCTCCGATGCAATCGTCCACAAAGTTCACGTCGGTGTGAAGGAGATTTGCCAATTTCTCTGCAACGGGCCGGAGCGACATCGAGGGCTCGCGTTTGCCTTTGGGTCGGCCCAGGTGGGCGGCCAGAATCACTTTCCCACCCTGCCCGAGCAGTAAGCGGAGCGTCGGCAGCGTCTCGACAATGCGAGTCGCATCCGTAATGACCATCTGCCCGTCTTTCTCCTCGAGCGGCACGTTATAATCCACGCGCACAAATACGCGTTTGCCGCTAACATTCAAATCTCTTACTGTTAGCTTTGCCATAAAATCAGGTTTCCTGAATAAGAGGCCAGAGAATAGACAAGCAGCACATGGAGTCAAGAAAGTCTGTCCGTCGGTGCACGCAAGCGCGCTTGGTGTATTTCGATTTGATTCCTCCTGCGTTGCGGGAGGACTTCGGATTTCTGGCTCTACCGCGGGCCTGGGTTCCTGGCGTTCTCTGCGGTTTGCTTGCCGGCGGGACTTCCGCCCCGCCAACCTGCGGAGCACCTCCCTCTCCTGACCCTTTTTTCCTTTGTCACCCCTATAACAGGTTTTGTGGCCCTATCATAGAGTGAGAGCACTGCTATAATTATGAAAAACCTAACTGACCTGTACCCCCTCCCTTCCGTGTCCGCCTTTCCTGGCCCCGTGTCCGGCGCCCCGCTCCCCGCCTCTCGTTCCTGTAACACGTTTTGTGGCCCTATATAGAGTGACAGCACTGCTCTAAATATGAAAAACCGAACCCGCATGAAAACCTCCGCTACACCCTCGCGCCCGCCGTTGCATTTTTGCTTCTGTGGGCTCTTCCCCTGTGTTCGCCTTACCCGTTGGAAATCCGGCGGACGCCTTGTTGGGTTGCCAAAACCTGCACGCCACTGGACTGCGCCTCAAGCCGGATCAAACCGAATCAAGCTACAAAATGCCATCGGCTTGGCCAATCCTGCGGGTTTAGTCGAGGCCATCGATGGTTGCCAGGACCTTTGCGCTGCAATCAGGAGAAAGTTCCGATGCTATCGCCACCCTCGGCGGGGTTTGCCATCGTTTGTCCTTGCGGTTCAACGTAACCCGTTCGCACTGGTTCGCACTGGTTCGCACCGGTTGGAACCCAAAGTGCCCCCTCGACCCGGAAGCGCTGGCCATCGGGACTGCGATAACCGAAATGGTTCGCGAGCTGCGAGCAAATCTGGCAGTCACTGGAGGCAAGTTCGAGGAATGTGACTTGGGCTTCCCGGTTCTCGTCATAACAATTCAATTGACTTTCTGCGCAAGACCTGCAGACTTAGATGCGGTTATGAAGGCACAGGGAATTCCCGTAAGGCATGCCCGCCAACGGTCAGGCCGCATGCGGGTTCTTTGGTTGGCTGCGCTGGTGGGAGGATGTTGTTGGTCGATCGTCTCCAACACCTGGGCGGGCCCGCCGGTCAACACCGACAGCCCGATTGGTTTCTTTACGAATGTCGCCGCTCCGCTGCTGAAAGCGCAGCTCGGCCTGGACTTAACCAACATCCACGTCTTCCCGACCAACCAATACAGCCCGGCAGTCCACCGGCTCTTGCAGGTGACGGCGAATCTGTATGACGCGACGACCAATCGCGTGTTCGCCACCAGCCCCGCCGAGCCTTATTGCCCTACGGTATTCCGGCCGCTCTTCCGGCGGACGCCTGACGGCGCGATTATCATCGCCGGGTTTCGCGAAGTTAATGGGACGACCATGGCTTCCGTGATGACGGCGCCGCCGATGGTGGAACCGGATACCGACAGCGGCCAGGTAAACCTGGTACCGCCGCTCGGGGCACCCTTTAGGAACGACAGCCAGGAGCCGATGATCTCCGGTGTGCCGCTGGTGATCGGGGCCAGAAAAGGGTTCCCGAACTTCAATGAGTTCGCGATGCAGACTGCTATGAGCGTCTCGCGCTTGCTCGAATTTCGCAGGGCCGCCGGTGACACCTATGGCCCGGTCATGCAGACCAACCAAATGTACGTCGCCGGCATCAGCAACACGTTCGGACTTGAGGCCTGGTACTCCTACAGCAACGCTTACCCGCGAAACCTCCAATTGCTCGTCTCCGGAACGATGACAGCCCTGATCACTAACGAGTTTGGGGACCTGCTACTCAGCAATCGCGTGGCTCGTGGCGCCACAGTCACCACAAACAACTGGAGCGGTTGGACGTCGCTCGGCGATCTGGCCGGATCTTTTATGCTGCCCTTCGGCACGGCGAATCAGGTTATTTTCCTGACCAATTCCAGCTACGTAGCGGGTTCGCCGGGCTTCTTCGCGCCACAGACTCATATCTTCGCTCAGAACCAGGGTTCCTATGTTCCCCATTGGTATCTGATCCTGAACACCAGAGCGCTGTGCATTCTGGTCGATACCGACGCAAACCGGATTGTGGATTACGTGAACCTGAACAACTGGGAACCGACGCTGGATGTCATGGGCAAGCTGACTGAAGGCGCCGATTGCAGCGGAAACCCGGCAGCGCTTGGCGACGTGGCTAATCAATGGTGCACTAACCTCACGGCGAGGGGAGTACCCATCGGAGTCATCAATCAGATCCAACTGGGGCTGGGGCTCAACGGCACCACGCTGCCGAATATCAACAGCTTCAGCCTGGACCCTTACTCCGCCCCGGATGCCGAGTCGGCCGTGGACGGCTTCCGGTACAACCTGAACGGCTGGGGCCCGATCTATCCAAACGACCAGGGCAAGACATTTTACAAATCGAACGTGTTTTATGTCCCATTCGATCCGGACACTTCCATTTACATTCATACCTCCTGGCAGGCGAATGATCCGCTCGTCCACTATACACTTGACGATCTGCTTGACCTGAGGGTAAGCCGTACAAACCGCGTGGATTTCGTCAGCCACAACCCACCACTCGATAACCTGGGCCAGATAAACAACCGCTATCAGCCTTGGGGCGGCGGCCCTTCTGGGTTCGGCAATCCGAGCATACCGCCAACTCAAATTGCGGCCAAAGATCCTCTCGTGACACGGTCCGATTGTTGGGATTTCCCCACCAATCAGCCGCTGGGCATCGGCTGGGTTGGACAGGTGCACAGGGGCACGCCCTGGCAAACCATTTTCCTGAAGTCCTCCAACATCCTGTTGCAGACTGCGAACGTGAGCCAAAATCTGGCCGCCTGGCAAACGTGGACCGGAAATCCGTGGCTATGGGCAAACTGGCAAGGCAGCGGGCAACCGGTTCCTGACGCGGTTTTCACACTGCCGACAAACGATTGGCGACTGGTAAGTCAGTTGGTCTCCGTCTTCAACACGAACGACCTCCGCACGCTGACGTCGGCAAACCAAACAACCGTCCAAGCGTGGACAACTTTGCTGGACGGCCTGACCGTTTTGACCAATCCCTCACCCGGCGAACTCGACCCTATCGTCATGTCTTCCACTTCGCCGCAGGCCGCCGTGATCGCCACCGGGCTTCTCGCGGCGCGCTCGAGCCGGCCTGGCCAGGTTTTCCTCGACCCGGCCGATATCCTGGCCACGCCGGAGCTTAGCGTTGGCTCACCCTGGCTCAATGGCTCAGTTACTGCCAGCGATGAGGCTTTCGAGATGCTCCCCGCCCAACTCCTCGCGAAATTACGTCCTGACTCGATCGGTTCCGTCAGTACAGGTGGAGGCCAGCCACAGCTCCAGTTCACGGGCTTTGATGGTTATCCTTACGCAGTGCAGGTTTCTTCGAACCTTGTCGATTAGACATTTGTCAGCACCAATTACCCAAACAACGGTGTTTTCATCTTCACCGACGCGCCCGCGATAACCCCGGCAAACCGGTTCTATCGTTCCGCGCTGCTGCCCTGAAATCACCTTGCGAGTTCGCCATAGGGTCTCCTAATCTCGGCTCACCATGGCTGATAGGAAACGGTCCTTCCCAGGATGACAGAAGCAGAGAGAGCGGAACAGAATCGCGCATTCGAAGAGGCTGCCGGCATTGTCAAAAAAGAAATGCCTTTGGATGCGCGCGAGGACTCGTCACCGCCGGGCTGGTTCCTGCGGCGCAAGCTCGCGCGAGCACTCTCCCTGTTCGAGCGCGTAATCCAACTCAACCCGGCTAATTGGTCGGCTCTTTGGCTTATGGGGAAGGTGCACCTTCGCCTCCAGAATTCTGATGCCGCCCTATCGTGCTTCGAACGCGCTCACCAGGCCAACCCGGCGCAGCCGGAAATCGCCCGGGAAGCCTCCCGTTGCGCGATGGACCTTGGCCTTCATGAAGCGGCCGTCGATTTTGCCCAACGCGCCGTCCAAATGGATCCGAACAGCTGCGCCCTGCGCGCCAACCTGTCCCTTGCCTGCTTGATCGCCGGGCTTCTCCCGGACGCGCAACTGGCCGCCAACCAGGCCGTCATGGGCGACCCCGCCGAGCGCTATTATCAAACGCTCAAGGCGATGGCTCGACATTTTGGCGCCAACGGCTCCACACCACCGCCCACCCCGGCGGCGCTCTTCGAATACTGGCGGAAAAATGGCGAGCGTTGAATCGGGCGCCACTGCGTCCGCCTTCACCAAGGCATAGCTCGGGTCCGCTGATGGGAGATGACAACTCCCTCCTAAACCGCTATGATAGGCCCGCACATTGAAGATGATGAAAAGCAAGCAACGCGAGGCGATCGAACTGGGAGCAGAATTGGTCCGGCTTAACACCCTCGTCCGGCGGCGGCGCCAGCAATTGGCTCGCCTGGAAAAGTGCCCGAACAAGGATTGCGAATGCCGCCGTATCTGGAGAGAAGTGGTCGAGAGAGACCTCGCTCACCAGGTCGGCCGAATCCGCCGCCAGGTCCGCCGCCCCGCCCGTAAAACCGCCCGCGTGAAGTCGTAAAGGCTCCTCCCACGGGGAGCGCCGCCTGGCCGCCTCCACAGCCCACCGGGATCGAGATCTTGGAGCCGGAAAGGTAGCCGGTTTTTACATTACCGACGGCGCCCTCGTCACCACACAGGGATCCATGGCGAACGCCAACTACCCTGCAGGCTCCGGGCTGCATTACACATCCTCGAGAGTGCAATGGTCACAAAAAGGCATGAAAATGCTCAAACACGTTTGTTCTTGTTTCTTTTCGTGCTTTTTTGGGGCCATTTTGCTGTGCTCAACCCAGGCACCCGCGGCCGATCCCGATCCCGCGCACATGGACGTCCAGTCAAAAAAGCCCCTGCCCTGGCCGGGCGGGGTGATCCCGTATGACGTCTCCCGGCTCACGGAAGGGCAGCAGGCTATCGCCAAACGTGGCATGGACCGATGGCTTGAGACCCACGCGCGCATTCGGTTCGTCCCGCGGACAACCGAGCTTGAATACGTTAACTTCACCGGCAACACGAATGCAGGCAACAATACCAGCCGCGTCGGGTTTCAAAAGGGTGAGCGCACGGATATCAACATCACTGCCTTTTGGTGGCGGCAGGGCGAATGGATGCCGGCGCATGAACTGGGCCACGTGCTGGGGCTGTTCCACGAGCACACGCGATGGGATCGCGACCAATTTTTGACCGTTCATTACGAGAACATTAAACCCGGCCGGGAAGGGGACTATGACTGGATTCCTAAAACCAACTGGATCGTCAGCAGCACCGCCTACGATTATTACTCCATCATGCATTACCGGGTCTGCTGGGCTGGCAAATGCGAGTCCGAATGCAGAGACGGCGATGGGAGCAGCCCCTGCGCCGTGCTTGACCCCATGGGAACGAATTACGACCGGGTCATTGGGCAATGGTCTGATAACAGGATCAGTGCGATGGACGGGGAAAAGATGCGGCTGATTTACGGAACAAACCCGCCGGGCGAATTTGGCGAGTCTCGCAAGAAGTGAACTCCTAAGCAGGAGACTTAACGCTCCTGCGCTACGGTCGCGACTCCGTCGTACGCGTGACATATTCGGGCTAAGAGAGGTTACGTTGCTGCCGGAGAAGCTTGGAACAGAGCCAATGAAAATTCATCCGCGCATTTGGCAAACGAGCTTGGCCGATGTAAAGAAGAAGGCATGCAACCCCGGGTCCAACCAGGCGTCCATCCTTGGTTTCGTCACATCATTGTCGCGGCCGGCCTGGTTCTGCCCTTCGTGGGGAATGGCCAGGATAACTATGAGATCCAGGTCTATGGCGCGGACCTCATCCCTGCCGGCAGGACGATGGTCGAACTGCATAGCAATTACGCGGTGGACGGACAAACCGACGCCATAAATGGCGTCCTGCCGTCGAATCATGCGTTCCACGAAACCCTGGAAGTGACCCACGGGTTTACGCCTTGGTTCGAGACGGGTTTTTACGTGTTTTCAAGCATCCAGCCCGGCGAAGGCTGGCAGTGGGTTGGGGACCATATCCGCCCCCGGGTGCGAGTGCCGGAGGACTGGGGGTGGCCGGTGGGGCTGAGCCTCTCGACTGAAATCGGTTACCAGCGCCGTTCCTTCTCCGAGGACACCTGGAGCTGGGAACTCCGCCCCATTATCGACAAGCAATGGCACCGGTGGTACTTCGCCTTTAACCCGGCACTGGAAAAATCTCTGCATGGCCTGAACTCGAACGCTGGTTTCGAGTTCGCCCCCAGCGCCAAAATTAGTTTCGACGTGACGAAAGTGGTCGCCGCCGGAGTCGAGTATTACAGCTCGCTTGGACCCGTGGGCCGGTTTAGCAGTTGGGGCGAGCAGCAGCACCAGATTTTTCCCACGATCGACCTCAATCTTTCGCCCGACTGGGAGTTCAACTTCGGCGTCGGGTTCGGGCTTACGCGGAGCACTGACGACTTGCTCGTGAAACTTATCCTGGGCTACCGGTTTTAATTGGAAAAAACAGTTCTGGCACGCGGTGTAAGGTTGTCCTATCCTGATGGCGTCTGAACGCGCGTGACGTATGGACTCGACCATCACTTTCACTGTCAACGGACAGGCTCGAACCCTTACCACCGATCCGCGGCGCCCGCTGCTGGAGGTGTTGCGCGAGGACCTAAAACTGACTGGAACCAAGTACGGGTGTGGTGAGGGTGCTTGCCGCGCCTGCACGGTGTTGCTCAACGGCCAAAGCGTCGCTTCCTGCGTCACGTCAATCGCCAACGCTGACAAGAAAACGATTCTTACCATCGAAGGACTCGCAAAAGACGGTCAACTCCACCCGGTCCAACAAGCGTTCCTGGAAGAAGGAGCATCCCAATGCGGCTATTGCACCGCCGGCATGATCATGGGTGTAGTCGGTTTGTTGAGCGAGAAAGCGCATCCCGGCGAGGATGAAGTGCAGGCGCGCATGCAAAGGCACCTGTGCCGCTGCTGCAATTACGTGAAGCTGAGCAGGGCGATTCGCCGGGCCATTGGCTCGCAGACGGCCAAGTGATACCGGGGGACCGATGATGAAGAGCGCACTGCCGAATCGAAAACCGACCGTCGAGAGGCGAAAAGCCAACCGCCAGTGCCGAGTGCCGGCCAGCGAAACGCCAGCTATATTGGAGGCTGCCCCGGTGCCGCCCGAATCGCAGGAAGCGATGGAACCCGTCGGCTATGATTTTGGGCTTAAGCGCCGATCGTTTGTGCAGATTCTGGGCGCGGGGCTGCTCCTGGCGGTCAGCGCGGGTCCAGCTTTGGCGCAACGGGCCAGGGGCCGCGGAGGTCCGCGCGTGCGAAACATCGCCGCCCGGGTGCATCTTGGCAAAGACGGGACCATCACAGTCATGACCGGTAAGGTGGAAGCCGGCCAGGGTGCCCGAGCCGAGCTGACCGAAGCTGCCGCGGAGGAACTCCGGGTGCCGGTGGACCATGTTCGCCTGGTGATGGCCGATACCAGCCTGGTCCCTGATGACGGACTCACAGCCGGCAGCGGCAGCACACCCCGTACGGTGCCCGCCGTCCGCCAGGGCGCGGCCGCCGCGCGCGAGCTGCTCGTGGAGTTCGCCGCGAAGCGTTGGGGCGTGGACCACACGAGCATCGAAGTCCGTGATGGCAAAGCCATCCATCCAACCGTCAAGCAGCCGCTCGCCTACGCCGACCTTGCCGCCGACGATGAGGCCGCCAAAGGTTTGCAGGAAGCGATCCCGGCCGATGTGCGGCTTACTCCAGTTAAGGATTGGCAGGTGCTCGGCAAACCCACAACGCGTCCGAACGCGCGCGACATTGTCACTGGCGACCACCAATATCCGTCCGACATTTCGAGAGCGGGCATGCTCTACGGCAAAGTGCTGCGGGCACCGGCTTATGGGGCGAAGTTGACCTCTATCGACCTCGCGCCCGCGCAATCGATGAAAGATGTCGTGGTCGTGCGCGATGAGGAGTTTGTTGGAGTCGCCGCGCCCACCACCTTCGAGGCCGCAGCGGCGCTCGAGGCCGTTGAAAAGACCGCAAAGTGGGAACTGGCTCCGCACCCCTCGAGCAAAGGCCTTTTCGAATATCTTAAGCAACACGTGAGGGGCGGTCTGCCGCCAAACCCATTTGCGGAGGAATTGACGCGGGCGAAGCAGGCGCTGCATCAAACGTACCAGGTGGCTTATGTGCAGCACTCGCCATTGGAACCGCGCGCCGCGGTGGCAGAATGGCAGGAGGGCAAGCTAACGGTGTGGACGGGCACGCAGAACCCGTTCGGCTGCCGGGGCGAGCTGGCGCGCGCGTTTCACCTTGATGAAGAGGGTGTGCGCGTGGTCGTGCCTGATTTTGGCAGCGGTTTCGGTGGCAAGCATACCGGCGAGGCGGGGATAGAAGCCGCGCGCCTGGCGCGAGCCGCCGGGCGGCCGGTTTCGTTGCGCTGGACGCGCCGCGAGGAGTTTACCTGGGCTTACTTCCGCCCGGCCGCCCTCATCGAAATTGAAGCGGGGCTCGACGAACAAGGCCGGCTTTCCTCCTGGCACTTCGTTAACGTCAATTCGGGCGGCGCGGGGATCGAGACTCCGTACCGGGGGGGGAAAAGCCGGAGCCAGTTTGTGGGCTCAGAGGCGCCGCTCCGACATGGCTCCTATCGCGCCCTTGCGGCCACGGCCAACCATTTCGCCCGCGAGAGTTTCATGGACGAGCTGGCGGCGGCGGCGCATGCAGAGCCGCTCCAGTTTCGCCTGGCGCACCTGGAGAACCCGCGCCTGCGCGCGGTCCTCGAAGCGGCGGCGCAGCGGTTCGGCTGGGCGGACGCCGTGAAAAAGAAGGACCCGAATGTGGGTGTGGGCCTGGCCTGCGGGACGGAAAAAGGTTCTTATGTGGCCGCGTGCGCGGAGGTCGAGATTTCTCAAAAGGACAGGAAAATCGCCGTGCGCCGGGTGTGCGAGGCGTTTGAATGCGGAGCAATCCTGAACCCCTCGAACCTGCTGTCACAGGTCCAGGGCGCGATCATCATGGGGCTGGGGCCAGCGCTCCGAGAGGAAATGGTTTTTGAGAACGGCGAAATGTTGAACCCCGCTTTTCGGCGCTATCAGGTGCCGCGTTTTGCGGATGTGCCGCAGTTGGATGTACACCTGCTCAACCGACCGGACCTCGACTCAGTCGGGGCCGGCGAGACGCCGATCGTGGCCATTGCGCCGGCGATCGGCAACGCGGTGTTTCAGGCCACGGGCGTCCGGCTGCGAGCAATGCCGCTCCAGCTGCCGGCGGTCAGCTAGGTGGTGCACGACTAAGGTTTAGAATTTTCGCAACCTCCCGAAACCGTAGCCGCAGGTCCTTGAACCCCTGCGCTGCGACCCAGAAATCCGCAGTTTCGTTCGGCTTCTTTTCGACGTGGCAAAGCCAAGGAAAACTCTTGTGGCGGAAATCATCACCGTGGAGTTAAAGTTAATGAGTCACGTATGGAAAGGTGCGATAACCTGGATATGAGGGATGCGGGACCGACCATTGAGCCGGCTGCGAGCCAGACCGAGTTCCTGATGGCGGTGCCGGTGTGCGCCTGGTGCGAACCGCGACGCCCCGGAGCAACACGGGTCGCGGCGACCCACGGCATTTGTCCTCGTCATTTCAAGCAACTGAAACTGGAGACTCAGAAGATCTACTGCTCGACGACGCCCGGTGCGCCTGCGCCCGCTCGCAAGCCACTCGTGCGCCTGGCCCAGACCGAGCTCCCTTCGCTCGTGCCCGCACACTGACCCGAGCGAAGGACTTAGCTTAGCTCTCGGTCCGCCGGGAGGACCCACGCGGAGCGATGCGGATTGAAGCCGATTTTAGGATAATACCCCTCAGCCTTCGGAGCCGCCAACAGGATGATACTGGCCTTGCGCCCCAGTCGAGACTTTGTCAGCGCGATAAGCTTTTTGCCGATGCCGCGCTTTTGGTAGGCTTCGTCCACGGCCAAATCAGACAGATAGCAGCAAAACTCGAAATCGGTCACCGAACGGGCGACGCCCACAAGCTTATCGGCGTCCCACGCGGTGCACAGCAGGTTGGCGTGGCGGAGCATAGCGGCCACGGAATTCGGGTCGCCAACGGGACGCCGTTCGGCCAGGGTGGACCGCTTCAACAAGTCGATGAATTCGGACTCCGTTATCCGGCGAGAGGCGTCGTAGTGGATGCTCATAGGCCGGGCGCAGGCTAATGGTGCGTCGCCCCGAAGCATTGGCGGGGTTCCGGCAATACGCCGCTGGTTTGGCCATTGGTATTCATGGCTCGAGGCGCTGATGCTGCGGGTACACCAGCAGCTTCATTTCGCGTTCACAGGCAGTTTGCAGGCCCGCAGACCAATAGGCAACCATCGATGAACGGCTGTCGATGAACGGCTTCCCGTGCGCTTTTCGCGCCTCCCTTCCCTGACAGACTGCAGAGAGGACGCGGTCAGGAAACGCGCCGCTTGCTACGGTTCAAATCCTTCAAGGATTGTTTGGCGTTGCGATACTTGAGCGCGGGCGGCGCGCCGGAGACGCCACGGTTAATTAACTCCGGCGCTGACCGCCCCGCCCTAGTTCGCTAAGACCCCCGCCTAATTGCGTCAGAACCCTTGCCCGGCCTCATCCGCCTCCCCAGCCAATTCAAAGACGAAGTCAAAAAAGTCATCCTGTTGCCCCTGGAACAGTCCCATTGCGACAAACCCGTTGAACGCGGCCACAGCGCCGGCTTGCTTCGTCGAAGTCGGTCGAATCACCGCGCACGGTTTTAGGTGCGGACTGATGAAGGTGCACGGGAAAGGAAACACCTGGTTGGTGTCCTCGGGGCTGGCGGGATCGGTGCCATCGCCGGGGAAGAACGTCACGCCGCCGACCGAAGGGGCCACCGGCAGTTGGGGGAACCGCGTGGCGGTTGCCGCCGGGACTGGCGGAGCGTTGCCTGCCTTGTCCTGCCACAGCTCGAAGTGTTGGATTTCGGTGCCGCCGATGCTGGCAATAATTCGAACCACCTCGCGGCTCGTCGCCTTAGGCAGCAGCGAATCGTACAGGCTTGACCCGCCCTGCTCGATCGTAGCGAAATGGAACCCGGCCGTGTTGGCGATCACCTGGATGTCGTCGCCGCCGGCGGGCAGGTCGCTATTCGGAATTCCGGGCACATTCACCAGGTTGACGATTTGCGGGAACGTGTCTCCGAAGTCCGGGTTGCCGGCGCTGCGGTACCGCAGATACCAACTGGTGTCCACCGTCAAATTCATCAGGTTGGTCAAGCGCTTGGCCGTTTTGTTCGAGCCCGTCGCCTGGCTGCTGGGCAGTCTGCGAAACTGCTCCAGACTCACCGCCTGATGGCCTTTTGCCATGAGGTAGGAATTGATGAAAGCCGCGTGGCTGAATTCGTCGCGCGTATTCTGTCGAACGTAAGTCGGCATGTCGCCGTCGAGCGCCTGGATCGCCTGAATGAAGGCCGAGTTGCCCAGGGAAATTTCCTGGTATTGTTGCCATAGATCGGACTCCAGGATTTCTGCGGCGGCCAGCAGGCGAAGAATCGCAACGTCGCCCTGGCCGAGACCGCCGCTGAGGACATCCGCCCGTGCGGTGCCATGCCCTATCAGCAAACTGGTTGTCGGTAGTAAGGCCGCTCCTCCGAGGCCTGCCCGCTTCAGAAACGAGCGGCGTCCAAGCCGCGAACTACCTGCTCCGTGGTCCGCCGGAGCCGAGGCTCCCGAATTGCGGACCTGCTCGTCATGATTTTGCTGTCTCAACATATCTCTATCTTTGTTGTTGCGGCGTTTTGTTCGGCCTCTTCTGGCCGTTACTGAAATAGGAGCAACAAAACGAATCTTTGTTCCCGGGAAGCTGCGGGCTCAATCTTGGCGGGCGGGGGCGCGGCGTTTACGCCACTTCAACATGCTAATGCAGAGCCGGCAACGCCGTTTTCCTGGCCGTTCCGAGCTGTTGGACGGTGAAGCGGCGGGAACGGCGCGCCCCCCCTTCGTGACTGAGGTGTTACCCGGGAATGATTTGTTCAATGGACGGCTTCCCCCGTTCGATGCTAAAAACAGGGCCGGATGCCGAACCAACCTGACAACCACGCGCCATCTAAGCCGGCATCATCGCTAACACGTTACTGCCCGGGCCTAGCCCAATTCGCCCATTACCGCCGAGAGTGGCTCTCCGGGGACTTATTGGCCGGCATCAGTGTCTGCGTCATCATGATCCCGTCGGTGATCGCCTACGCCGGCCTGATGGGGTTGCCGCCTCAACACGGCCTCTACGCCGCCCTGGTTCCGCTGGTGGTGTACGCGATTTTCGGCAGTTCGCGCCAGGTGATCGTCGGCCCGGACATCGCCATCTCGTTGCTCATCGCCAGCACGATCGGTCCGCTGGCGGCCGGCAACCCCGCGCGCGCGGCTGCTTTGGCCGCAGTGCTGGCGTTGCTGTGCGGGCTGCTCCTCCTGCTGGGCGCGCGCGCTAATTTCGGCGCGGTGGCCGATTTCCTGTCCAAGCCTGTTCTGGTCGGCTACATGACTGGCGCGGCCCTCATTCTCATCGCGTCGCAGTTGGGCAAGCTCCTCGGCGTATCGCTAAAGAGCAGCGACTTTTTTCCACGTCTGCTTGAACTTGCAGGCAAACTCCACCAGGTGCACGGGCCAACGCTGGCGCTCGGGCTGACGCTGCTGGCGCTATCGCTGGCGCTGCGCCGATTCACCCCGAAAATTCCCGCAGCGCTGGCCGCGTGTGCGATTGCGATTGCCGCCTCACTGGTGTTCCGGCTCGAGGGCCAGGGCGTAACGCTCGTTGGTTCATTCCCGCGCGGGCTGCCGGGCTTCGCCCTGCCCGGCGCGTCCTGGCGCGATGTCGATAGCTTGCTGCCTGCCGCGATCGGCATCACGCTGCTGACCTACACCGAGGGTATTCTGCTGGCGCGCGCGTTCGCGGCCAAAAACGGCTATGAGGTTAGCGCCAACCAGGAGCTCAACGCGCTCGGCCTGGCGGATGTTGCGGTCGGCCTGTTCCAGGGGTTTTCGATTACCGGCAGCCAGGCTCGCACGACCGTCAACGACGCCACCGGCGGCAAGACCCAACTGGCGAGCCTGGTCGCCGCCGCCACGCTGGGGGTGTTCCTGCTCTTTCTGACTCCTGTCATCGCGAGGTTGCCCGAGGTCGCCCTGGCGGCGATCCTCATTTACGCAGGGGTCGGCCTGGTCGAATTCGATGTGATGGCGCGCATCTACCGCTTTTATCCCCGCAGCGCGGCGGTTGCAGCGCTGACCACTTTGAGCGTTTTGGCAGCCGGTGTGGTGGTCGGCATCCTCTTCGGCGTGGCGCTTTCTTTGCTGGGACTGATCAACCGCATCTCCAATCCGCCGGATGCCGTGTTGAGCGAAGTGCCGGGAAGCGGTTTCCATGACCTGGGCAGCACGCAACCTCAGACCCTCCCCGGACTGATCGCGTATCGGTTTTATGCGCCGCTTCTGTTCTCCAACGCGGGCCACTTTGTCGGGCGCGTGCGGGCGCTGATCGCCGCGAGCCCGCAGCCGGTTCGCTGGTTCCTGCTCGATGCACAAGCCATCACCGACATTGACGTTACCGCCGTAGAGGCGCTGCATGGCCTGCGCGAGGAGTTGCAGCGTCAGGGCATCGCGCTGAAAATCGCCCATGTCAATCGCCCCCTCCGCGAACTACTCCAGCGCACCGGCCTGGCGTCAGAAATCAGACCTGAAAGCTTCTTTCAATCAGTCCACGAGTGTGCCGAGGCGTTTAAACACTCCGGGGCCGGGCTGTCCGATCCGGTCGTAAAAAAGTAGGTGGTCCTTTAACGCCTATTTTACCTGGAGCAGCACTTTGCCCATCGGGCCCTCCGCGAGGCGGGCAAAGGCTTTGGGCAACTGGTCGAAAGGAAACACGCTATCGACCAGTGGGCGGGCGCCCGAACGCGCGAGCAGCTCCAAGACGTTCTCCCAGGCGGCGCGTGCCTCGGAGTTGGTGTTTGCACCGACGGCTACCCCGCCCATGCGAATTCGGCGGAAGAACAGCGTGGCGGTGTTGAAATTCGGAACCGGGCCGGCGAGGCGGCCAACCAGGCTCACCCTGCCGAGGTCACCCAGGGTGTCGATGGCCTCAGGCAGGAGTTTGCCGCCGATACTGTCGATGACCAGGTCCACACCGCGCGGGGCAACGGCGGCCTTGGCCGCCTGGCGCCATTGAGGGTCTTCGGGATTGAACGTGGCCTTGGCGCCAAGCTCCAGGAGACGGCGGCTCTTTTCGGTGCTGCGCGAGAGCGCCAGTACGGTGTGGCCCAGTGCGCGGGCAAGCTGAACGGCAGCCACTCCCACTCCGCCGGAGGCACCCGTCACCAGAACGACTGCCTGGGATGGAAGATGATCCCACATCGTCAGCGCCTGATACGCCGTCAAATACACCAGCGTCGCGCCAGCGGCTTCCGGATCGCTCCAGTCATGGGGAACCTCGACCAGGTCCTCCGCAGGCAGGGCAACACGCTCGGCGAATGTCCCGGGACGGTTCACGCCGACATCGCCGCGCAGGACGGCTCGCCGCTCGCCAATCTGGAGTCCGCTGACACCCGCGCCCAATTGCGCGACGGTCCCCAGTCCATCGCGTCCCAGAATGTGAGGCAGGGAGGGCTTAGCCGGGTATTGCCGCTCAGCAAGGTAGCGATCGGCGGGATTGAGGGCAGAGTAACGAATTTCGAGCACCGCTTCGCCCTCTGCCGGCTGCGAAGCGGGCACTTCGGCCAGGCGAAGCGCGCCCAGCCCTTTGAAATCATCAAGCAACCAGGCGCGCATACTTCAATAGCGCCGGGGGGGGCCGGTTTGGGAGGGCTCCAAAGGCTCCATTGGGCCGCTACTCTTGCGTCGCAAGTTGTGCTGGCGGATCGCGATCTCATCGGACATGGCGTCCGGGTTGGTGTATTTGCTGAACCCATCCGGCGGGGCAAACAATTCAGCCGGTGGCGGGTCGAGCCGGATTTTGGAAAAAGTCACGGTGAGCGGCACGGAGTTGGTGACTGAATTGAGTCGGACAGGAAATCCCGCCAGACCGGCGGCGCGCATCAATTGAAAGTTCGCGGTCGAGCCATTGTCCAACTGCACGGCAACGGTCTCGGAAGTGCAGGCATAGCCGGCAATTGTCGCCGGCGCGGCCTGTCCGGGCCCGGCCACGACGTTGGTAGCGCGGGGGCTCGACCCGAGCGGCGCGTAGCCCTGCAGAGCTTCGCTGAGAACATACCCACTGTTGCTCGCGACGTCCCAAATGAAGCCGAAGGCGCCGGCACGACCTTGCTTCTTTGAACCGCCGGTTGATTCCGGGGCGAAGAAAAATTTGCTGCCCCGGCAGAGGAGTTGCCCCGACACGGAGCGCTCCCGCTCCACGAGCGATTCGGCCTGCGCGTCCACACGCGCGCTATAGCCGGTGCTGTTCGTCAGCAATACGGCCATTGGCCCGGTCAAAAAAGCAGGAGGCTGGGCCGCGAGCACCGGCGTGAAGGCGCGTCCACGGTCCTCCATATCGTTGGAGTGCGAGCAGCCGGAGACCACCAGCACGAGGCCGGCGAGCAAAAAACACAACGTCTTTAGATCCCTGGAAGCCAGGTTCACGTATGCCATACGTTTAAGCTATGGGTGCAGGTCAGCCGGTCAAGCCTGCAACCTGTGGCTCATCAAGCCTCTGAAAGCTGGAAGGTAGGGCGCGTTGTCCACAAGCCGGCGGAGCCGGAACCAAACTCGTTGTGGGATCGGTTGCAGGTTGAAGGTTGCAAGTTGCGAATTGACGGCCGGCGGCGTGGAACATGAGGTCAGGTCAAAAAAGATGCTACGGGACCACGGGACTACGGGACTGAGGGACTGAGGGACTGCGGGACTACGGGACCACGGATGAGGACGGAGTGGCCACAAGAAGGCGCGTATCAGGCACAGAGCGGGTGGCGGTGAAGGGGGAAATTTATTTTGGTCGAAATTACTCAAGATTAGTCGAGATTGGTCGAGTTTTTGCGAGAGCGAACTTGGGCAATCTTGAGTAATCTGGAGTAAGGGTCGCGAGCGATCTCTACCAATCTTGACCGAACGGGACGGGGGGGCGGGCGCGGGCAGAAAGGAGAAAACTGCAGTTCGGCCCTGGAGGAATTTCCCGTAATTGGGCGTCCGTAGCTGAAATTAAGCGTAATCGAGTGCAGCCGGGGTGGGGAAGACTTCCCTATGCACATGGCTGCAGATGACTGCAGATGGCTGCAGATAGGTGCCGATGCGGGGACAGGCCAGCGGGAGCTATCGGGAGCTGGGGGTGGAAGTCTAAAGGCTGAAGGATAAAGGATAAAGGATAAATTTTATTTTCTCTGCCGGGGGGTGATCCAGGGGTGAAACGTTTCCGCAGGCCGTGTTTACCGAGTGATTGCGCGTTTCAGGGGTCGCCGAAGGCTGATCCATGAGGCTGCCAAGGGTGATCCATGAGGTTGACAAGGGTGATCCTTGAGGGTTGCTGAACCTGGCAAAACGGACGACGGGAATGGCGGAAGAACGAACGTCGAGGACGGCGAGCCAATGGTGTGAGCGGCAGGGGGTAAATTTGCCGTCAAAGTGTCCCAAGGCCGTGTTTACCGAGGTATTTTCATTTTCAAAGTGTCCCAGAAGTGTCCCGGAAGCTTCCCACAGTATCCTGCGTGGAATAGTCGGGAATTTGCGTTATCCGTTAGGGACCCGGGAGAATTTCTTTCTTCGGGCAGAGGTTGAGAAATGCAAAAGCGTAGCCAAACGTGTAGCAGAGCGCAGAAGTTGTTAATGGCCGGCGCTTTGTGAAGAGCAGAAGCGCAGCAGCAAAAGTGTAGCAGGTGCAAAAGCGTAGCACCCGGAAGAGCATGGCTGGAAGCGGCCGGGGCTCGCCCGAGGTGGAAAAAGGCGGAAGAAGGTGGAAGAAGGTGGAAAGGGACAGGGAGGGATGAGTTTAAGTCGCGGCTGGTCGCGGTTGGCCGCGGTTAGTCGCGGTTAGTCGCGGTTGAGAAGGACGATTCTGTCAACTTTGGAAAGTTGACAGTTGACAGGTCCGGAGCGGGGGAGCGATGGAGTTTTTCTTTTCGCGGGGCGAGTGGGAAAGCGAAAGTTGACAGTTGACAGTTGACAAAAAGTGGGCGGCAGGCCTGTTTTACTGGGGATTTGGGCGGTTTCGAAAGTTGACAGAGGGTGAAGTTGTCAACTTTGGAAGGTTGACAGTTGACAGGGGGGCCGAACGGCGCGCTGGGACAGCGCGCCCTACCAGGAACGGGGGCGGGCGGAATATTTCTTTTTCTGACGGTACGGTGGTGCGATCCGTTATCCGTTAGGATTATCCGTTAGGTCGGTGCAAGCGATTGGCGGGCAAGGTGTTTCTTTTCGGGAGGGCGCGCCGGTGCGATCCGTTATCCGTTAGGCCCATCCGTTATCCGTCAGGGTGGGTCGGCGGAGTATTTCTTTTTCTGACGGTGCGGTGGGGCGATCCGTTATCCGTTATCCGTTAGGGCGTGAACCGGCGGGCAGGCGCAATGCTTTTTTTTCTGACGGTGCGGAGGCGCGATCGGTTATCCGTCAGGAATTTCCTTTTTTCGGACGAGGGTGTCGGGAATGCAAAAGTGTAGCCAAAAGTATAGCAGAGCGCGCAAGTCGTTAATTGCAAGTTGTTTGTGAAGAACAGAAACGTAGCTGCAAAAGTGTAGCAGCAAAAACGTAGCCCCTACAAAAGTGTAGCACCCGGAAGAGGATGGCTGGAAGCGGGCGGGGTGCCCTGCTCACACAGGTCAACGCGGGGTTTAGTCTGCAAGAGCAGCCCGGGTGTCACCGGTGCTTTCACCGACCTACTCTGGTGGCGTTCGGCGGGGCATGGGGCTCAGAATGCCCAGTTCCCCACGAACGTCAAGCACCGAACTAACCAACGGCAAACGGCCGGCGACGAATCTACGGTTTGAGGAGCGTGAATTTCACCGGGTTGGCTCCCAACTGATGATGCAGGGCATCCCAGCCCAGCAGCACCAGCGGAACGGCTCCATTGACGATTAAGAGCAGCCTGGCGAAGCGGATGTCATTTTCCTTCATAGGCAGGGCGGTCAGAAGCTTTTGCGCAGATCCAAGCCGGCGTAAAGCTGGCCGACCTGTGCTTCGTAACCGTTGAACATGAGCGTCGGACGCTGGCCCGACTCGCCGATACGCTGCTCAGTAGCCTGGCTCCAGCGCGGATGATCCACATGGGGATTCACATTGGCGTAAAAGCCATATTCATGCGGCGCATATTCGCTCCATGTCGTGCGCGGTTGCGCCGCCACCAGCTTGATTTTGACGATGGATTTGATGCCTTTGAAGCCGTATTTCCACGGGACTACCAGCCGGATCGGCGCGCCATCCTGCGGCGGCAGCGCACGGCCATAAATTCCGCTGGCCAGAATCGTCAACGGATGCAGCGCCTCGTCCAGGCGCAACCCCTCGACATACGGCCAGCTCAACACATCTCTGCGTTGACCCGGCATCCGGGTGGGATCCATCAGGGTTTCGAAAGCGACAAATTTGGCGCCGCCGAGCGGCTGAACCAAGTCCAGCAATTTGGACAGGGAAAAGCCGACCCATGGTATCACCATCGACCAAGCCTCGACGCAGCGCATCCGGTAGATGCGTTCCTCCGGCGGACTAATCTTCAGCAGGTCATCGAGCGCAAAAACCCTCGGATTTTTTACTAGGCCCTCAACCGACACCTGCCAGCCTTGGGTCTGGAAATTTGCCGAGGCCGGGGCCACTCGCTCTTTGTCCGATGAGAATTCTTGGAAATTGTTGTAATGCGTGATGTCCTCAAGCGAAGTCCGGGGTTCAGAGACACGAAAACCAACGGCGCCCGGAGTCGTCGCCTCCGGCTTGGCGATGCCCGCAATCATCGAGGTGTTCACCTTGCCCTTGGCCACGGGATTGAGATGCCGATAAATCTCACCCGTGGCCACGGCGCTGGCGGCAAGGATTCCCGCGCGAATGAAGGCCCGGCGGTTGAAGTAGAAAGCCGGCGCAGTGACCTTCTCCTCGGATGTGTTATTTGGATCTTTCAATCGCGTGTGGCTTCCGCAGCCCAGGTGTTATTCCACGGCTGAACTACTTCACTGTAACCTTCTTCGCCGCTTCCTCGATGAATGACGCCAATTCACGAGGATGTGAGAGCATAACAATATGGCTCGACGGGATCGTGATGGACTTGGCCTTTATTCTGTCAGCCGTGTCCTGCTCGAGTTTCGGCGAAACCATGCGATCATTTCCGGCCACGACATACCAAGAGGGCTTGGATTTCCATGCCGCGTTCACAACTTTGGCGCCGAAGTCAGCGACAGCAGTTGGCCCTTGAGTAGCCGTTAGAACCTTGCGCTCCGAGGGCGACAGATCCTCGGCGATATCCTCGTCCATACCTTGTGCGGTCAGCGTGAGGTAACCGAACTCATCCGGTCTGACCTCGGTTGACCCAGGAGCAGCCGGATAGTTTTTAGCGATGTCCCCGACCGATTCGCCCTCGGCAGGGGCGAAGGCGGCGACAAAGAGCAAACCGGCTACTTTCGGGTCGTTGCCTGCTTCAGTAATTACAGCACCGGCATAGGAATGCCCCACCAGCAGGATTGGGCCCGCCTGGAGTGCTATGGCTCGCTTTGTAGCGGCGACGTCATCTGCAAACGAAGTCAGTGGAATCTGCGCGGCGACCACGTGTAGCCCTTTCGCTTCCAGCAGAGGTATGACTTTTGACCAACTGGAGGCATTAACAAAGGCTCCATGGACGAGTACAATGTTCGTGACGCCCGGAACATCATTATCTTGGGTGGCTGCAGGCAACTTCGCGGAGACATCCGCATTGACACGAGTAGTCTGGGCGTGGCCGGGGACCCCTGCCAAGGTGGACAGAACCAGGGTGCAAGCAGTTATAATGGACTTAATTGCAGTTTTCATTTGTGACTGGGAATAATGTTAATGGTTTATGTTGACGGACGGACAAATCAGAAATCGAAAGGGCTGAGGAATTCATAGAATGCTTGTAGATAACGCTCATTTGTGCTAAGATACCAACTAGTTGGTATGTTATCAAAACAAGGCTTCCCGTCACGGAGAGTTGGATCATGGTTCGCTCAGTTCCCAGCTTGGGCGGAAACTTTGGCCCGCCGTTTGGCGGTCGAGTGGCGGCTTTGGCCAAACAATGTTTGCAGATAGGCGCGAAATTGATCGATGTTTGCCACAAGTACCCTGTTGCTCTCTGAGGCCTTGGCCAGCATCAGAGAGCCTTGCACGATGGAGACATAGAGCATCGCGATGTTTTTTGGGTCAAAGGCAGCCCGGGGGGCGTAACGGGCTTTAGCTTCTGCCAGATCGCCTTCAAAATCCTTGGCGATCTGCGCAAATTTAGCCTGACACAGACTACGCAATTCCGGATTACTAAATGACATTTCCTGAGCAAACATCCCGAAAAGACAGCCCTTCGTAAGGCCCTTGATGCCGCCGGCAGATTCGTTTACGAAATCAAGCCGTCCAAAAATACGATCCAGCGGGTCCGCCAGTCGGCGGAATGGCGCGTCTGCGAATTCCTTCGCCTTCCTTTCGTAAAACCGATCGACGGCCGCAGTTGCCAGGTCCTCCTTGTTATCAAAATAATGGAAGAATCCTCCTTTGGTTACTCCTACTTCCGCGCAAACTTCATCCACGGTAGTGGCGTTGAACCCGCGATGACGCATGAGACTGACGCCGGCATCGAGGAGTTTGCGTTTTGTTTCTGGCAACTGGTTTATTTGCGTTCGATGTAACATACAGACCAGTTGGTATGTAATCTGGAATGCTGAAACCGTCAATTGACCTTCTTGAATTTCTCTAGGGCAGGAAAGGCTATCAGGGTGCCCGCATTTGGCAGGTGCATTCATTTCATTTTTCCGCTCGACTCCGTTCCGACGGAGACTTTTTTGCCATTGGCGAGGGTCGCTTGCGGCGAAACGACGACAACGTCGCCGTCACTCAACCCTTCCTTGATCTCAATTCCAGTTTCTGTCTCTTGGCCGCGGACGATGCCAACGCGTTGAACGATACCTTTTCGGACTGTCCACACATAGGTTTTACCTTCCTCAATTCTGACGGCACCTTTTGGAACTGTGATGCGCGGTTGCTGCGTCGCCGCTGGCTGATTTTCCAGGAAGCTCACCTTGGCGCTCATTTCCGGCTTGATGATCTGCAAATCCGGCCGGGCGATCTGGACCTCGATTTTGACCGTGCCCTTCTGCCGGTCGGCTGCGGGATAAACCTTCACCAAAGCTGCATCAAATTGCTTGTCCGGATACGCGTCTAACGCAACAGTTACCGGCGAACCGATACCCACCTTCGCAATATCAGCCTCATTGATGTCCACTTCGGCCCGCATATCGTCCGTGTCGGCCAATTGGACGATGTCCGTCGCGCCTCCGCCCGCCTGAATCTGACCGCCAAAATTGATGGTGTCCCCCAATTCCCGGTATTTCTTCAAGACAATGCCGTTGATAGGCGAACTGATGACGCACTGGTTTACATTGAATTTGGCATAATCGACTGCCGCCTCGTCCCGCTCAAGTTCGGCTTGCCCAACTTCTGCGGCCGTGATTGCGGTTTCAAAGTCATCCGTCGAAATAGCGCCAGACTTGATTAGGTGGCGCGCCCGGCCGGCTTTGTCCTGAAGAAGATGAAGGTTGGCTTTGGCAACGTCTCGAATGGCAATGGCCTGATGCAGTTGCGCCTGATAGTCCCGGTCATCAATTCGCGCCAGAACATCACCCGCTTTGATGTGCTGCCCCTCCTCGATGGGTTCTTCCACAATCTGTCCAAGGATTTTCGTGCCGATAGTGATGTATTTGTGGCGGGTGACTATATAACCAGAGCCTGTCAACAGCACGCTGGACCGGCGGTCCGTCCTCGCCAATACCACCATCGTTTGCACTGTGGGCGACCGGCCGATCGTCTTGGCGTAAACGAGGTAGCTGGCAGCCCCGAGAACTATTGTAAGCAACATCACGATCGCAATTGAAACCAAGCGGCTGCGCTTGCGGCGCGGTTGCTCCCGCGGGCGCTCAATGCGCAGTGTTTCCAGTTCGTGATTCGTTCGCGCGGCTTCGAAGGCCATGCCTCAATTCCTTCGCAAAGCGTTGACTACACTCACGCGCATCGCCTGCCGCGCCGGCAGCCAGCCGCCCAATGCGCCAATAACAATCGCAAACACGAGGGCTTGAATCACGATGACCGGGGTTACATGAAAATTAAACGCAAGGGTTGGCGCCGAAACGGCGCCGCCATTGAACTTGGTCGAGAGTCCGTTAACCGGCAGGGCGAGAATCACTCCGATAATGCCGGCCACGAAGGCCAGCGCTGAAGACTCCGCAAGGAACGATGTCATGATGGCTAGCGGGCTGAATCCCAAAGCCCGCAACGTGCCGATTTCAGTCGTCCTCGCGGACACGGCCGCGTACATCGTATTCATTGCAGCAAAAATGGCGGCGAAAGCCATGATTCCCGCCACCAACAATCCGAGTACCCGCAGGTTGGCAGCTATTCCTGATTGCTCCTTGTAATACTCTGACTCGGTCCTGGCTTGCAGGTTGATGCGTGGATCATCGGCGCATCGCTGAATCAGCGAGGGAACATCCGCGCCGGGAACGAGCTTGAGACGGATGCTGCTGTAACTCGAACCTCTGCGGGAATCCTCCTGCAGGCTATGGAGATCGGCCCAAACCTCCGATTCAAACGAACTCCCGCCGGACTCAAAAACGCCTACCACTTTCCAAATGCGCCGGCCAACTTTCAGGTCCGCCCCCAATGAACAGCCGGGGTATCGATTCAAGATCAATTTGCCGATGATGACTTCATTCAGTCCAGGCGCAAACATGCGGCCGGCGATAATGTGCACTTTTTCATGGATTTGGGTGCTCGCGGGCAGCACTCCGCGAAGGGGAAGGTTGTCCAAGGTGTCGCCGGCGGGCATAAATACCTGCTCGGCAAGTTCGGGCGAAACGAGCGGATTTCCCAGGCCATCGCGTTGGATGGCCGGTAGAAACTTGAGGGCCTCCAGCTGATCGAGCGTGATGAACGAATTGGCCTCGGAGTCCGCGCCCCGTCCGATAAGAATCATGTTATCCGGCGAACTGCTATCCTTGATCGCGGAGTTGAGACCTCCGACAATCGCCATTGCCGCAACGAAGACGCCGACGACGATGGCAATGGCACCGATGGTCATTGAATTGGACACGCGACGGATGAGCAGGCTCCGGCGATTATATTTGAAGGGAATGGCCATATATTAATCCACAAGTCTGAGGGTCTCAACGATGCTGCGTTTGGCCGCTGCACGCGCGGGAACATACGCGCTAAACAAACCGATGAGCGCCGCCACCCCCAGGGTCTCCGCCAGCACAAAAGGAGGAACATGCAATGAAACAAAAGGGCCAAGGGCATCAGCGTTGAGCGCGAAAACCTTGAACAGTCCAAACGCCACCCCGCAACCAATCGCTCCTCCCGATAAAGCCACAATCAACGATTCGCCCACAAGCAGCCTCAAGATCACCCCCGAGGGAAATCCTATCGAGCGCATTACCGCGATTTCGCTCCGACGCTCGCGAATGGACATCGCCGCCGTGTTTGCCGCGACCAGCCCAATTGCCACGACGGCCACCAG